>Ga0079226_10003262_pt1 | contig 12448 bp, 14 predicted proteins | sample Poulit2014_FD_76345 | JGI IMG/M metagenome (GOLD analysis project Ga0079226, IMG submission 76345) | Agricultural soil microbial communities from Georgia to study Nitrogen management - Poultry litter 2014 | ecosystem: Environmental > Terrestrial > Soil > Agricultural land | place: USA: Georgia... | reverse complement strand
GCGCTTGCAGGCATAAGCGCTTGGGCCCCGGCTTGTTTAGGCTTGACGGTGGTAGGCAGCGATACGCTCGACCTCGGCCTTGTCACCTAAAATGACGCTGATACGCTGGTGTAAAGCATTGGGCTGGACATCTAAAATGGCATTGACGCCTTCAATAGCGGCCCCGCCGGCCTGTTCGATAATCAGGCTCATGGGGTTGGCTTCATAAAGCAGGCGCAATTTACCATTTTGCACAGAAGGGCGCTGGTCGGCAGGATACATGAATACCCCGCCACGCATTAAAATGCGATGTACATCAGCGACCATGGAAGCAATCCAGCGCATATTATAGTCGCGCTGCAGAGGCCCCTCGGCACCGGCGAGGCAATCTTGGATATATTTTTGCACGGGGGGGTGCCAGTGACGCTGGTTAGACAGGTTGATGGCAAATTCGGCATGTCCCGTTGGGATGCGAATTTGCTCATTGGTCAGGAACCACTGCCCGTATAAGGGGTCGAGGGTAAACCCATAAACACCATGCCCCAAGGTTAATACCAGCATGGTTTGGGGCCCGTAAATGGCATAGCCTGCGGCGACCTGTTGGCGCCCAGGTTGAAAAAAGTCTTTTTCCTGGGTTGGGGTGTTGGCTTGCTCAGCTGCGTTGGGGTTATTCAGCACGGAAAAGATGGTGCCAATAGAAGTGTTGACATCGATATTCGATGAGCCATCCAGAGGATCAAATAATAAAAGATAAGGAGCCTGCTCCTGGCCAGGAACCAGGTGGATGGAATCCATTTCCTCGCTGGCCAAAGCAGCCAGGCCCTGGTGCCATTGTTGGTGTTCGAGCAGCATCTGATTGGCCAACAGATCGAGCTTTTGCTGTTCTTCACCCTGAATATTTTCCCGCTTCAAACTGCCCAAGACGCCACCTAATGCCCCTTGGCGTACACGTTGCCCGATTTGTTGGCATTGCAGCGCCAACTGTTCAATCAGCAAGCAAAGTTTTGGACACAGCTGATGTTCCTGTTGGTGCTGAAAAAGGAATTGATTAAGGTGGACCATGGTAGAGGAGGCTGAATTATTTGCAGTCGTTAACTGTGTCATAAGGCAATTGATGAATGAAAGGAAAAATAAAATAAGAAACTACCCTACAATAGCTTAAATGGGGCAGGGAATAAAAACAATTCTCGACACGGCAAGATCAAGTTCCTGGCCATGGTACCCAAGCTTTTAAATGATTGACAAGGGGGTGTTATGTGGTTTTCACGGCAAAAAGTGCGTCCCTTGATACTGTTGTTTTGTTTTGTATGGTTGTTAGCAGGGTGCGCCCAAAGCTGGTCAGCTCGGGTATTGCAATTTGAGCAATGGCCTGTAGATACACAAGGGGCGACCTATGCATTAGAGTTAACGAGCGAGCAGCAAAATAGTCTTGAGTTTCAGGCAATTGCTGATGCTGTGCGAGCGGCAATTGGACAGGTGGGCCTAAGCGAAGGCGAGGCCAGCACGGCTCGCTTTGCGGTGATGATTGACTTTGAAAACCCGCTGAAGCGGAAATGGGTGCAGCGTTATGCCGATCCCATGTTTACCCCTTTTGGCGGTTTTTGGGGGGGATATTATGGCCCGGGTTGGGCGGGGGGTATTGGTTATTGGCCGCGCCCAATAGTAGTGCCTGTGGATGTATATGAAAATGTACTATCCGTTCGCATTACTGATCGCAAACAAGACAACAAAGAGGTATATCGGGCAACGGCAATTAGCGAAGCCATTGATGAAGACTTTTTGCAGCAGATCAGTAATCTGGCATTGGCCGTATTTGAGGACTTCCCTGGCCTGAATGGCCAAAGCCGTATTGTAGAAAAAAGAATTGAGCCTAATTGAGCCCAAAGATGGGCCATAAAAAACCGGCATTAATATGCCGGTTATGGTTATTTATTTAAAGATTACGATAAGGCGCGCTTTATTCAGATTGTTTTTCTATTAGAAACTCGTCACGGCTTTTGCCTTCGGCTTCGGCTGCTACAATCCAGCGTGGTGGGCGACCACGACCGCTCCAGGTGGCCCCTGTAGCCGGATCGCGATACCGGGGCGGCAGCTTGCTACCCGTGCTTGTTTGGGTGCGGGCGGCACGGCGGTTATAGGCACGCTCTATCTCTTCGGGAGTGATCTCATATTCGAGCATGGAGCGTACAATGGAGTTGATGACAGGGCGGCGTTGGCGAGTTTTTAATGAGCGCATTTTACGTTGAAGCTTTTGTATTTCTTTTTCAATCTTTTCTTTTTCAGCGGTAAAATGTTCCTGTGGCATTATGTTTCCTATAAGCGTTTAATTTAAAAAAAGAGTATTCATTAAGTGGTGATTTAATAGTGTGGTGCCCACAAGCGATAATGATTACTACTTAGTAGGGTTCATTCTACAACGAATAGTTTAATAAATAAATGATCTTTTGATATTTTAATCACACTGCTTGTACTGATATTAATCTAACTAATTCGATTTATTAAAGCGGCCTTGCGATGAGTGATAATTCAACCTCGTTGACTGATACCTCCGATACCCCTGATAACCCTGCTACCCGTTTTAAGGTGGCCGGCATTCAAATGGTTTCTGGCGTTCGGGTTCATGATAATCTGGCTCAGGCAGAGGCCTTGATCGCCCAGGCAGCCGAACAGGGGGCCCAGCTGGCATGTTTGCCAGAATTTTTTTGCTTGATGGGCGAGCACGATAAGGATAAGGTTGCATTGGCCGAAGCACCAGGCCAGGGTCCTTTGCAGGAACAACTCAAGACTTGGGCAAAGCGCTATCAAATTTATCTGGTGGGGGGAACCATCCCTTTGCGTAGTCCGGATGCCGAGCGAGTTTATAACACTACCTTGGTCTATGATCCCGCTGGGCACTGCATCGGACGATATGACAAAATTCATTTATTTGGTCTAAATTATGGGCGGGCACAATTTGATGAGGCCGATAGTATTTATCCAGGCAATTATGAGCCTGTGACGGTTGCTACCCCGATTGGTCCGATGGGAATCAGCATCTGCTATGACTTGCGTTTTCCAGAGCTTTACCGAAAAATGGGGGCCACTAGCTTGATCGTGGTGCCTTCTGCCTTTACCTACCAAACGGGTCGTGCTCATTGGGAGGTTTTGCTGCGGGCGCGGGCCATCGAAAACCAGTCTTACGTTTTGGCGCCTGCTCAAGGGGGGCATCATGAAAACAAACGCCATACTTGGGGGCACACCATGTGTGTCGACCCTTGGGGGCGTGTGCTTGAGGTTTTGTCAACTGGGCCAGGTCTGGTATGTTGTGAGTTAGACATGGAACAATTGCAGCAGGTGCGCGAGCGCTTGCCCGCACTGCAACATCGTGTCCTCTAAAATTTTTAATAGGTTGTAAAATGATAGCTGTCAAGACAGAGACCAATGCCCACGAGTTGGCTGCGTCGGTACTTTTCGAGCCTTGGGGGTTGCAGGGGCACCACCTCGAACGGGCTTTGGCGGAAATACATCAACATCAGATTGATTACGCTGACCTGTATTTTCAGTACACCCGTAATGAAAGCTGGAGCCTCGAAGAGGGCATTGTCAAAGCGGGCCGGTTTTCCTTGTCTCAAGGGGTTGGGGTACGGGCGTTAAGCGGTGAAAAAACTGCTTTTTCTTATGCTGATACGCTCAGTCCCGAAGCCCTTATCGAGGCGGCCCATGTGGTCCGGGCCATCGCCCGCCAAGGGGGGCAGCAACAAGTACAATTGATGGCGCCAAGTACGCCGGCTCAGACCTTATATACGCCCATGGATCCCGTGTCATCGTTAGAGGCAGCAGAAAAGGTCGCCTTGTTGGAACGTATCGAGCAACTGGCGCGCCAGGCTGACCCGCGTATTGTCCAAGTCATGGCAAGCTTGGGGGCCGAGCACGATATCGTTTATGTGGCAGCTAGCGATGGTCGGCAGGTGGCTGATGTGCGCCCGCTCATTCGATTGTCTTTAACGGTTATTGCTGAACAAAATGGACGCCGCGAGGTTGGCTCAGCAGGCGGCGGCGGTCGTTACGAGCTGCAGTACTTTACGGATGACATTGTGCGACAGTATGTCGAGCAGGCCGTCCGCCAAGCATTGCTCAACCTCGAATCGCGGCCCGCCCCAGCCGGGGTCATGCCTGTTGTTTTAGGCCCAGGCTGGCCAGGTGTGCTGCTTCACGAGGCCGTAGGTCATGGCCTTGAAGGCGATTTCAATCGCAAAGGTTCCAGCGTTTTTTCTGGGCGATTGGGCGAACAGGTCACCGCCAAAGGGGTTACGGTCATCGATGATGGCACTATTGCCAATCGACGTGGGTCTTTAACGGTAGATGACGAGGGCAATGCCACTGAACGTACCGTGCTCATCGAAGACGGCATCTTGAAAAACTATCTGCAAGACAGTTTGAATGCACGCCTGATGGGCATGGCGGGTACGGGTAATGGGCGCCGTGAATCTTATGCCCATGTGCCCATGCCGCGTATGACCAACACATTTATGCTTGCAGGCCCGCATGAGCCCGAAGAGATTCTTGCTTCCGTCGATAGGGGTATCTATGCCGTCAATTTTGGCGGCGGTCAGGTAGATATTACCAGCGGCAAATTTGTTTTCTCGGCCTCCGAGGCCTGGCTTATTGAAAAAGGCCGCCTGGTCCATCCTATCAAGGGGGCCACCTTAATCGGCAGCGGTATCGAAGCGATGAATCAAGTGCGCTTTATTGGCAATGATCTGCAATTGGATACCGGGGTGGGCACTTGCGGCAAAGAAGGCCAGGTCGTTCCCGTCGGGGTAGGGTTACCGACGTTGCGCATCGATGGTCTGACGGTGGGCGGCACAGAATCATAATAAACCGGACGCCCTTCTTGGGCACCCGCCTTCCGCGGGCACCTTAAGTGTGACTTAAGGTAGGGCTATGTAAGCAAATGAAACTTGCCCCTTGACCTGGGTGCTTAGAAGGCCTATCATTTCAGCACTAACGATTTGTAGTGCGACGTTTTGATTGCGAAAAGATTTATGAAAACACAGGAACAATATGAGTTGAGAATATTGCGGGCGATACGCCGTATCACTCGCTCTATCGCACTGCATTCTCGTCAATTGGCAGCCTATAACAATATTACTGCTCCGCAGTTGGTATGTTTGGGCACTGTCATTGAAAAGGGGCCCTTGACCGCTACACAAATTAGTCGCGAGATGCATGTCAGCCCCAGTACGGTGGTTGGCATCCTCGACCGTCTTGAGGACAAGGGGTTTATCCAAAGAGAACGCGGACGCGAAGATCGTCGTATTGTCTTTATTACGGCGACCGAGGCAGGCCGCACTTTGGCGGCAGATACGCCGTCCCCGCTACAAACCAAGTTGGCCCAGGCATTAAAGCAGTTGCCTGAAGGCGAGCAGGCAGCCATTACCGCAGCGCTGGAAAAGGTGGTGTGCCTGATTGATTCTGAAACCGATGTTGCCGAAGCCCAGCGTGAAGCAACATCAACACTCTTAGAGGTACCGGAAGGGGCTGTGCCCCCAGAATCCGGATTAGTGGTGTGAATAACATACAAACTCAACAGACAGACGTCATGAGTGGTACCAAAGAAATCCAGGCGGATACTGATGACCCCCTGATATTACGCGCCCCCTCAAAATCTGATGGGGCGTCTATAGCGCAGCTGATACGCGCTTGTCCTCCTCTTGATATCAATTCTACCTATGCTTATTTGCTCTTGACCGAGCATTTCTCTCAGACCTGCGTCGTAGCGGTTCAAAGCGACCGTGTCGTCGGTTTCATTTCGGCATATCAGCCGCCTAATCGTCCCGAGGTGCTTTTTGTTTGGCAAGTCGCTGTGCATTCCAGCATGCGCGGTCAGCGACTCGCCCCACGCATGCTGACGCATTTGCTCGAACGGGACTGGGCGCGTTCTGTACGTTATATAGAAACTACAGTCACCATGGATAACCAGGCTTCGCGCCAGGTGTTCAAACGGTTGGCGGATCAATTCAAAACCGAAATCGAGGAGGTTCCCTTTTTTCAATCTCATCACTTTGGGCCTGCTGCACAGTCCCAAGCTGAGCCCTTATTACGGATAGGGCCCATCCCCTAACAATAACTCTCATTTCATAAATAAAAGTATGCGGACTTTCAGGTTCGCAGGGGAATGTTTTACTTTTTTGGAGCAAAAATACAATGGCTAAGTTAACTGTTTTTAATCGTTTGGAGTCGGAGGTTCGCGGCTATATCCGTTCATTTCCGGTATTGTTTGAGCAAGCTAAAGGTTCGTTACTGTATGACAGTGCAGATCGCGCTTATATCGATTTCTTTAGTGGCGCCGGGACACTGAATTACGGTCATAACAATGATCTGTTCAAAGACAAGCTGATTAATTATTTGAAAGAAGATGGCGTGGTACATGGCCTGGATATGGCCACCCAAGCCAAAAAGGCGTTTTTGGAAGAGTTTGAAGAAATCATCCTCAAGCCACGCCAAATGGAATACACCTTTCAGTTTACCGGCCCGACCGGGACCAATGCGGTAGAGGCTGCCCTGAAAATTGCTCGTCAAGTCAAAGGGCGTGACAACATTATTTCCTTTACGCATGGCTTTCATGGCGTGAGCATGGGCTCGCTAAGCGTCACTGCTAACCAGAAATTCCGTTCAGCGGCTGGTGTTTCCATGGGTAATACCACCTTTATGCCCTATGACGGCTATTTGGGTCCTGATGTGGACACCATTGGTTATTTGGAAAAGGTGCTCAGTGATCCCAGCAGTGGGGTAGATAAACCAGCTGCCGTGATTGTGGAAACCATTCAAGGCGAGGGTGGTGTCAATGTGGCTACCCATCGCTGGTTGAAAGACCTGCAGGATGTCTGTCGCCGTCATGACATGCTGTTTATCGTGGATGATATTCAAGTGGGCTGTGGGCGTACCGGTACCTTTTTCAGTTTTGAAAAAATGGATATCCAACCCGATATCATCACTTTGTCCAAATCGCTGTCAGCTTATGGTCTGCCCATGTCCTTGGTGCTGATGAAGCCTGAGCTGGACGTTTGGTCTCCTGGTGCCCATAGCGGTACCTTCCGGGGTAATAACCTGGCATTCGTGACTGCTACCGAGGCGCTCAAACATTATTGGCGCGATCAGAAGTTCACCGCAGAAATCCAAACCAAGGAAGAGATCATTCGCGATCACTTGGAAAACATCGTGCAAAGCTACCCCGATTCGGGGCTTAGCGTACGCGGTCGCGGTCTGATACAGGGCTTGGTAACCCCCACAGATACCGATCTGGCTGATCAGATTGCCCAGCAGTGCTTCGAAAATGGTTTGATTATCGAGACTTCAGGCGCACACGGTGAAGTTGTTAAGCTTTTGCCTGCCCTGACCATCGAAAATGAGCTGTTGCAAAAAGGGATGACCATTCTTGAGCGCAGTGTGACCGAAGTTTTGGCACGCGTTGCTGCCAAATCGTGATAATTAGCGCCCTGGGCCTGTCGCAGGTGCGGGGTGCATCGCCGGCTGCCCGCCTGATAGCAGCCAGCAATGAGTTTTGGGCAAAGTGTGGTCAATGGTATTGGTAGCGCAACCTTGCCCCCTGATTTAATTTGGAGAGTAAGAAAAATGATTGTTCGTGATGTAAAAGACGTAATCGGGACTGAAAATGAAATGCGGGCTGAAAATTGGGTTAGCCGCCGCGTGCTATTGAAAAAAGATGGGATGGGTTTTTCCTTCCATGAAACCGTTATCTTTCCTGGCACGGAAACGCATATTCATTACAAAAACCATCTTGAAGCGGTGTGGGTGGTTGAAGGTGATGGCGAGATTGAGACCATTGCCGATGGTAAAAAATACGAATTGCGTCCAGGCATCGTTTATGCACTCGACGAGCATGATGAGCATTGGCTTCGTGGGGGCAAAGAGCCGCTGCGCGTAATTTGCGTCTTTAACCCACCCCTGACAGGTCAAGAAATTCATGATGAATCCGGGGTTTATCCGTTGGCATCAGAAGAGGATTCATAAAACCAACGCGGATTCGTTCATTACAACGAAAGGAGCAAATGATGGATACGGTGATTCATGACCGCTATGTATCGAGAACAGAGCGACAGGCCGGTATGGTCATGCGTGAGGAACCGGTCGTATATGGTAATGGGGCTTATGCCCAGGGGCTTACCAAAGAGCAGCTGGCACAATATCAGCAGGATGGCTTTCTGATCTTGCATGAATTGCTTGATCCCCAAGAAGTCCAGGCTTATTTGGATCAGGTTCAGGAGCTGGGCAAACGCCAAGATCTCAAGGGGCGTGCAGAGCTGGTTACTGAGCCAAACGACGCAGCTTTGCGTTCTTTGTTTGCTGTCCATCAGTTTAGCCCCTTGTTTAAGGACTTGTTGCGTGACCCACGGTTACTGGACGTGGCCCGTCAGATATTGGGTTCCGAGGTCTATGCACACCAGTCGCGGGTGAATTACAAGCCAGGTTTCAAAGGCGAGGAGTTTTACTGGCATTCTGATTTTGAAACCTGGCATGTCGAGGACGGCATGCCCGCCATGCGTGCTTTAAGCTGTTCAATATTGCTCACGGATAATGATGCCAGTAACGGTCCGCTGATGTTGGTGCCAGGCTCGCATCGTACGTTTCTGGTTTGCCCTGGCAAAACGCCTGATAATCACTACAAGCATTCCTTAAGGAAGCAAGAAGTAGGGGTACCAGATTCATTTAGCCTGAGCCTGATGATCGAGGAATGCGGCGGCGTTGAGGTGGTGGAAGCCAAAGCGGGTTCAGTCATTTTCTTTGACTGTAATACCATGCATGGTTCTGCCAGTAATATTAGCCCTTGGCCGCGCGCCAATGCCTTTTTTGTTTATAACAGTGTGGAAAATACACTGGAGGCACCCAAGTACGGTTTGGAACCACGGCCTGAGTATTTGGCTCATCGTCAGGATACAGCAGCGCTGACACCTGTTACGGCGCGCAAATAGGGCGCCATCCGCCTAGCGGGGCTTGTTTTTGCTGGCCCTGCTTGGCAGCACGGCCCTTGGCGCACTTAAGCACTTAGGAAGTTGCTGAGGAATTGCTGGGTGCGTTCCTTTTCGGGGGCATTAAATAGCTGCTCAGGGGTGCCTTCTTCCACAATTTTCCCTGCATCAAAAAAGCACACCCGATCAGATACCTCTTTGGCAAATTGCATTTCATGGGTGACCAGCAAGATGGTCAGATCGTGCTGAGCTGCCAACCGTTCAATGACGGTCAGTACCTCGCCTACCAATTCGGGGTCCAAAGCCGAAGTGGGCTCATCAAACAACATGATTTTGGGGCGCATGGCCAGGGCACGGGCAATGGCAACACGCTGTTGTTGGCCCCCAGAAAGTTGGCTGGGGTATTTATCCTTGTGATCCAGCATCCCCACCAGTTCAAGGTATTCACAGGCACGCTGCTGAGCTTTTTGCTTGCTCAGTCCCAAAACATGGGTTGGGGCTTCAGTGATATTACGCTGCACGGTCATGTGGGGAAAAAGGTTGAACTGCTGGAATACCATGCCCATTTTTTTGCGCATGGTTCTTAGGTGTTTTTCTCCGGCAGGGTGCAGCTGATCTTGTCGGGCCTCGTGCCAAAGGGGCTGCCCATCAACATAGATGATGCCATCCTGGATATCTTCCAACGTCATCAGGATGCGCAGTACTGTCGATTTGCCTGATCCCGAGGGCCCAATGATGGTGACTTTTTCACCCTTTTGTACATTGAAGCTAAGCTGATCGAGCACAACGTGATCGCCAAAGCTTTTGGTGACATTTTGAAAATCAATAATCATGCTGTTTTTTTCTGTTGGCTCTGGATTCATCGCAAATGTACTCCTTCTTTGGGTAAGCGGGTATCCAATAGGCGGATCAGCCATGAGGCGACCAAAGTCAGCAACAAGTAGAGCAGGCCAACCATGGTCAGGGGCACCATGTAATTAAAGGTGCGATCGCCAATAATCTTGGCCACATTGAGCATTTCCAATACCGAGACCACCGATAGGACAGGTACATCCTTCATGATGGAAACCAGATAGTTGCCCAGGGCGGGGATAATGCGGGGGATAGCCTGGGGTAAAATAATGATAAAAAAGGTGCGCAGCTGGGTAAGATCGAGGGCACGTGCTGCCTCGGTTTGCCCATTGTGAATCGATTCTATGCCCGCCCGATAGACTTCTGAGGTATAAGCACTGTATTGCAGTCCCAGGGCGAGCGCCCCTGTCATGAAGGCGGGCAACACGATGCCATATTCTGGCAGCACATAATAAAGGAAAAACAACTGGACCAGCAGGGGCGTATCGCGGATAAATTCAGTAATAAAGTAGGCTGGCCAGGAAATAATTTTCAAGGGCACACTTTTCAGGCCGGCCAGGATGAGGCCAATGATGGCGGCGACCAAAAAGCCCACCAAAGTAGCCTGAAGGGTAACCAGCATGCCAGTGAGCAGAATGGGCAGGATAGACCAGGCAAAAGCCAGGGTGCTACTGGTGTCCCAAGCATAACCAAAAAGCATGTTTTACCTCCCGGCGCGCCAGCGACTGGTGAAGCGCTCGAGTAGGCGCATGAAAAAGGCCAGCACCAAGGCCATGCCAAAATAAATGAATAGCAACAAGGTATAAATTGTGGTGCTGTCTTGGGTATAGTTTCGCAATTGCTCAGCCCTGAACGTTAGATCGCCCAGGCTGATTAGGGACACTAAGGCCGTATCTTTAAGGTTTTGGATGGCCAAATTGCCAAAGCTGGGCATCATTTCCGGGATAGCCTGTGGCACCGCGATTCGCCACATGGTTTGGCGGGGGCTGAAATCAAGTGCCTGGGCGGCTTCCCATTGCTCCGGTGGGACAGCTTGTATGGCGCCGCGCACGACTTCCGCGCCATAAGCCCCTATATTCAGGCTAAGCGCCAGGGTACCTGCCATGACTGGGCCCAGGCGCAAATCGATACCAATGACTTGGCCCAAGATAGGCAGGGCAAAATACAGCCAGAACAGCTGCACCAGTAAAGAGGTGCCGCGGAATAGCTCGATGAAGCCAACGCTTAAGGCCCGTATCCATGCATGGGTGGAAAGTCGGCCAACACCAGCAATAAATGAAACCAAACCACCCAGTACGGTGGAATATACCGTTAGTTGGGTGGTCACCCAGGCCCCGCTAACCAAGGGCCCCGAATAGGTTGTCCAATCAATCATGAGGGCTCAAAAGCATTGGCAAAGGAGAAAAGAACCAGCGGTTAATTAGAAAATGCCATCAGTGGCGCCACACAGCTCTTCTGTGCTGAGCGCATTGGATTCTTCCTGGTCTACATCGCTAAAGCCGTAGCTGCTCAGGATGTCTGACCATTGCTGGGTCTTTTTGAATTCTGCCAGAGCCTCATTGACGGCATCGCGTAGTTCTTCAGAGCCCTGGGCAAAGGTAAAGCCGCCCCAGCTACGAATGGTTTCCCCTTTGATAACGGGGTCAACGAAGTCGGCGGCCAGCTCCACCTTGTCACTGCGCTTTGCCAATTCTGCAGCAGTTAACCCGGTGGCGGCATAGGCATCAGCGCGCCCTGTGGCGACAGTTGAGATGGCATCAGCGTTATTAGAAATGGTTAACATGCGGCTTTCATCAACGTTGAGTGCCTGAAGCATCTCCAGTTGGTCAGCGCCAGCCATGATAGCGACCGTGTAGTCACTATCAACAAAATCTTCGTAGCGGTGAATGTCTTTTGGGTTATCAGCAGCCACCAACAATCCTTCGCCATAGGAACTGTTAGGCTCAGAATAAATAACTTGTTCACAGCGCTGAGGCAAAATGGCCATTTCTGCGGCAACCATGTCGAAGCGATTGGCTTGCAAGCCAGGGATGAGGGAGCCAAAGTTGGTTGTGACCCATTCGATACGCTCAATGCCTAATTCCTGCATGAGGTGCTTAGCGACTTCAGGTCCCGCTCCCTTGGCTTCGCCGTTGGGATCCATATAGCCATAGGGGATTTCATTGGCTACGGCAATACGGATGACTCCTTTGTCTTTAATCTCCGCCAGGCTGTCAGCATTGACGGCTGTGGCGGTTAGTCCTGTAGTGAGTAGACCCAGCGCCAGGGCGGCAACGACTTTGCGAGGTGTTCTAGATTGGTGCGCTTGTTTACGCATAGACATAATTAGCATCCTTGTGTGTCGAGAAAATAAAATAGCCCAGCCTCCAATAGGGTCACTTAGGGCACCGCCGTGCCAGAGCGAATTGGGGCGATGGCTGTTGCCTCAGGTCTTGCTTACTGCCTGGCAGAAGGGGCCCATGACCGGGCGCTCTCTATTTGTTTGTGTTCAAATCATACAACAAAAAATCATTTCTACTCAAATCATTTTAATAAAAACTATTGCTTTCCAGAAGCCATTGCTCAAATTAATAAGGGGGCAGAAGAGCAACTGTCTTGTTGGAGCAGGGAAGCAACCACCTTGTTGGAGCGGGAGGGAAGAAGGGGAG
>Ga0079226_10003261_pt1 | contig 12455 bp, 8 predicted proteins | sample Poulit2014_FD_76345 | JGI IMG/M metagenome (GOLD analysis project Ga0079226, IMG submission 76345) | Agricultural soil microbial communities from Georgia to study Nitrogen management - Poultry litter 2014 | ecosystem: Environmental > Terrestrial > Soil > Agricultural land | place: USA: Georgia... | reverse complement strand
TTGGGGTATAACGTCTGAGAAGTCGGCTAAAGGTAAGGGTGATGATGAAAATAAAAATGACAATTCCTCAAAAGAGACGAATACAACGAAATAATTTTAATATTGATACAATTATTTAATGAGCAAGAGTAAAAGAGAAACATTTGAAGATATTATTCTGGAAATATTACAGAATAATCCAAAAGTACAGATTCCGTTCAACGTAATGCAAAATATACTTCGCGTAAACGGAAAGAAGGATAATCAACGCCTGAAGAGCGCAATAAACAGCTTGTTCGATCGCAACTTGATTGTAAAACGAAAAGGCGGAGCACTTCAGTTAGCCGCTGGAAATGAAGGAGGCAACAAGAACGTAGTAACCGGAAAGATGGATGTCAGCCGTCGTGGAACCGGTTATCTTATTACAGATTCTTTTGATGAAGATGTTCGCATCCCTTCCAGGCATATGAATACTGCCCTGCAAGACGATCAGGTTCAGGTGAAATTGTTTAACCGCGGAAAGGGGAAACGGCGCGAGGGCAAAGTAACCGAAATTTTAGAACGCGGCCGGAGCTTTTTTGTAGGAACACTTACCAAACAGGGTAAGAATAATTACCTCATAAAGCCGGATGAAAATTCAGCTAATACGGACTTTTTTATATTGCCCGATCATATACAGCAGGCCAAACCAGGCGACAAAGTGGCCTTTGAACTGGTTGATTGGGTGCATCCTAAATCATTGCCGGAGGCGCGCATTACGGAAGTATTAGGCCATGAAGGTACCAATGAGGCCAATATACTTTCTATCTTAGCTGAAAATGAGCTTAAAGCAGAGATCCCGGATGAAGTTAAGGAATACGCCGAAAATATTTCGACGGAGATTCCTGAAAGAGAGATTATGCGTCGCCACGATATTCGCGACGAAGTGGTCTTTACGATCGATCCGGAGAATGCCAAGGACTTTGATGATGCTGTAAGTATTAAGGTGTTGGATAACGGAAACTATTACCTTGGGGTTCATATTGCAGATGTAACGCATTATTTGACTGAAAATACGGTGCTCGACAGTGAGGCTTATGAACGTGGAACCAGCGTATACCTGGTGGACCGGGTCATTCCTATGCTACCGGAAAAGCTAAGCAACGGGGTTTGCAGTTTGCGGCCGAATGAGGATAAACTGGCCTACAGCTGCTTTATGGAAATTGCTCCTAATGGAAGGCTGGTTAATCATACAATTGAAGAAACGGTCATTAATTCTAACCAGCGCTTTTCGTATGAGCAGGCCCAGGATATTATCGACGGCGCCCCCAGCGATTATTCAGTAGAAATGAAGAGTGCAGCCAAGCTGGCGCATATACTGCTGGATAAACGCTTTCGGGAAGGAAGCATTAATTTTGAAACACCAGAGCCTGTATTTGAACTCGATGAAAACGGCAAACCACAGGATGTGAAGCTTAAAGAACGCCTCTTTGCTCACCGCTTAATTGAGGAATGCATGCTGATGGCCAACCGTACAGTCTCCCGCCATATTAAGCAGCTACGCAAAAGATCCGGAAATAAGGGAAACAGCAAACACAAACCCTTATTATATCGCATTCATGATCAGCCGGACCTCGACAAGCTCAAAAATATTGAGCACAATGTGCAACCCTTTGGCATCAATTTTCATATTGATAGTCCTACGGTCAGCTCTAAAGCAATTAATGCGCTCTTGGAGGAGATTGAAGGAACCTCGCTGGAACTAACGGTGACCGATTTGATGCTGAGAGCAATGGCTAAGGCGGAATACAGTCCCGATAATATTGGACACTTCGGTCTTGGTTTTGACGATTATGCTCACTTTACCAGTCCCATACGTCGTTACCCTGATGTAGTAGTGCATCGATTGCTTAAAAGCTATTTAGCAGGAAAGCCCGGCTATTCATACGACGATCTGAAGAAGATAGGCTCTCACTGCAGCGAACAAGAGCGATCAGCTATTGATGCTGAGCGGGATTCTGTAAAGCTAAAACAGGTAGAATATCTGAGTCAGCATTTGGGCGAAGATTTTAAGGGGGTCATTAGCGGGGTTATGGGAAGTGGAATTTTTGTTGATCTAAAGGATATGCATTGCGAGGGAATGGTGCGCGTAAGCGATCTGGAGGATGATTATTACGAATATGATGAGAAGCGACACTGTTTAGTTGGGCAAAACCACGGTAAGAAATATCAGCTGGGTAAAGAATTGCGCGTCAAGGTAGTACGAACGGATGTTAAAGCTCGGCAAATTGACCTTGAATTAATAGATGATGGGGAATAAGTTACGAGTATCACCGAATAATAAAATTATGTTATGAAAAAGGCAAAATTTATAACCAGTTTTTGGGTGCTTGCAGCGCTCTGTTTGATTATCCTGGGGAACCCTGATAAGGCAAAAGCGCAATACTTTTCGTTTGGAAAGAACCGTGTGATTTATAGAGACTTTGACTGGAAGTATATCCAATCCGAACATTTTGATGTGTATTACTACACCTCGGATAATTATGATCTGGCAAATTTTACCGCTATTTCTTTAGAAGCGGCTTTAAAACAGCTTCATGAGGATTTTGATCATCAGATTGTAGATCGCATACAGGTTATTATTTATGATTCTCACAGCGATTTTGCTCAAACCAATGTAGTACCACTTCCGGTTGATGCAGAAGGCATAGGCGGTGTGACAGATGCCTATAAAAACAGGATTACAATCCCCTTTACGGGCGAATTTGATGCATTTAGGAGCACGCTCCATCACGAGCTGGAACATGCCGTCATTAATGATATGTTTTACGGAGGTACGGTGCAGTCGCGCCTTGGAGGTAATGCCTTACAAATTCCGTTATGGTTTAATGAGGGCATGGCCGAGTATACATCTCTGGGATGGGATACAAATACCGATATGTGGATTCGTGACGCTATTATTAATGATTACCTACCGCCGATTCAGCAACTTGGAGGGTATTTTGCTTATCGGGGCGGACAGTCTTTTTGGAATTATATTGTAGAGGAATACGGGCGGCAAAAGATTACTGAAATTATGCAGGCCTTGAAATCGCAACGGAGTATTTCAACGGCATTCAAACGTACATTAGGATACGATGTTGAAGAAATATCAAAACAATGGAAAGACTTTTATCGCGAACGGTACCTGCCGGAAGTGGCCAATCGTGAAAAGCTGGAAGACTTTGCTGATCTGGTGACGGAAGAAGGAAAACTTGGCAGTTATAACACCAGCCCCACCGTATCACCGCAGGGTGATAAGATTGCTTTAATTACCAACGATCGGGGAGCATTTAATCTGGTGGTTGTTAACACACTGACGGGCGAGAAGACCAAGACGCTGATTGAAGGGCAAGGGAATGTGAACTTCGAGTCATTGAATATCCTAAATCCTAATCTGGCATGGTCGCCCGATGGGAAAAAAATCGCCCTTTCCTCCCAGTCTGAAGGGAAGGATAACCTGGCCATTGTTGATTATAATTCAGGAAAGGTTAAGTTTATCAAATTTCCGCGCCTGGATGCTATAGGATCGGTGGCGTGGTCGCCAGACGGTACTAAAATTGCATTTGATGCTAATAAAGGGTCATACCAGGATATTTATGTATACAATATACAAACGGAGGAGTTTAGTAACATCACGCACGATGTAATATCTGATTTCGAACCGGCGTGGGGCGAAGATTCCAATACCCTTTATTTTGTATCCAGCCGGGGCGATCAGCTTGACCTTAATACCGTAAAAAAATCAGAGGATTTGCTTCGGGATGATGATATGTATACTACCGATATTTACAAGGTCAATATTGGAGATTCTCAAGCAGAACGCTTGACGAATACATCCAACTGGAATGAGCATCAGCCGACGACAACTAAAGACGGGCGCTTATTCTTTATTTCGGATAAAAACGGGATTCCCAATATATATCAAATGAAACTGAGTGACCGCACTACGATTCCCCTTACTAATCTGCAAACGGGGGTTGAACAGATGACTGTGAGTGCAGATGGCAGCAGAATGGTGGTAAATTCAATCAACAAGGGCAGGTTGGATATCTACATGATCCGCTCTCCTGAGCTACGGAAGAAGGAGCATGCACTCGAAGATAACCAATGGGCTAAGCGCCGGGCCAATGAGACTATCGGAGAACGGGTGCCGGCTGTAAAATATGTTCAACAAATGCTACACAACGGCCCGTTGGGAACCGAATTACCCAGCAAGGAGGCAACCGTTGGTCAAAGAGAAGAAATGGCTGACCAACAGGCGGATCGCGAACCGAAGAAGGCGGTTACCGATACATTAACTGCGCCTCCTGATTCAACAACGCAAGCCGATAGCTTGGCGGCTGATACCAGTGATGAGGCCATTGATTTTCGTAACTACGTGTTCGAACCTTCGGTGAAAGAGGATACTACTTTTACAGCTAAATATATGGATGAGGCAAAATTTGCCTTAGAAGATAACCGAACCGAGGATGGACGCTATATTCCCAAAGATTATCGGTTAAAATTTTCGACCGATATTCTCTATGCCGGCGGGAACCTCTCTACCATGTATGGAACTTATGGTATGGTTCAGATACGATTTAGCGATCTGTTGGGAAACCATCGAATTTCTTTCGGAAGCAACCTGAACTTGGACCTGCGCAATAGTAGCTACTTTTTACAATATGGGTATTTTGAGCACCGAACGAACTGGATTTTCAATTTTTTCCATAATTCACGGGAGTTTCAGGACTTTTCAGGGCGATTGTATCGCATGCGGTCTTTTGGCGGTTCAGTGAATATGCAATATCCCATTGATCGTTTCCAGCGCATTGATATAGCATTGTCGATGATAGGATTGGCGCAAGACTTTTCGATAGCCCTCAGCGACAGTGTCAGAAATGAAACGTCTGCTTTTGCTTATCCACAGATTATTTATACCAATGACCGTACGGTTCCCGGACTGATAACTCCTAAAGGAGGATCTCGGTTTGCCCTGAGTTTAACGGCCAGTCCACCTATTACCGGCAAAACGCTTCAGTTTGCTTCAGTACTGGGTGACTACCGAAAATATATTGACTTGGGAGCCCGGTATTCCATTGCATTGCGGGGTTCGGGAGCAGCCTCATTTGGCCGCGACTCCCAAACCTTTTTTATGGGCGGCATGCAGGGATGGATAAACTATAAATACTCCCGCTCGCTTCCATTGGATAAATTGGGCGATACCTTCTTTACACTTCCGGCTTACCCGCTTAGAGGACATCGATATAATTCTATGTACGGCAATAAGTTTGCCTTGGCTAATATTGAATTCCGTTTTCCTTTATTTGCTGCGCTCCTGCCGGGACCTATTCCAATCTTGCCGCTGTATAATTTAACAGGGGTCGCTTTTGTTGATGCGGGAATGGCCTGGGGACAGGATGTAGAGTATCACTATCGGGATATTGATGGGAGTGAAAAGAAGGAACTATTGAATAGCAGCGGACTTGACTTTAAATTGAGCAAGCAAACGACGCGGAAGCTGTCTACCCAGCGTGGGAATGTGGAGGTACCAATTAATGAGGGTGATATTTTAATGGGTGCAGGCTTTGGATTGCGTACTATTGTATTTGGTCTGCCCCTGCGTTATGATATTGGATGGCCCTATTATCGCGACGGCTTTGACGGTTCGCCGATTCATTATATCTCCATTGGGATTGACTTTTAGCAGAGTTATTGAGCCAGACAGATAAGGTTATTTGAGATGATATTGGTTATAAAGAACTGAACTGGAGCAGAAGGTACCCTGCTTAGCCTTACATATCGGCCACAGTAATACTAATAAAATATCAGTAAAAAGGTATTAGGTGCCCAAAGAAAGTAAATATATGCAGGAGTGATAGAGCTATTTATCACACAACGGGACTAATGGGAACGCTTCTACCTCATGAACTATGGTTTACAAATAGTCATAAATGTCTTTATATCTTTTCTCTCCTCCTTTGATAAAATGCCAAGCAATAGTGTTCAATGGCATAAGTATTGGCATGGTTTTTCTTTCTTAGTTATATACAATAAGTTTTAGCAGTGTCTGCTCTAAATGGTGTAAAATCAATGATTAAAGGAGCAGCCACTACCTTATTTTTCCTTTTATTGTCTCCTGTTTATAATCTGCTTTTGGGGTCATTTTCAGGATAAATAAATTTGATGCAAGAAGTGGTTTGGGTGGGCCGGTATCGGTATTTCAAAGCACCCAATGTACTAGTCCTAAATGATAACCACAGTTTTTACAGTGGATCTAAATAAAAAAGGTCCCTTCAAAGACAGTTTGAGCTGGTCCTTCAAGTGCAATATCCTCATAACGTTGGTTGTGGGCATCAAAAGTGAAGTAAACCCTCAGTTCACCTCCTTTTACGCTAACTGTAAAAGGCGACGGACCTGGTTCTCCTACTTGCAAGTGATGCCAGGCCAGGGCAGAGGCAATAGCACCGGTTCCACAGGCCAGCGTCATGTTTTCGACGCCCCGCTCATAGGTTTGCAGCTGCAGGTTTCGTTTATCAATTCCAAATAAGAAATTTACATTCGTTCCTTTGGGCTTAAAAGCTTCATGGTAACGCAATTTCCGGCCTTGCTGAATGAGTTGTTTTTCCTTTTCCAGGGTTTCCCGGGCAACGGAGAGGGCTATGTGTTCGGTTCCGGCATAAACCTGGAGCATAGATTGGCCTTCAATTTCCAGTTCCTCCACGGCAGTTGACAGAGGGAATTTAATACGCACCGTCTGGCGATCTTCAATAGAGGCCTGATATTGGGTGTCATTGATGCTGAAACGCTGCTGTTTGTCAAAACCATTCATATAGGCAAAAACCGCCAGACAGCGTGCACCGTTACCACACATTCCCGCCTCACTGCCATCAGGATTGCGATAAAACATATAGTAGTCATCTCCTTTATTTTCCGGAGGATCCAGCGCTAAGAGGCCGTCAGAGCCGACACCGAATTTGCGTTGACATATTTTCGGAGTCAGTTCTATGAGTTTGGGACGACTAAATTTCTGATCAAAGTTATTAAGAACCACAAAGTCATTGCCGGCTCCCTGCATTTTTTTGAACGGTATAGTGGAGATATCTTGCATCATAATACTATTGAGCGAATGCGGGTATATGTTGATATGTATTTTCCTTGGTAATTACGGGATCACGGCCGCGCATTTGGCTGGAAAAACGTAAGGCCAAGGCCGTAAACACCAGTTTCCCCTGCACATTTTGCTTGATCATGGGCTTGCACCTATTCACTTCCTCAATCATTGCTCCAAGTCGGGCCTCGTTCAGCGTTTGGCAGAATTTCCTGATCACCTCAAGCTGATCTACATTGGTGATGAGCTTTTTATCCTCAGTATTACGGTAAACCATTAGATCGCGCAAAAAGACCTCCAACACATTGAGAAGAGCCGCCTGTGATTCGCGGCTTTGCTCTTTCTGCCACTGTTGGGCTCTTTTGGTAATAGCCACTGCATCCTGCGTGTAAGAGGCCCGAAGGTAGTTAATCACTTCCGTGCGTAGTTCTTTGAGCTGGTCAGTATCAAAAAAGCGGGTCATGGCATAGTTCCCGCCTGAAACACGGGCCAAATAACTTGCATCCTCCTCGTCAAGTCCGTCATACTTGATGAGGGCTTGTTCAATTTCATTGGGCTTGAGCGCCGATAGCTGGATATGCTGGCATCGTGAAATGATTGTCGGAAGCAGTGCTTCCGTATGATCAGTGGTGAGCAGAAAGATAAGGTCTTCACCTGGTTCTTCCAGTAGTTTCAAAAAGGCATTGGCCGCTTCTTTGCGCATGTGCTCAATACCGGTCAAAATAATAACGTTTTTTCTTCCTTCATTGGCTTTAAGGCGCGCTGCTTTTCGAATATATTCCCTGAAATAATCGATAGGATAAAAGGCCTGCAGGTTCTTAGAACTTTTATCATTTTCAAGCGATGGACGCATACTAAAATCAACGACTTCATAAGGATCCTCGTTAAGCACCTGCAGCCTTGGACGCAGTTCTCGCTCTACTCTCTTTTGCCTAACAGCACTCGATGGAATGGGCAAAAAAACCCGGATATCCGGATGGGGGAACCAGGACGATTTTTTTGAAAAAGCCTGGTCGCCCAGAGCTGTTAAATGATCAATACCGTTGAGCAGTTCTGCAAAAGCCAGTACAAAAGCTTTTTTGCCAATGCCGGACGGTCCTGAAAACAGATAGGCATGACTTATGCGCTCGGATTGTACAATCCGGCGAATTTGTTTTCGTGCAAAAGTCTGCCCAATCAGTCGCCGGTCGCCAAAATTAAACGTCAAATCGTTGTATGCAGTCATTTTAATTATTCCCAAATAAAGTCAAAAAGTAAAAATCCAGCCGTAACCGTAGTACCTACGTAACCGGTTAGAGCCAGCGCATCGTTCAGATAAGGTTCAGTAAAATCTGTAATGAGGGCAGCTTGGGTAAGCTGAGCCAGAATAAGGATGAGCGGAAACAATAAGGGAATGCTCAGTACAGAAAAGATTGCTCCTTTGCGATCGGCTTGCGAGACAATAGCGCCGAGCAATGTGGCAACTCCGGTCAGTCCGGCCGTTCCCAAAAAAATGATAAGTAAAAAGGCCTTAAAGTCAGTAACCGTTAGACCGAGCAAAAAGATGTAGCCCAAAAAGGTAATAAAGGTTACCGCCAGGGTAAATAGATAGTTGAAGCAAAACTTCCCCAGAAATATTTCGGATGCTCGGCCGTGAAGTCGTAGTAAAAGGTAGGTTTTCTTATCTGTTTCCACCACAAAAGCACGAGAGAGACTTGAAAGTGCGGCAAACAGGATAATAATCCAAATAAGTGCACTTTGAGGGATCGGGTTGAGCCGTGCCGCATCGAGTGCAAATAAGATGAGCAGCAAAGAAGCTCCTACAAATGCTAAAACTGTGTTCATAGCATAGCGAGAGCGTAGCTCTGTTTGCAAATCTTTGAGTAATATGGCCATCATTCCCCTCAGTAAATCCATAGATGGAGTTTACAAAATTTGTGAAGAAGAACTAAATTAAAGCATCACCCCATTCAAAATTATATCGGTGCGTAAAAACCGGTACGCAAACGCTAAATATCTTATTGAATAAACCTGGTTAATAGTTGTATCCAATGCAAAACGATGACTATATTTGAGCATATGTAAATTACAACCATTTAGTAGCTTTTTGCATGAACATTCTAAGCCTATTGGATTCTCAAAATGTATTGCCAAGTTTAGAAGCAGATACTAAAGATGAAGTATTGGAAAAATTAGTGGCAACATTGAGAGTAAAGGTGAAGGATAAAGAAGCAGATAAAATATTACAGGCCGTAAAAGAGCGTGAACAGGTTATGTCAACCGGAGTTGGTAAGGGATTGGCTATTCCGCATGGAAAGACGGTAGCAATTGAACAAACCTATGCCGCCTTTGCCATTTTGAAAGAACCAGTGGATTATGATGCTATTGACCAGCGACCGGTAAAGATGGTATTTCTGCTGGCCGGTCCACAGTCCAGCAACAGCATGCATATAAAATTGCTTAGCCGCATTTCCAGACTGATGAATAATAGTGAATTCCGTGAACGATTATTGGAATGTTCTACTTCAAATGAGATTATTGAACAGTTTAAATCTGAAGACATTGTGAGTCTGAGCAGATGATGAAATTGAAATTAATAAATCGTTAATGCATACCCAGAAAAAACTTCTTGCTGGCTTATTTTTCATCACCTCCTGTTTAGGTATTTCAATCCAGTCATATGCGCAAGAAGCCATTGCATCGGTAGATGTTGAACTGCTTATCGAACAAAGTCGTGCCGATAATGCATTTTGGTCGGTCATAGTACGCGATTCTATAGGAAATATCCTTACTAATTTTAATGCGGATAAGCTGGTTACTCCGGCTTCTAATATGAAGTTGCTGACATCAGCTACGATATTGGATGAGCTGGGACCAGAATTCAGGTATGAGACAAATTTATATGGGGTGGGTAAATTAGAAGAAGGGGAATGGCAAGGAAATATCTTTGTCCGCGGGAGCGGCGATCCATCAATCAGCGGTACTTTTTATGATGAAGATCGATTTTATGTTTTCAGACAATTTTATCGATCTCTTGATTCATTAGGAATTGAAGAAGTAGATGGAGCCCTGATAGGAAATAATAGCTATTTCGATCAAAAACCTTACCCAAAAGGTTGGAGCTGGAGCGATCTTTCATACTATTATGCCGTGGAGACGAATGCGCTTTCTTTTAATAATAACACCGTAGACCTGAGCGTATATGCTCGGAATGGTATCGGGCAAAAGCCGGATATTGAGTGGTTTCCGTTTGATACAGATTACGTGAACTTTGTCAATGAACAGGTGATAACGCCGTCATATTCCGGTTATGATGAATCTTATCAGCGAGTGTTAGGTACAAACACCATTAAGCTCAAAAGTAATTTACCCAAGAATTATGTTGAAAAAGAATCACTGTCGGTACTGGATGGGGCACAATATTTTATTGATACCCTACAGAAGTTTCTTGAACAGAGCGGAATATCTATAAAGTCTATTTATGTGGAAGACCAACCAAGAAACTGGGATTATAATCGATATCAGGTACTTGCCTCTCATCAATCGGTCCCTCTAAAAAGAATGCTGAAACATCTAAATAAAAAAAGCGATAATTTCTATGCAGAGATGTTGCTAAAGACGGCGGCTGCCGAGCATTTTGAGACGACTGGAACTACGGAATTGGGCCTACGACTGGTTGAAGACTTTGTCAGTAATATGGGGATGAATTCTTCGAATTTAACACTGAAAGATGCCTCCGGATTGGCTCCATCTAATTTATTAACAACGAAGGGGCTGAGTTTGTTTTTGGTTAATATGCAGGCACATCCTTATTTTAAAGTATATAAACATTCTCTTTCGGTAGCGGGGCAAGATGGAACGTTGAAGTACCGTTTTAAAGACAGCCCTATTGCAGGTAAGTTGAGGGCAAAAACTGGTTATGTTTCTGGTGTGAGAGCGTTAAGTGGTTACCTGAAGGCTAAGACGGGACAAATGCTTAGTTTTAGCGTAATCACTAATAACTATAACGAATCAACCTCTTATATAGACCAGATACAGGAAGAAATTGTTCAGAGAATTTATCAAACTTATTAGTGATAGATGGCGAAGGTAAAGTCTACGATATTAGTTACTGATGACGAAAAGAGTATTCGGAATTCTCTCCGCGATATTTTGGAGTTTGAAAAGTATCGGGTACTGGAAGCCGAGAATGCAGAACAGACCTTTGATCTGGTCCAGAAGGAATCAGTGGACCTGGTGTTGCTGGATGTTAAGATGAGAGGAATGGATGGAATGGAGATTCTTAGCGAGCTGGAAGAGCAGAATAGCTCTTTTCCCGTTATTATGATTTCGGGCCACGGCAACATTGAAGTAGCAGTGGAGGCCACTAAAAAAGGAGCATTTGATTTCATTCAGAAGCCGCCAGACCTAAATCGTTTGTTGGTGAGCGTGCGGAATGCGCTGGATCAGCAGCAGCTGAGTGAAGAAAACAAAACTATACGATCCAAGCTACCTCAGGTCTCGGAGATCATTGGAGACAGTAACGCTATCGCACGTATCAAAAAGACCATCGAAAAAGTGGCTCCAACAAACTCTCGAGTTATGGTAACCGGAGAAAACGGGACCGGCAAGGAGCTGGTTGCGCGCTGGGTTCATGAAAAGAGTAAGCGAGGCCAAGGGGCTTTTGTAGAGGTAAATTGTGCGGCTATACCAGCGGACCTTCTTGAAAGTGAACTTTTTGGCCACGAAGAAGGCGCTTTTACCGGTGCGACCTCTCAGCGAATAGGAAAGTTCGAACAGGCCGACGGCGGTACGCTTTTTCTGGATGAAGTGGGAGATATGAGCAGCAAAGCCCAGGCAAAGGTATTGCGGGCTCTGCAGGAAAATGCGATCATCCGGGTAGGTGGGACGGAAAAAATAACCGTTGATGTGCGCGTTATTGCTGCAACAAATAAAGATTTAATGGATGAGATTGAGAAGGGGAATTTCCGGGAAGATCTCTATCATCGTCTGAATGTCATCCCAATCAATGTACCCCCGCTGCGTGAGCGACGTGAAGATATTTCAGCCCTTGCCCGCAATTGGCTTCAGCAATTAGCAGCCAAAGATATTACGTTTTCGGGCGTTTCTTTTGATGATTCGGCCCTTGAAGCATTAAAAAAGAAGCCCTGGACCGGTAACGTTCGGGAGTTGCAGAATACGGTAGAACGATTAGGACTGCTGGTCGAAAATTCGCTGATCAATGCAGACGATGTTCAAAATCTCAGCATTGATGGTCAGAGAACATACAAGGACCCTGAAATGATGCTTGACAATGCAGAAAGCTTTCAGGCATTTAAGGAATCGGCAGAGCGGATGTTCCTGATTCATAAACTTGAAGAGAATGATTGGAATATCTCCCAAACGG
>Ga0079226_10003259_pt1 | contig 12456 bp, 8 predicted proteins | sample Poulit2014_FD_76345 | JGI IMG/M metagenome (GOLD analysis project Ga0079226, IMG submission 76345) | Agricultural soil microbial communities from Georgia to study Nitrogen management - Poultry litter 2014 | ecosystem: Environmental > Terrestrial > Soil > Agricultural land | place: USA: Georgia... | reverse complement strand
TACATGGTCAACCCGGACACGCTCGCGGCGAAGATCGCCTCATACGTCCGCGACGGCAAGGTCGCGGGGATCGCGGACCTGCGCGATGAGTCCTCCGGCCGCACCGGTCAGCGCCTGGTGATCGTGCTCAAGCGCGATGCGGTCGCGAAGGTCGTGCTGAACAACCTGTACAAGCACACGCAGCTGCAGGAGAACTTCTCCGCGAACATGCTGGCGCTCGTGGACAACGTGCCGCGCACGCTGTCGATCGACGCGTTCCTGCGCCTGTGGATCAAGCACCAGATCGACGTCATCGTCCGCCGCACGCGCTACCGGCTGCGGAAGGCGGAGGAGCGCGCGCACGTCCTGCGCGGCTACCTCAAGGCGCTCAATGCTCTGGACGCCGTGATCGCGCTGATCAGGAACTCGCCGAACTCCGACGAGGCGCGCACCGGCCTCATGGAGCTGCTCGACGTCGACGAGATCCAGGCGAACGCGATCCTCGACCTCCAGCTGCGCCGTCTGGCTGCCCTGGAGCGCCTCCGGATCGAGGAGGAGGCGCAGCGGATCGAGGAGCAGATCAAGGACTACAAGGACATCCTCGATCGGCCGGAGCGCCAGCGCGCCATCGTCTCCGAAGAGCTCGCGGAGATCGTCGACAAGTACGGCGACGACCGTCGCACCCGCATCATCGCGGGCTTCGACGGCGATGTGAGCGTGGAGGACCTCATCCCGGAGGAGGAGGTCGTCGTCACGATCACCCGTGGCGGGTATGTCAAGCGCACCCAGTCGGGCCTCTACCGCGCACAGCACCGCGGGGGCAAGGGCATCACGGGCGCGAAGCTGCGCGGAGACGACGTCGTCGACCAGTTCTTCGTCACCTAGACGCACGACTGGATCCTGTTCTTCACGAACACCGGACGCGTGTACCGGGCCAAGGGCTACGAGCTGCCGGAGGGCTCCCGCGACGCCAAGGGCCAGCACGTGGCGAACCTGCTGGCGCTGCAGCCGGGCGAGACGATCGCACAGGTGCTGTCGATGAAGGACTACGACGAGGCGCAGTACCTGGCGCTCGCGACGAAGTCCGGGCTCGTGAAGAAGACGCGCCTGGCGGAGTACGACTCGAACCGCACCGGCGGCGTCATCGCGATCAATCTGCGCGAGATGGCGGACGGTCAGCCGGACGAGCTGGTCTCCGCGCGTCTGGTCGACGCGGAGGACCACCTGCTCCTCGTGTCGCGCAAGGGGATGTCGATCCGCTTCTCCGCCGGTGACGACACGATCCGGCCGACGGGCCGCGCGACGTCCGGTGTCACCGGCATGCGCTTCCGCGCGGACGACGAGCTGCTCACGATGGACACGATCACGCCGGGCACCTACGTGTTCGTCGTGACCGAGGCGGGCTTCGCGAAGCGGACCCCGGTCGAGGAGTATCGTCTGCAGGGCCGTGGCGGCATGGGCATCAAGGTCGCGAAGATCACCGACCAGCGCGGTGACCTCGTGGGCGGTCTCATCGTCTCCGAGGGCGAAGAGGTCCTGGTCGTCATGGAGCGCGGTAAGGTGGTCCGGTCGAACATCGACGAAGTCCCTGCCAAGGGTCGGAACACCATGGGCGTCGTCTTCGCGAAGCCCGGCACGAAGGATCGCATCATCGCGGTCACCCGCGGCCCGGAGGAAGCGGTGGAGGCGGAGGCCGAGGAGGCCCCCCTCTCCGAAGCGGAAGCCGAAGCCGTCGAGGCGGACCTCTCCGATCCGACTCCCCCGGAGCCGGACGCCGACATCGAAGGTGAAGAACAGCAGTGAGTGACAACGAGCAGAAGCCGGGGAAGATCCTCCGCACCTCCAGCGGCAAGGGCAAGACCCGCCTGACCGCCAGCGGCGGCGACGCGGAGGTGCCCGCCGCCCCCGCGGACGCTCCCGGGAAGTCGACGGGCGGCGGTTCGGCGCCCGGCGACACCGCGACGAACATCATCGACGCGCAGGCCGATGGATCGCAGCCCAGTGGTGCGCAGGCCAGTGCTACGCAGACCGCGGGCTTGCAGGCCGGTGGTGCGCAGGCCGACGAGTCGCAGGCCAGTGCTACGCAGACCGCGGGCTCGCAGGTCGGTGGTGCGCAGGCGCAGTCTGCGGGAACCGCGGACTGGTCGGCAGCCGGATCGGGTCAGCAGGGCGGCGGGGCACCGACGCGCGTGAGCTCCGCGTCCCAGGGGATGCGGCTGTCCGCGGGAGGTGCCGAGACCCGGGCGCAGCCGACGGCCTCGGGCCCGGACCACGGCGCAGCCGCACAGTCCCGTCCGGGGACGGGCGGTCCCACCGGCACCGGGCCGACGGGCTCAGGGCCCGCGGGGACAGCCGGGGTGAAGGCGACGTCGAGCGGCGTGAAGATGAGCGGGAAGGCCAAGAAGGGCCCCCGCACAGTCCGCCTCACGGTCGCGAGCATCGATCCGTGGTCGGTCATGAAGATGTCGTTCCTCCTGTCGCTCGCGATCGCGATCGCGATGCTGGTGGCGACGCTCGTGCTGTGGCTCGTGCTGCAGGCGACCGGAGTGATGGGCAACATCGAGTCGACGATGTCGGAGATCGCCGGGGCGGAGAGCGCGGATCAGCTGCTGGCCCTCGTGAGCCTGGGCCGGGTGATGGCGACGGCGTTCGTCCTGGCGCTCGTCAATATCGTCCTCATGACCGCGCTGTCGACGCTGTTCGCCTTCCTCTACAACATCGGGGCGTCCATCGTGGGCGGCTTCCACCTCACTCTCACGGACGACTGAGCGAGCGGGGCCGCTGCCCCTCCGGGAGGGCTGAGCGGACCTGACGGAGGACGGGCCCCGTCCACCGGATCGGCCGGAGCATGCGCCGCAGGGCGCTCCGGCCGATTTTGCTCTGCGGGGCGAGGTCGGTATAGTTGCTTCTCGGTTCGCAGGAACCGACGGGTTCGCAGGAATCCACGGGCCTATAGCTCAGGCGGTTAGAGCGCTTCGCTGATAACGAAGAGGTCAGAGGTTCAAGTCCTCTTAGGCCCACGCATCCATCTGGAGGGGAGCACCGTGAAGAAGTGGTTCGCCCTTCTGGGATCCGCCGCCCTGGCGGTGGGGACTCTGGGAGTCCTCCGCAGCCGGAACCGCGGCAGGCAGGAGCAGTGGGCGCAGTACACCGACCCGGTGTAGGATGTGCTTCACCACGGGGGTATGGCGCAATTGGTAGCGCATCTGCTTTGCAAGCAGAGGGTTAGGGGTTCGAGTCCCCTTACCTCCACTCGAGTAACTCGTGAGACAGTGGCTCGTTGTTGAGAAGAGGCCTCGGCCCGGGAGACCGGCCGGGGCCTCTTCTCCTCCTCCCGGGTCCTCATGTCCTGCCACACGAGGACCTGGGCATCGCAGTCGACGCGGGCGCCGATCCCCACGGTGGGGTCAGTGGTGGGCGTGGTCGGTCTCCGGGAGCGTGATCCGGTCCGGGCCCGTGCCATCCTCCGTCACGAGGAACTGACCCATCATCCCGGAGTCCTCGTGCTGCAGCAGATGGCAGTGCATCATGTACGGCACAGTCGGGTCGGTGTAGTCCTCGAACCTCATGACGAGGCGAACCTGCTGACCCGGATACAGCGGGACCGTGTCCTTCCATCCGCGCAGCCACTGCGGCGGCCTCGCGCCGTCGATGTCGAGGACGCGGAACTGCACGTCGTGCACGTGGAAGTTATGCGGGAACGGGTCCGGCGTCGTCACCTCCCAGATCTCCGTGTCGCCGACACGGACGACGGCGTCGATCCGCTCCATGTCCATCTCCCTGCCGTTGAGGAACGGCATCCGCAGCTCGAACCCGCGCGTGCGCACGGCGTCCGACTCCTCGAGTGGGGCCCGTCCATCGTCCGGAAGCGTCCATGCGCGGGCGGGGGTGAGGTCCGACGCGGCCCGGAACACCACGAAGACCCCGGGCGTCAGGTCGCCCAGCGACGCGGCGAATCCGGCACCGGGGATCTCGGGCCGCTCCGTGAGCAGCTCCACCCGCTCGCCGGGGGAGAACCGGACCAGGACCTCGGCGCGTTCACCGGGTGACAGCGGCAGGCGCGAGAGCTCGACCGGTTCGGTGAGCAGCCCGCCGTCGGTGCCCACCAGCCGGAACGGCCGGTGATCGTCGAATGTGAGGTCGAGGAACCGCGCGGCACTGCCGTTGAGGATCCTCAGGCGGACGAGCTCCGTGCTCACGGCGAACTCCGTGCCGGCGACCCCGTTCGCCAGCAGTGTCCGTCCGACGGTGCCCAGGGCATTGTCGCCCTCGACCCGCTGGATGACGCCGTCCTCATCGAGGAACCGGTCCTGGAGGATGAGCGGTACGTCATCGACGCCGTACTCGTCGGGGAGACCGGATGCACGGCTCGCCTCGTCGTCGATGATGACCAGTCCGCTCAGCCCTTTGAGCACCTGCTCCTCGGTCTCGCCGTGCGGATGCGGGTGGTACCAGAGCGTCGCCGCGGGCTGATCGACCGTCCACTCGACCGTACGACTCGTGCCCGGCCCGATGGGCGAGTGCGGGCCGCCGTCCATCTTCGCGGGCAGGTGCATCCCGTGCCAATGGAGGGTGGTGGTGACGTCGAGGTCGTTGACGGCGTCGACGCGGACGGTCTCTCCCGCGTCGATCCGCACCGTCGGTCCCAGGAACGAGCCGTTGTACCCCACGGTGGGTGTGCGCACCTCGGGCCGACCGGCGATGAGAGTGCTCTGGCCGGCTCGCGCCGTGAGGACGAACGACCGTGTCCCGTCGACGGCCTCGGAGGCGGCGAGCGGCGGGATCGGCAGCGGTGCGGTGCCCACCGGTGCGAAGTCGGCCTGCGACGGTGAGCAGGCGGAGAGCCCCAGGGGCACCGCCGCACCGGTCAGCGCCGTCAGGAGCAGCAGCTGCCGCCGGGACGGCGTGCGTGTCATCGTCTGTGCCCCATCGTCGCAGTGAGGGCCTGGAGACCTCGCGCGATGAGGCCGCACACCGTGCCGCCGACCGCGTTCATCGCGATGATCGAGACGATCGCGATCGGAGCGGTGAGGAGTCCCGGACCACCGGAGAAGAAGATCTGGACGACGATGACGACCAGTGCCGTGAACACTCCGCCGGCGACGCCCGTGAGGACGAGGGTCAGCAGTGGCTGCGCTGCGCGTGCCAGCCAGACGACGAGCACCCATGTGACGGCGATCGCGAGCCACAGCCAGGAGTTGAGGGGCAGCCCTGCCGCGCCCTTCAGTCCGAGCAGATGCGCGGCGATGTTGAGGATCGGATACAGGAGCGTGAGGGAGCCGAGGCCGAGGATCAGCCGGAGGTCGGGCCGCGAGGAGGGGTGCTCCGACCGACCGTATCCGTGCGCGGGCTCGTGCGCGGGCTCCCTGTTCCCGTCGTCGCCGGTGGGCCATGCATCGTCGTGTGTGGTGTTCATACCGTCGACGGTAGGAATCGAGCCGTCCCGTCCGCGTCCCTCCGCAGGCGACGCCCGTGTACGCCCGGAGGCGACGCCGCACACCCGACCGTGTCTCTACGATTGCAGTCATGGACACCACGACGAGGAAGCGTGTGCTGGGGGCCCTGTTCGCGGTCGCCGTGGCGAACGCCGTCCTCTTCCTCGCCCTCATCGGGGAGACCACGGGCTGGACCGGTGCGCGCGAGGGAGCGTACGTCGCCGTCTGCACGGGATTCGCGGCTGCGTTCGGCCTCCTCACGCTGGTGCGCGACCGCTGGCCGCGCACTGCGCTCATCGCGGCGGTCCTTACGGTGTGCGCCTACTACACCGTGGGCCTGCCCAGCGTCGGCGTTGTCCTCCCCCTCCTCGTCGTCCTCACGGCGACGACGCTCGCGGGGCACCGGACGTTCGCGCTCATCACCGTGGGCGCGCTGTTCAGCGTGGCGACCTTCTTCCGGCTTCGGGACGGTGAGGAGATCGCGTCGGTGCTGGGCTACGAACTGCTGAGCAACCTCGTCCTCGTCGCGCTGGCGGTGGCACTCGCAGAGGTCATCGGAACGCGCCGCGCTCTGCAGAGGAGTCAGGAGCACAGCACGCGGCTCGCCGCCGAGGCCGCACGCGCCGAGGCCGACCGCGTTCAGGAGGCCGACCGGTCCCGGATCGCGCGGGAGCTCCACGACGAGCTGGGACACTCACTCGCGATCGTGTCCCTCCACGCGAACGCCGTGTCCGAGCGGCTGCCCGTCGATGACCCGGCGGTCGAGAGCGCGAAGCACCTCCGTGAGGCGGCGGCCCAGGCCCTGGGACAGCTGCGGAGGGCCGTGCGTGCGGTCGGAGCGCCTGTCGGAAGAGCAGGCGGAGGCGGTGGTGTGAGCGACGCCGGCGGTGCTGAGGGTGCCGAGGGTCCTGAGGGCGCTGGCGCTGAGGGTGCCCGTGGCGCCGGACGCGACGGTCCCGGTGACGGTCATCCGGTCGCCGCCGAGCGGGCTGTCACCGACCTCCGGATCGGCGGAATCGTCGATCGGGTCCGCGCAGCGGGGCTGAGCGTCGACGTCGTGGAGGATCACGGAGCACTGCCGCCGGATGTCGCGGGCGCCGCGTTCCGCGTCGTGCAGGAGGCGACGACGAACGCCCTGCGCCATTCCTCGCCCGGCCACATCGGGATCGCGCTCACGGACGGCCCGGCACCCTCATCTGGTGGGCCCGCTGCGCCCGGTGCCGACGGCGTGCTGCGAGTCCGCATCCTGAACGATGGGGCACGCCAGGAGGACGTCCCTGCAGCGACGGACGTCTCGGCAACGACGGGCACCCCGGCAACGGCGGATGTCCCGGCAACGAGGGGTGTCCCCACGGCGACGGCGGATGTCCCGGCAACGAGGGACGTCCCCACGGCGACGGGCGTCCCCGCCGCGACGGGGGGTGGACTCGCGGGACTCCGTGCTCGTGCCGCGCAGATGGAGTTCGGCGGCCAGGTGTCCTGGGAGCGCCGGGACCCGGACCTGTTCGTCGTCGACGCGGAGTTCCCCCTCGTGAGCGGGACCGACACCGTTCCCCACCGATTCGACGGCGGAGTCGACGACGAAGGAGGCCCGCGATGACCGTGCGGATCGTGCTCGTGGACGACCAGGAGCTGGTGCGCGCCGGGCTCGCACTCCTGGCAGCCCGGGACGAGGACATCGAGGTCGTCGGCGAGGCGGGCGACGGTCTCGAAGGTCTGGCCGTGGTGCGCCGCACGCGTCCTGATGTCGTCCTCATGGACCTGAAGATGCCGCTGGTCGACGGGATCGCGGCGACGGAGCAGATCTCGCGGGACCGGGACCTCGGCGACGTGCGGATCCTCGTACTCACGACGTTCGACACGGAGGAGGACGTGCTCGCCGCGGTCCGGGCCGGTGCCAGCGGCTATCTGCTCAAGGACATCGACGGCCCCGGGCTGAGGCAGGCGATCCGGGACGTCGCGTCCGGTGACTCGATCGCAGACCCCTCACTCACGGCGATCCTCTTCCGTCAGGCGTCGCGGACCGCGCACAGGCCGGAGATGGTGGCGGGACTGAGCGAGCGGGAGACGGAGGTGCTGGCGCACGTGGGCCGCGGTTATTCGAACGCGGAGATCGCCGAGATGCTGTTCCTCAGTCCGGAGACCGTCCGGACGTACGCGAGTCGGATGCGCACGAAGCTGGGGGCGCGGGATCGGGCTCAGCTCGTGGTGCTGGCCTACGAGTCGGGCCTCGTGGTCCCGGGGAGCTGACGAGAGACGCCGGGCATGGATAGATCGACGAGGTGCGGGCTTCCGTCTTCCACGTCGCGATACCTCTTGCGCGCAACGAAGTTCGAGTGCATAATAGAACTGGTCGGACGACGATGTTCGGAATCGCGAAGGAGGGCGGCGGTGGTCGCAGCGCAGGAGCACCCGGAAGGCCCTCCTTCGAGCGCGTTCCCGGGTTCTGATGCGGGGATCCGTTCAGCGGCGGAGGCGCACGCTGCTGCCACGCACGGCCACCCGGTGCTCGGATCGGTTCCAGAGCTGCTGGCGGATGCCGGTTTCAGCGGGGTCGATCCTGCCTCTGCTGCTCGGTGCGCGGACGAGGATGCGGCGGGCGAGGATGCGACCGCGTCGACGTTCCCATCCACGCTGCAGTCCACGGCGGCTTCGAAGCCCGCGCCCCCTCCCGCGACTGTCCAGCTCGCGGATGCGCTGGGCGATCATTCGGCGCTCGTCGATCGTCTCCGTGCCTTCGAACTCGTTCAACTCGCCACGATCGGGATCTCGCTGGCTGTGACGCGTCCGCGTTCGGCGGACCGCCTCGATCAGCTGTTCACCGATGATGAGGAGGACGCAGCGGTTCCGGGGACGCCGGCCGCGATGCTCTCGCCTGAGCCGATGCCGCCCACCGCAGCGTCATCGCCGCCCTCGCCACCGACTGCGGGGTCCAGCACTGAGGGGTCGTCGGTGAACGCGGTCACTGCGGCGGCCGGCCTGCCGGCGCTCGATGACGAGGAGAGGTTCCTTCCCCGTGCGGAGCACCTCCTGGAGCGTGAGCATGAAGCTGTGCTGAATGTGCGTCTGAGCGCGCGCTCGGGTGATTCGCGCCGACGGCTCGGTCTGGCGCTGACGGCGTTCGTCGGGATGCCGCGGCTGCTGCGGTCGCTGCTCATCGGCCGTGTCCGGTACAACCGGTGGGAATCGCTCTCTCGCAGGCTCAAGCATCTTCCGTTGGCACATCTCCAGGCGCTCGACGTGTTCCTGGACGGCCTGGATCCTCGGTACTCGCTCGGTCAGTTCCTGCGGCACGCGGCAGCGTTCCTCGCGCAGTTCGAGACGGAGCCCGTGCTCGCGGCGCGGGCACGTACTGCTCGGGACGTATGGGTCGAGCATCTGCCGGAAGACCTTGCGGTGCACTGCATGAGAGGACCCGCAGCCATCATCGAGGCGCACTACGCGAAGACGAGGGCCACTGCCGGAGCGATCGTGAAGAACCAGCTGAAGAGCATGAGCGTCACTCGCACGGACACCACGGGTCCATCCGTCGATGCGACTCGGCAGACGGGGACGGATGCGGCACCGGCCGGCCAGACGGAGATGGATGCGGCACCAGCCGAGCAGACGGGGACGGACCGTGAGGCGGGGGCTGCCGATCTTCCGGATCTGGGGGATCTCACGGTGACGGATGAGCGGACGCTGCGACAGCTGATGTTCGACCTCCTGATAGGAGCTCAGCCGCAGACGCAGACCACCGTGGAACGCAGAACCGCGGACGGCGGAGACCCCGAGCGCTTCCGTGTGGACGTCGTGTGCCCGGATGACTCGACGATCCTGCGGAAGCAGGCGGCGGTGGTGGTGACGGTACCGGTGACCACACTCCTGGGACTGGACGATCGGCCGGGCACGGTGGAGGGACAGCCGCTGCCGGCGGACATGGCTCGCAGCGTCGCAGGGTCCTCGAAGTTCTGGTACCGCATGCTCACGGACCCCGCCACGGGCCGGGTGCTGGACGACGTCGCCCACAGGTACGAACCGGACAGGGCGACTCGGCTGTCGGTACTGGGAGCGTGGCAGGCGTGCACCCTGCCGGGATGCAGCAGACCCGCGCGCGAATGCGAGATCGACCACGGGATCCCGTTCGACCACGATCATCCGGAGCGCGGGGGCCGGACCGAACCTGCGAACCTCCATCCGCTATGTCCTGCCCACCATCAGGCGAAGACCGAAGGGCGCATCACGATGAGGCGCACAGGGCACGACCGTGTCGAATGGGTGCTGCCGTTGGGGACGACGGCGACCACGATCGCCCCACGGGTCGACGACGGAGGCATCCTCACCGTCGCGAGTGCGCCCACGGACACCGGCACTCGACGTGCAGCGAGCGCCACGATCGAGGAACGGCCCGTCATCGACCCCCTGACGAACCGGCGTGCTGCGTCTGCGGTGTTCGAGCAGGCCGGCAGGGAATTCCTGGCCGAGGAACGTGCGCGTGAGGAGGTGCTTGCAGCGAGGCGACGGGAACGGGAGCCGTTCTTCGAAGAGCAGCGGCGCATGCGCGAGTGGGCGAAGCAGACCCGGACCGGTCTCGAAGAACGTGAGGAACGAGTGCGCGAACGCGAGAACGCGGTCGTTCACAGGGAGCAGGCAGTCGTCAGGGATGAGGGTCTCGCATCATTGCGGCACGCGAAGGCCGAGGAGAAGCTCGACGACGTGAGGAGAACCGCCGCCTCGCTCACCGGCCCGCCGGTACGGTACCGGACGGTCATCCCGATGCGGATCCGGCACGTGGACCTGGGCGGCGGCACGACCGGCAGTGTCCACTCGCCGGTGTTCCTCGGGCGCAAGCCCGTGGGAGACGATGCGGCCGGAGCGCGCACGGGGCCGGGACGATTCCGATCGATGGTCGACGACCGGATGGCGACGGCGGTCCATGACTGGCTCGCCCGGCAGACCATCCTCGTGGACTGGAGTGACGTGGACCCCGATCTCATCCGGAACCGGGAGCCGGAATCGGGCGAGGGCCCGCAGAAGCCGGAGCCGCCTCCGGGGTCACCACCGCCAGCGGACGTCGACGACGATCCGCCGCCGTTCTGAGACTCAGTATGTGATTCCTGAGACGCAGCATGTGATTCAGGCGTCATTCTTCCGAAAACGACACTGTGTAGTTCAAAGTTCAAGCAAACCATGAGAAGATCATGGACATGACGACACAGTATGCTCCGTATCCGCCCAGCCAGCCGCCGCACGTCCCCGGTCAGCCGCCGCACGTCCAGGACCCGCAGTCGGCGCCGAAGAAGAAGACCAATGTCATCGGCCTCATCGCACTGATCGTCGGAGTCATCGGCTTCATCTTCGCGTGCGTCCCCGGCGCGCTGATCATCGGGTGGATCCTGCTCCCCATCGCGTTCATCCTCAGCCTCGTCGGGCTGTTCCTCCCGCAGAAGACGAAGTGGTCGTCCATCACCGCACTGATCGTCTCTGTGGTCGGCACAGTCGTGGGCGTCCTCGTCTTCCTCTTCGTCATTGCGAGTGCGGTCGATGAATCCTTCGGCGGTTCCGATTCCTCTGTGGTGGACAACGACGCGTCCGTGACGGACGAGGTCGCGGACGAAGCCGACGGTGCCCCGGAGGCCTCGACTGTCGAGCACGACCAGGCCGCGTCGTCGGATGAGGCGGTCGGCTCCATGACCGAGGCCGGTACACGTGAGAACCCTTCCGCGTTGGGTTCGACGGTCGTCGGTGACGAATGGGAGGTCACGATCGTGGACTTCACCGCCGACGCCGATGAGCAGGTCCTCGCGGCGAACATGTTCAATGAACCGGCAGCCGAGGGAAGCACGTACGTGATGGCCGAGGTCGATGTCACATACCTCGGTGAAGGATCGAGTGACCCCTTCCTCCTCGATATCGCGTACGTGACGGACTCGGGCAACGTGATCGAGAGCTACGACACGATGGCCGTCGCTCCGGAACCGGCGCTGACGGACATCGGCGAGATGTACACGGATGCGTCCGGCACCGGGAACATCGTCTTCGAGGTCCCGGAGGAGGATGCCGGACTGCTGCGGGTGGCGCCCGGCATGATCGCCGATGACGTCTTCGTCAGCACCGAGTGACGAGCCCGACGACCTGACGACTGACGACCTGGCGCCCTGACGACGCCGGCGGCCCCGCAGATCCCCTGCGGGGCCGCAGTTCGTTCCACGACTGCCGTGGTGCTCCTTCGAGTTCAGGAGTGGATGCCCGCCGCGCCACCCCGATTGCGATTCGTCGGGTCGGATGCACCAGAATGTCACCGAGAGCAGGGGCGCACCCCGTCTCTCCGATCGCGAAGGAGCAGGATGAGCACGCAGACCCCGTCCGTCGAACAGCACGTCGCCGCATGGCTGGCGACCTACGACGTCGCGGATGCGGACGTCGCGCACCTCGTCTGCGACCGGCACGATCCGACCGCGGTGGCGTTCACATACATCGACGCGGACCTCGGCTCCGAGGACGTCACGTACGGACAGCTCACCGAACGATCCCGGAGACTCGCCACGGTCCTCGCGGAGCATGGCGTGCGCGAGGGCGACCGCGTGCCGGTCCTCATGGGCAAGCGCCGTGAACTCGTCGAGACGCTCCTCGCCATCTGGCGACTGGGTGCCGTGCAGGTCCCGCTGTTCACGGCCTTCGCCACGGGTGCGATCGAGATGCGCGTCGAAGGTTCGGCCGCGAAGCTGGTCGTGACGGAGGCGTCGCAGCGGTCCAAACTCGATCCGATCGCAGGCATCGAGGTGCTCGAAGTGGGTCACGACCTCGATGAGCGGATCGACGCCGCGGCCGCGCTCGAGCAGAACGTGGCCGTCGGCGGACGGGGCACGATGCTCCAGCTGTTCACGAGCGGGACCACGGGCAGGCCCAAGGGAGTGCCCGTGCCCGCGCGCGCCCTCGCCGCCTTCCACTGCTACGTCCACTACACCCTGGATGTGGCCGAGGACGACGTCTTCTGGAACGCCGCGGATCCGGGCTGGGCGTACGGCCTCTATTACGGGATCCTCGGCCCCATGGTCACCGG
>Ga0079226_10003258_pt1 | contig 12457 bp, 14 predicted proteins | sample Poulit2014_FD_76345 | JGI IMG/M metagenome (GOLD analysis project Ga0079226, IMG submission 76345) | Agricultural soil microbial communities from Georgia to study Nitrogen management - Poultry litter 2014 | ecosystem: Environmental > Terrestrial > Soil > Agricultural land | place: USA: Georgia... | reverse complement strand
TGCCGCCGACTTCCTTCAGATTCTAGGTCGCCCTAGACACCCTTGTCTTAAGCTAACCGCTACTACTGCCTCCACGGTTCGGGACTTCAACCCTATAGAATGTGCACATGCCTCGCACACGAACAAGACCTTAGTTTCTAAGATGAAACTAAGGTCTTTCTTTTTCTAATCATTATAAATAGGCTTTTATAAAAGTAGCTTTTACACAAAATTACAAGACAAAAATCTATGATATAAAAAACGACTTCCTACTTAAATAACGTAACCCTCTGTTAAGTAAACTTAATAATCCACGCATGTTAAAGTGTAACAAGTTCAAACATTTTTTATATTTTTGTCACAAAAAGTTGCGAAAGTAGCGGTGATATTAGCCCTTTTGAGTCATACACAATCATTGACTATATGTTAAATTATATTTGCAACAAACTTTAACATCGATTAGGGGGAGGCACATCGGTAAGTGAACAAATATTTACGATTTAATATTTATCTTTTCATTGGATTCATCACTTGGTTACTATGGCCAAATTTAGTTTCAGCTAATAGTCAGTCATTGCAGTCCATTATTGATCAAGCTAGCGATGGTGACATAATTGAAATACCCAGAGGTACATACGATGAATCTATCACTATTGATAAAGCAATAACATTAATTGGTGATAAGGACGTCATATTGCAAGTAGAGGAAGACAAACCGGCGATTACTATCCTTGCAGATTATGTAACTGTCAAAAATTTGACAATTCTCTATCATGACAAGATGAAGGAACAAGCTGCTTTATACGTAAATGGAAATAATAACGGATTGAAAAACTTAACAATTCAAACAAATAGTTACGGTATCCAACTTAAAGATGCACATTATAACAAGATTACACATGTGACGATTACCGGTGAAAACAACATACCAATACGTGAGCGAAAACATGGGATTGACTTGTTTCAAGCTGATCATAATACGATTAGTCACTCCGAAATTTCATATGTAGAGGATGGTATTTATATAGAAAGTAGTAAAGATAATATAATACATAACAATAAAGCTACTCATTCACGGTACGGCTATCATTTAATGTTTACTAGAGATACTGAACTATATGAAAATGAATCGTATGAAAATATAAGTGGCATGATGATTATGGGTACAAAAGGCACAAGTGCCTACCATAATAGTTTAAAGTATAATCAAAAAAATGTTCAATCACTAGGTTTACTTTTATTTGATGTGCATGAAGCAATTATAGAAGAAAATAATATCGCCCATAACCGTGTCGGTATCTTTGTTGAAGACGCCCACAATAATGAAATCAAACATAACAAAGTTAGCAATAACTTTGTCGGTTTGCAATTTAAACGTGCAGAAAGTAATTCCATCCATCATAATGCTTTTATTGCCAATGTTGTACAAGGACAAGCAGAAGGAAGTGCCCACAATAATACGAACAATAATTATTGGAGCGACCATGACGGACTTGATTTAACAGGGGGTGGTTATAGTAGCTTAACTTATACGATTGATCCATTTTATTTACATTTGACTGATGAGTTTCCACCTTATCGATTATTATTCCAATCACCTGGAATGATATTTTTAGAGAAAATGTTGCAAACACCTGCTGAACAACAATTGACCGATGTTCAACCATTATTAGAAAATCCAATCACAGATTACGAACCAATGGAGGATCGTACTAACATCTTATTTGTTATTAGCTCAGTTTTATTACTAATTAGTGGAACAATTATATATATGGGGGTTAAACAAACATGAGAAATAAGCTTTTACTTTTATTCGTTCTTTTACTAACAGTTGGGATTGTTGTAGCTTGTGGTAATAACGATGAAACTATGATTGATGAGGAAACAGAGACAACTGATGAAACTGAAGCATTCGCCTATGAACCTGAAGCTATCGCAGATACCGATATATGTGATATCTGTGCGATGGCTGTATCAGATAATCAACATGCGGCTCAAATCGTATTGACTAATGAGCGTTCTTTAAAGTTTGATGATATCGGTTGTTTGCATGCTTGGATCGATGAAAATGGCGAGGATGATATCGGTACTGCCTTCGTCCGAGATTATCATACTGAGCAATGGATTGACATCGAAAACGCATCCTTCGTATATGAAGAAACGATTGAAACTCCGATGGCTTATGGTGTCATTTCCTTCCAAGATCGTGAAGAGGCAGAAAAGTTTATTGAAGACTTTGGTAAAGGTACGTTGATGACAAGAGACGATTTATACAATCATGAATGGTCAATGAACAAAGAAATGATGGACAATCATGACGATGAGCATGGGGATTAATGGAATCTAATTATATGAAATAATTGGAAATGTATAGGTGAAAGTTAGACCTTTTAAATCAATACTTTCACCTATACATCTATCTTGAAAGGAGAATAGTCGAGGTGATATCACGTTGTTTACAGTTATGAAACGGGAGATAAAGTTAAGTTTTCGTAACGCATGGACTTATACTTTTTTAATTTTGTTTACACTTTTTACAAGTGGACTTTTACTATTACAAGCGAGTACAAGTAATGTCGAAGGTTATACCGATATGGTAGGTACGGTAATGAATATGACATTATATTTATTACCACTAATCACACTTTTATTAGGTAGTTTTTCAATCACGTCAGAAAAAGAGGATGGGCATTGGGCTCTTCTCGTAACCTATCCGATTTCCTCTTTTTCATTCTTAGTGGGAAAGTGGTTAGGGTTAGCGATTACTTTGCTTACAATTGTCATCTTTAGTTTCGGCTTCTCAGGACTTTTAATGACTCTGTTTAACCAAATGGTTACTATTCAAACCTTTTCGTTATTACTCATCTTTGCTTTATTATTAGCACTTGCCTTTTTAAGTATCGCCTTTTTGATTGGGGCGATTGCTAAAAATCGCTGGCATGCGCTTATTTGGACGATTGGTGTATGGTTTATATTTATTATTAGTTGGCCACTAATTATCATTAGTTTGTTAAGTCTTTTACCTTCGTATCAAATGATTCAACCAGTTTTACAATTTGTCACAATATTAAATCCAGCTGAGTTAATTCGGATATTTACGATGATGCGACTTGGTGCTGGTTCTGCTTTTGGTGCGGAATATGATGCATGGATTACCTGGGCTACTAGTGATAGTGGGTTACTTATCTTTATTGTAGTCTTTTTATCGATTATTATCGTGACGTTATTTATTAGCAGTCTGTTGTGGAAACGAGGCGAACAATATGGTACAAGCTAAACATAAATTACTCAAAATTAATGACATCACAAAATCCTTTCATAAAACGGAAATCATTGCGCCATTTTCCCACACGTTACAACGAGGGAATATACTAGCATTATGTGGTGGAAATGGAGCGGGAAAGAGTACACTCATTCGGATGATTACCGGTTTAATCAAACCGACAACAGGTTCTATTTCACTGAACGGCTATGATTTAAATAAAGATAGAAAAAAATATATGCAAATGTTTGGTTATATGCCGGATGATTTCAATTTTCAAAAATCAATTAGCGCTAAGGAAACGATTCAATTTTATGCAAATTTAAAAAAAGTTGATCGTCATCGGATGATGAAAGTAATCGAAGCTGTTGGTTTAAGTGAACATTTAAATAAGAAAGTACAGGCATTCTCAAAAGGAATGAAGCAAAGGTTGTTGTTAGCACAGGCTTTACTTAGTGAACCTAAGTTATTAATCCTTGATGAGCCGACGAATGGTTTAGATCCTTATTGGATTAAACAGTTTAGTGAATTAATGCTTGCTGCTCGAAACAATGGGCAAACAGTGATTTTTTCTACGCACGACTTACACGTAGCGGAAGAAATTGCTGATGAAGTCGTGTTTTTAAACGCTGGAAAAGTTATCAGTAAAGGTCCTATTCATACATATCGCGATACGGGACTTTACCAAACATTTCAGCAATTATATTTTTCAGAGACTACTTAGTATGAACGATTCCATGTTCATAAGCGTATTTTGCTAATTGCACACGATTATTTAAATGGAGTTTCTGAAATAGATTTTTTAAGTGATTTTTAACAGTATGCTCCGATATACCTAATTGCATAGATATTTCCTTATTCGTAAGTCCTTTTGCTACCCATGTTAAAATTTCATATTCACGTTTAGATAAATTGGGGTCTAACATTGGTGTATCGGGCTTTTTTTCTGTAAACTCTTGTAATAGTTGTTTAGCTAAAAATTCATCGATATGCATATCATCGTGTATAATCGCTTTTAGGTATGGAATCCATGAGTCATGTTCGACATGTTTTAATAAGTAACCTTGTGCTCCATATTTAATTGATTCGAACAAATCCACGACATCATCTGACACAGTTACCATCACAATTTTCACATATGGAAAGGAGGCTTTTATTTTCCTTGTTGCTTCGATACCGCTTATATCAGGTAAGCGAATATCCATTAAAATTAAATCCGGCATATGTTTTTCAGTTAATTGAAGCGCTTCTTTTCCATTTTTAGCTTCAGCAATAACGTGAAATAGCTTATCCTCTTGTAAAATTTCCTTCATTGCTTCCCTCGCCATTGGATGATCATCAACGATGAGGACCTTAACCTTTTCCACCGGTTTATTGCTCCTTTCGATTAGCTGAAAAAGAGACGATTGTCTTTTCCTTTTTGCGTTCAATTGAAAAACTCCAATTAATTCGTTCACAGCGTTCTTGCATCATACGGATGCCAAAATGTCCAACGAGAGGTTTTTCAATTTGAAAACCAACACCATTATCTTTTATTTCTATTTCCTTCTGTGATTCACTTATTTGAGCTTTCACAGTCACTTCACTAGCCTTGGCATGTTTTCTGACATTTATTAAAGCTTCTTTAATACAGAAGATTAGTTCACGCTTTTCTTGTATAGTTAGAATTTGTTCGTCGATATTGATAACCGTCTTGACGTCTAAGTTAGTTTCACTTTGAAATGAATGAATCTCATCCTTTATTTTTTGTACAAAGTCTACTTCATCAACAACAGGTTGGCGCAAATTCTCAATACCTGTACGTACGTAGTCATGGATATCGATTACACTTGCTTGAATTTCTTTTAATTTTTCTTGATCTTCTTCAGAAACTTTTAACTTCCCCAACTGTCTAATTTTTACTGATAATAAAAATAGTGATTGCGCCATCCCATCGTGCAATTCGCGAGCAATTCGTTCACGCTCTTCTAAAGCGACCTTTTCCGTTCGTTCTTGTTGCAATTGTTCTTGCATCAATTCTATTTTCGCAAAAAGACGTGTTAATAAAGTAAAAGTTACAAATAATACAATCACAGGTGTGAGCCAATTTCCTAAATCCATAGAAATGTATGGTAATAAATATTCGTGACGAACATATTCCCATATTCCAACTGTTAAAGTCGGAATTAATAAGATTAGCCATTTTAATTGATTATAAGTCATTAAAACACCCCTGGCTGCTTAGTCCATCAATTAAAGGTTACACCATTCGTAAAGCAATTCGTTCTCTTTCTACATCTACTTCCTCGACCCATACGGTCACGACATCGCCGACAGAAACAACGTCCATAGGATGCTTAACAAAACGATTAGCCATCTTTGAAATATGAACGAGCCCATCTTGTCCAACACCAACATCGACAAAGGCACCAAAATCGACGACATTACGAACGGTTCCTTCAAGTTCCATACCTTCCTCTAAATCTTCTAATGTTAATACTTTTTGCTTTAAAATCGGTTGTGGAAAATCATCGCGCATATCCCGATTCGGTCGTTGTAATGCTTCGATAATATCCGTTAAAGTCGGTACACCGGTATTTAACTTTTCTGCCATTTCTTCTATATTTATTTCTTCTAGTCGCTTTCGCAACGTATCTGTTCCAATTGCCTCTAAAGTGATACCTAGCTTTTCTAAAAGGGCTAAGGTTACATCATAACTTTCAGGGTGAATTGGCGTCTGATCTAAAGGATGATCTCCATCAACAATCCGCAAAAACCCGATACTCTGCTCATACGTTTTCGGCCCTAGTCTTGGGACTTCTTTTAATTGATTTCGATTCGTAAACTTCCCTAACTCATTGCGAAGTTTCACGATATTGGTTGCTGTCGTCTTCGTTAAACCAGCTACTCGTTCTAAAAGTGGAGCAGATGCTGTATTCACATTTACTCCTACTTGGTTTACGGCTGTTTCGACGACAAAATGTAAAGATTCCGTTAACTCTTTTTGCGACACATCATGTTGATATTGTCCGACACCAATCGACTTTGGGTCAATTTTTACTAATTCAGCTAGAGGATCTTGTACTCTACGAGCAATCGAAACGGCACTTCTTTCTTCAACCTCTAAATCCGGAAATTCCTCTCTAGCTAATTCCGACGCTGAATATACACTTGCGCCCGCTTCATTCACTATGATATATGGTGTTTTTAATTGATTCTCTTCAATAACTTGTGAGATAAACTGTTCCGTCTCGCGTGAAGCTGTGCCATTTCCTATAGCAATTAACTCAATTGGATACTTTTCCATTAGTTGAAGGATTCTTTTTTCTGAACCTTTATAATCGTTCGTCGGTGGTGTTGGATACATTACGCCTGTCTCTTGCATTTTACCTGTCTCATCGACGACAGCTAATTTACATCCGGTTCGATAAGCCGGATCGATACTTAAGATCGTCCGCCCCCGTAATGGTGGTTGTAAAAGCAATTGTCGTAAATTTTTCGAAAAAACTTCAATCGCTTGAGCTTCTGCTTCCTCTGTCAAACGACTTCTTACATCGCGCTCAACTGCTGGCTGGAGCAAACGTTTATAACTATCCTCGATTGCATTAAGTAAAATTTCATAGATTGCTGTTTCTTCAGGGACTTTTACAATTTCCTTTTCTAAATAAGTTAAAATCTTTTCTTCTGGCGCTACAATTGTAACGCGTAAAATGTCTTCTTTTTCCCCCCGATTAATCGCCAATACCCGGTGAGAAACTAATTGGCGAACCGCTTGAGAAAAGTCATAATATATTGCATAGGTTTTCGCTTCATCAAGCTCCCCGTTTTTTAACGATGTTTGTAGTTTCCCTTCCTGCCATGTTAAACGACGAATCTCCTCACGAAATTGGGCATGATCGGAAATCCATTCGGCAATAATATCATTCACACCATTCAGAACACCAGTTTCCGTCTTTACGTCATGTTCCTCATTGAAATACTTTGGAATTTCATCACTAACGTCGGTAACCGATTGTTCCCATACGAGCTTCGCCAAAGGTTCTAAACCTTTTTCTTTAGCAACAGTCGCTCGCGTTCGACGTTTTTTACGATAAGGACGATATAGATCTTCGACCCGTTGAAGCTTTGTCGCTTGTTCAATATCTTGCTTTAATGCTTCTGTTAATTTTCCTTGCTCATCGATTAAACGTATCACTTCTTCTTTACGTTCGTGTAATTGTACAGCGTAAGTCCAGTGATCTTGAATCGCTTTAATTTCTGTTTCATCCAATCCACCCGTCACTTCTTTTCGATAACGAGCAATAAAGGGTACCGTATTTCCTTCATCGAGAAGTCCGATTACTTTTTTTACTGTTGTTATTTTTTGGTTTACTTCTTTTGCAACTAACTTTAGTAGGTGTTCCACAATGTTACCCCTTTCTTTTATCTGTACATTTTAAACAATTTCAAAATCTTCAATGTTTTCTAGTTCATTACGAAGTTTATTTAAGGCTTGTCTTTGTAAGCGAGATATTTGCATTTGTGATACTCCTAATATTTCACCGACTTCATTTTGAGTCATTCGGTCATAAAATAAGTGAATTAATATCTTTTGCTCTCGGTTTTCTAATATTGGAAAAATACTTTCTAACAACATCTTTCTTTCGACGTGATCGTAATATGATTCATCTACTTCTATTACATCTAGTAATGTAAATAATTGTTCATCGGAAACTTTCTTATATTTAAAGTCAACGGACAAAGATTTGTAATTTTTCATCATCTCGATTAATTCCGGTAATTCTTCTTCATCAAGGGATAAGTAATTTGCTATTTCTTCTAATGTCGGCGTTCGTTCTAAAGTCATGAGCAATTGATCGATTGCGCGATGTATTTTTGGACCTAATTCTTTTACCCGCCGTGGAACGTAGACACTCCAAGTCTTATCCCGCAGATACCGTTTAATCTCACCTTTAATCGTGGGTATCGCAAAAGATTCAAACGAACTACCATAAGATAAATCAAAACGTTTCACTGCATTTATTAGCCCGATCATTCCAACTTGATATAAGTCTTCAAAATTTGCTTGATCAAAGGCATATTTTCGTGCTAATGAATAAACTAAGCCTTCATATTGTAACACAATTTCTTCTTTTATTTCTTTATTTTCCGGAGAGGCTTGAATTTGTTCAATAATGTCGTACACTTTCTTACCGTCTGGGTCACTCTTTTGCATCGTCATTACAAATCACTCCTGTTTTTTTCTAATTGACGATTCTTTCCTCGTGACAACTAAGCTTAACAAAACTATTTTCTCCAGTAATACGAGCTACTTCTGTTATGCCTATTATAACAAATTGTGTATTGGAATCGAATCGTCTTTTTTGACAAAAGAATAATAAAAAACATCCTAGAATATTCTTTTTGAATGTTCTAAGATGTTAGGATAAACTATTTAATTAAACGAAAAATAAACGGAAAACGATAATATTCTCCTTGGTAACTTTTATAAGCCCCTAAAATTATAAAGATTAAAAACACAATCGAAATAAATGGCACCAACACAATACCAATACCGATAAAAATTGTCATAGCCGCAATTGATTCATAGACGAAAAAGGAAATAATTAAATTAAAATACTCTTTTCCATGGTGATCGATATATTCAGACTTATTTCGCTTGAATAACCAAATAAGAAGGGGACCAATAATTGCAGTAAAAAAATTAAGTACGTAAATTAAGAGGCTTAATGTTTTCTCTTCACTTGTTGGTATCGAATAAGCCTTCTTACTATTTATAAGAGTTGTGTTTTTTAAGTGGTCGGTCATTTCCAATCCTCCCTTTCCAGCTCTCTGATAAATAGACATATATTATAACACTTTATTGCACGATATACTACATCTTTTAACAATATAACGTAATCTAACAAAAAAACTTCATCGTATTTATATATTACGATGAAGTTATTCTAATTTATTCTGTTTTCCTAGCGAGTTTACCTTGCCAACCAAGCATTCCATCGATGACATTCATCGCTTGTATACCGTGCATTTCAAGCAATTTACAAGCGACTTCACTTCGACCACCTGAATGACAGATGATTGCGTATCGTTTGTTGCGATCTAATTGGCTAACTTCGTGAAGTAATTGTTGAAGAGGTATATGAATTGCTTCCGGAACTTTACCCATTTCCAGTTCAAACGATTCTCGTACATCGATTACTTCTATTACTTCTTTTTTATTTAAAAGCGCTTCAAGCTGAGACGCTGTAATTTGTTCCAACTTCACTCTTCCTTTCCTAAAGAAAATACCGCAAAGGGTATGATAACGGAAAGGAAAGAAAGAGTCAACTCATTTTATCGACTTTTTACGAATAAATCTACCGCTTCTTTTAATAATTCGTCCTTTTCCTCTGACTTTGACTCATCTTGCATACAAGTAATTAAATTCGTACTTACAACAACACCAATAGTACGGTCGATTGCAGAGCGGGCTGCGGAAAGTTGCGTTACGATATCTTTACAATCTTTTCCTTCTTCCATCATACGTAAGACACCTTTTATTTGCCCTTCTACTCGACGTAGACGGTTTTTAACCTTTTGATCGTACTGCACTCTCTCTACTCCTCTCTATATTAAGCTAATCCTATTCTATACCCTTGACGGTATGTTGTCAAAGTAACTATGTTTTCTTTTTATACTTTGTCGTTTAAGCATAAACATTCAAGTCTAATTAAAATATTTATTTTAAATTATAATCTATCCTTTTAGGCAGGCAAATAAAAACATTCGAACAACAATTCTGTCCTGTCCGAATGTTTTATTTTATACATTTATTCAAACATAATACTACGGAAAAATCTTTTATTATAGTCGCTTCCTTCTTGCTCGCTCGTAATAGTACACTCCATCTTTAACGGTATATTTAATCCGACCTTTATATACGAGACGATCGATATGTCCAATCACTTCACTCATTATAAGTGGAAACACAGACTCGTAACGATCTTTATAAATTTCTTTTGCGACATCGGCAGGTGTCCGTGGTTGATATAACAGTTGTAAAATTAATTCACCTTTTTTATTAATTCGTTCTAATTTCTTATCGACAGTCTTTTCCATGTTAGTAATAGTTTCACCATGGCCAGAATAAGCAATTTTTGTCGGTATGTCGTACATTCGCTCTAAAGACTTCTCATACGTAACAAGTGACTTCAAGCGATTACCTTCTATATCCATATCAACAAGGGCATTGCTCGACATATGTTTAATGACGTGATCTCCTACTAATAATATTTCGGTTTCTTTATGATGAAAGACAATATGATCCGATGCATGTCCGGGAACTTCATAGACGTCAAAACCGAAAATTCGGTCACCTTCTTTTAATGTATGAATATTGTCAGTTATAACTTTGCGTTCATTATGTTCACCGTACCAATGAAGGCGGGCTTCTTCCATTTCAACTAAATGAGCTTCCACACCCATCATTGTATATAACGAATTGAAAAATTTTACCCTACGTTTAAAAAAGTCCGGATCTCTCTTTAAACGAACGAGTGCATTTTTATGGACATAAACTGGTATATCATGCTGTTCAGTTACTTTATTTACGAGCCCTATATGATCGAAATGAGAATGTGTAAGTAATATCGCGTCTAAATCCTTCAACGAAAAACCATTTTTAGATAACGTTTTCAACAAATGTTTCCAAGAGACCTCATCGTCAAATCCAGCATCAACTAAAAATAACTTCCCCTCATTTTTAACAATATAAAAATTAAAAGAGCGTAAATTTTCAGCCTCTGTTTCAATAACAACAGGATAAATCTCTGGTGCCTTAACCTTAGTGATCATTAGTTTCCCCTAACCTTCTTTCATTCTAGTGTATCATACGCAACAATTACGCATATATTTTTATGTTTAACACACGTTATATATACATAATCGTAGCGGAGGATGTAATATATGACTAATTTATTTCCAATGTTTTATGAAACATTATTTGGAATTACTGCTCTATTCATTTTAACGAAACTGTTAGGTAAAACGCAAATATCTCAACTGACGGCTTTTGATTTCATTGCAGCGATTGTTCTCGGTGAATTAGTGGGAAACGCACTATTTGATAAAGAAGCAGGAATTAAAGAAATTGGCTTCGTTATCTTAGTATGGGGTGTTATTCTCTATATTATTGAAATGATTACACAAAAGTTTAAAGGCTCACGATTTTTACTAGAAGGGAAACCGGCCTTAATCATCCATAAAGGGGAACTAATTTATGAAGAAATGCGAAAAAATAAAATTGATATAAACGAGATCCAACAACTATTACGCGGAAAAGATGTATTTGCCATTCAAGAAGTAGAGTATGCCATTTTGGAAACAAATGGGGAGATTTCTGTCTTGAAAAAATCTCAATTCGATAATCCAACCCGTGAAGATATGAAAATTGTACCGACTAAAGCAGAAATGGCTTTTACTTTAATTAATGATGGTGAAATTATTCATGATAATTTAGAAGAAATTGATCGAACGGAAACTTGGTTACAAAACGAATTACGAAAACAAAATTTTGAAAAAGTTGAAGACGTCTTTTATGCGGAATATATCAAGGATAAACCATTATTTATCCAGCCTTATATAAAAATCAAACATAAGGATTACAAAAAAAAGAAGCAATAATAAAAACGTGTTCATCTTAAACTTTTACTAAGATGGACACGTTTAACTTTTACACTTGTACATTAATTTGTTCGCCCTTTCCTTCAACCTTACCTTTATCTAGGGAAAATCTTTTCTTTCTTCGTTGTTCATGGTCTCTCTTTTGCCGACGGGCTTGTTCATACAACAATTGACGATTTGGTTCTTCATCACTTTTGATTGGTCCCAGTTTGATACGATATTTTCTCTCAATATGATAAGGGCTTTTTCCCGTCTCCTCGACTCGCCTACGATATTGTTGTCCAGTATAATCGGTGATCGGTAAATAGTAACCCATCTCTCTTTCCACCTCCGTTATTCACTGTTTTACAATTATTTCTCCTCTATATCTTATTATACTATATAATCTGAAAATTGAAATAATCCTTTTCCAGCCCATTCGGATAAGTGCCTACACGACAATGAACGAAGCGACATAGTCTATTATCGACTATACGATAGTCCATCAATCAAACGAAAGGGGAATTTCATAATGGGTTGTGGAACGTGCGGTAAAGATTATCGCTCTGGTAGCTGTGTGTGCAATATTTTAAG
>Ga0079226_10003256_pt1 | contig 12465 bp, 10 predicted proteins | sample Poulit2014_FD_76345 | JGI IMG/M metagenome (GOLD analysis project Ga0079226, IMG submission 76345) | Agricultural soil microbial communities from Georgia to study Nitrogen management - Poultry litter 2014 | ecosystem: Environmental > Terrestrial > Soil > Agricultural land | place: USA: Georgia... | reverse complement strand
TCACCGTACCGGTTTGTAGGGTAAAATAGAGAAATTAGAGCTCCTCTAAAAAACTTTGTGAGGAGCTTTTATATATTGTTCTAAGTAAATATTCAAACTTTGGATTCAGTGCCTCAATATTTTAAATAAGTTAAAGCAGCGAAGGAAATACCCCTTCATTCTACACTTTCGTTATTTATAGTTTGTGTCACTGTATCAGAATAGATTGGTGTATGTGAGTCCGGTTCTATTCGTGGACTATTTATCCTAGCGAATAATACGTCCTTTAATTCAGTACTAGATATGATTACTTCACCTTGTCCAAGTGCAGGCAGATAATTAATAATGTCTCTATTGGACAATGGTAAAGAATGCATAACAATTTCTTTGTCCCTTTGATTAATAAGACGATGTGTAATAAAAGTTCCAATTTGGCTTAGGATACCTATTGGTAAATCACGTGGCAATTGTGTAGTAATACATAGAAACAAACCATACTTTCTTCCTTCTTTCGCAATACTCTCAAATGCCTCTAGTGCCATAACATCGTTGTCCGTTGTAACAGACTTATTCATAAATTGATGGGCTTCATCAGCGAATACTGTTACAGGATCTTCTTTAAATCTTCCTTCTCTTGCAGTGTTTAGTAGCAACTGTCCTATTATATCAACAACGACCTCCCTCATTTCAAATGAGAAAGGTACTTTACTAACATCAATATAAAATAATTCCACCTCATAACTATTCTCCTCTAAATATTCTCTTAATGCTTTCACTAGGTCTTTATCAAAGTTCTTAGTCTGTGTGAAATCAAAGATTTGATTATAAAACTGGTCATTAACTAAGCTTTCTATTCTAGTAATTAAAGTAGAACAATGACCAAGCGTACTCTCATCCGCCCCTCCAAATAAATGGTTGTCTGAATATCTCCCAGTTGGCCATACACACTCTTGCTGTACCTGGTCTGCTAGTCCTCGTATATCAAAATCACTATTATCTACTGAAACTTCATTTATATTATCATTAAGTATTTTTAAATAGGCGTCTCTTTCTTTACCTTCTTTTATAATCGTTTTTATATTTGATCCTCTTGTTACGATATAGTTCTTTTCTGGACTCGCTAGGTTAACTAATTTATCTTCAAACTTTTTTAGAAGTTTTAAACTTCTCACTGCTTCTCTTAACTTAGGTGCTTGTGCACTTGGTGCTGGTTTTAATAAGTGAAATAAATCCTGGAGCTTTAAATTTTTATAAGAGAGTATATGACTCTCTCCTAAAATAATCTTATTCTTATCAGCAGAATATTCATTAGCAAGTTTTCTATACTCTCCAGTAGGGTCAATTAAGACAACCTTTTGGTTATTTTCAAGAAGGTTAGAAATTAAATTGGAGGTTGTCCAACTTTTTCCACTTCCGGTAGAACCTATGATTGCAGCGTGTCTACTAAACAATGCTTGAAAGGAAAGTTCAAGATCAGAGTTAGAATTTGGACTTATAAGGCTTGCAAAGTTATTTGTTTTTAATGAATAACTTTGTAACTCAATCCCCTTTGCATAATGCTCGATAAATTGGTTACTTGCCATGTATACCTTACAGCCTACATTGGGAAAATCAACAATGGATTTATTGAAGTTCACATCCCGATAATCAAAGACAGATAAAATTTCGGCCTGTAACAGTGGATGGAAATCATCTCGTTTAAACGCGATTGAAGAAAGTTCTAATCTTTCTTTCTCAGGAATTTCCGAAGATATCACTTTTCCAATAAAACCTCTGTTTTCCCCTTCAATAACTATATAACCATTGATTGTTCCTCCATGAAACCTTTCTCCTTGATGAAAAAAATTATTCAAGTTAGTTGATGAAGGAATATGAATAGTGACATTATGTATATTAATTTTAGAAACATATCCTAAGAATAATTGATGACGAAAAATTGATTCATTCATACTTATCACCTATATCTTCAAAGAATTGATCACTAAATGCTTTTTGTTTTAAATAAAAATTCTCGAATCTTGAAAAGTCCCCCTGAAAAAGCATAATATTTTGATACCCATTATCAATTCTATCTCTAAAAACCTTAAAGCTCTCTTGTTGTAAATCATAATCAACTATTAAAATTCTTAAACTCGGATTGTTTTTCATAGCATTTTCAACAATTCTTCGAATATGTTTATCAGCAAAGCTAAACCCTATGGAAATGAAAAGAGTATTCTTCTTCCTTAATTCCAATTGAAATCTAGAAAACATTTCAAAGTATGGTGGTTCATACGATTGTTCATACTTATTTCTTCTAGGATAAATCATTAATGCATGCTTTGGATCTTCCTGCTTTACTATTTCGTTTTCCCCTCTTCTTTCCCAATCAATAGAACCATGAAGTTTATACAAATGAATTACTTTTTCAACATAATCGGGCTCATCTGTAACCTTATTGTCCCCTCTTCTTACAAAATCATAGTCATATATGAAAGGATTAAACTTCCTGGGAGGATTATATGTAAATCCATCAACTAAAATAAATCCTTCTTGTTCCGCAGCTTGTTCGAATAAAGTGTCGTAGTTTGTCGTAAACAATTTAACCCTATTATGTGAGCTTCTACGCATTGTTACTTTTTCAAGAAATCTTGGATGAGGATGAAATTTATGAAGTTGTAATGTACAAAGTTCCTTAATTTTTTCTTCAATAGTATATAAAGTTCCATCAAACTTTACCTTTTCGCCTTCATTTATCGATATATACTCTTTTGCTGACTCTGCTTTAGATAATAAATCTTCAATATTAACCTTTTCTACAGAATACCTTTCATCTTCAGTGAAGTATTTTACCTTTTCTACAAATTCTTCAAGGGAGAATAAATCCAAATCATTTAAAGTAGATTCTTCCCATAGATGATCATTTATTTCTTTTGTAAGTTCCCAAACTGTTTTCCCTGAATACTCACTTAAAAGCTCTCTATTTTCATGATTTATTATCGAAGCTCCAGCACCTGTCAAAATTGTAGTATTTTCGAATTGCTCACCAATAAAATTATTTAGAATATCAGATATTTTTTCCTCTTCTATCTCTTGAATGGTTTTTGCACTATTAGTAAGGTCTACTTCAAGTCTTTTGTTATTAAACAAATACTGAAATCCGTGTTCATCATCACTAAGCCCTGCCTTTTTTACCTTATCAGAAGCAGATATAATTATTTCTTTGTTTTCCATTAGTAAAATCTCTCCTCATCCTGGAAGTGACAAGCACTCGCCTTAATTATACACAGAACTATGGACTAGACTTAAAAAATCACGGCCAAACATTCTCATCTACTACCAAAATACTAATAGTGGGTATCTGTCCAATGAGTTCATGATTCAGTCTATTACCTTATATATGATCTGCAAGTTTCATTCCATCATATGCCCAATATTGTGCACCTTGATATGACCCTGATGCATTCACTGTGCCTTTCCTTGTTTCTATTAAATTAGTTAGCGGAGATAAACGCCATCTTTTTCCTTCAAATTCAACTTCTCTATCAGCAACTACCTTAGCAACAATAGATGGATCCGAAAGATAATGGATTTCTTCTCCAATAATATCTAAGTCTTCGAATGATAATCCCTTTTTCCTTTTCTGATAGAAATTATTTGCATCACGCATTTCTTCTGGAATAATTAAAATATCATTAATAATACAATCAACAATCCATTTTCTCCTTTTTTCTATACTAGTTTTATTCCATGTGAAACGATTAGTTATCTGTCTTTGGGCGATTTGTAGTCCTGCATTATTCTTATATATTTCTTTTTTCTCTGCAAAGGACTTATTCCCTAGCTCTTGATTATGGCGAATTAAAGTTATATTACCAATATTGTTAACTAGTGTTTGATGAATATTTTCAAAATTATCACCAAGGTCTTCTTTCCATACATTATTTAAACTTTGAGGCATAATATGTTCTTTCTGCAAAGCTGGATCATTTTTATCTGGCCGTGATTTTGTAATTTTTTCTTCAACCAATGATAAGATGAATTGAGCTTGCTTATAATTATAAAAGTTCATAGTCATCAATTCATTTCTCACTTCACTATCATTTGGCAAACGCATGGAATTTTCCTGGTTAGCTAAAATATTAAACATAGTCTGTTTTTTGTTTGGCGCATCTATAATTTCGTTAATTATTTTTACTAACCCTGGAAAGTTTTTATTTTCCCCCTGTGTTAATTTTAAAATTCTACGTCTAATAAAGTAGACGATGAGCACATCTAACACATCGATTAAATCTTGTTCGCTTAGTTTTTCGGCTTTCCAATAATTTAAGAGAGATAAAAGAAACGAATGTGCAATTGTCACATCTATGGTACGTAAATCTTCTAATCTCTTATCAACCTTTAAACTCCCTGTTGGTTTTCCCAATACAATATAAGAGTAGTAATTTGAATAAATATTCAATTCATTTAATAGAGATTCAACCTTTTCACTTTTAAATAAGTCTTTAAAATCAGCATATAATTCTTTATAGTTTGTCGCAGTTGCTTTTTTAAAAGCTTTCTCTGCCTTTAATTGCATAAAGTCACGAATGAAATTTGACACCTGCTTTGGCAACTGTTTCTCGATATGTAACCAATAATTCTTGTATAATTTTTCTTGCTCATCTGCTCTTTTCCCTAATAATAAATAATTTCGTACTAGGTCTGCCAAGGACAATGGTTTACCCAAAGAATTCATAGATTCAAAAACCTCCTGAGGATTTTCCCATCTATTTCTTTCGGGTTCTAATTCAATAGTAACAACACTAAATTTGGCAAGACCATGAGAAACCAAATCAATCAGTGCAATCTCATCTTCCTTTTTTATTTTTTTAAGTTGAGTTACAAAGTAAGCGTAATTTTGATAAACGGCTGATTTTTTATCAACTTCTGTTAAATTCCTATTTAAAATTATATTTAGATAGGCTTCCCAGTCAGTTTCTACTTGTTTAAGTTTAATTTTATACTCTGTTTCATCAGTTACATTATTATTTGTTAAGTACTTATTATTAATAAATTTTTCATTTAGTTTATCTTCTATTACATCACGAATTGCAACTAAAAATAACATCGTGGTTGTAATTCGCTGTTGTCCGTCTGTTAATACAAGTTTACTTGGTTCGCCAAATGCAGTATCATTTTTCACATAAACAATTGTCCCAAAAAAATGTTCAGAACTCTCTCCATTCAAATTGCTGATTGCAATTCTTTTTATGTCATTAAAAAATACTTCACACTGACTTTTATCCCATTCGTAATTTCTTTGATATGGTGGGATAAAGAACGTCACATCATTACTTGACAAAAGGTCAAGCAAGTGGTTTACTGATGGTTTCATTAAAAATCCCCCTTTTTTAAATCAAATATTAAAATTTATATTATAATTGATAGCATATAAATGTCAAGATAATTATGTACAGTTGGGCATTCGGACAAAATCTTAGACCAAAAATATTAGGTGGATGTCCATGTATACGTATGAGGAAAAGTTAAAAGAAATCAATCTATATTTCAAATAAGAATCATACGCGACTGAGTTGAATGAATTGGGATACCCATCACGCGGAGCACTTAGAAGATGGGTTTACGAATTCGAACAGAATGGTTATATGAAGAAAAAGTTTACTCGTCTCCCAAAATATTCACTTGAACAGAAAAAAGTGGTGGTAGAACACTACTTAGAGTACGGTAAATGTTATTCAAGTACATGCAGAATATTTGGATATCTTAGTCGTGCCCTTTTAACCAATGGGTGATGGATATGACATCTGAGCCTCGTAAATTTAAGAAAAATGGGATAGAATTAACATCAATGGAAAAAGCGTCTGGTGTTGTTGCATTAGTCACTCGTCAAACATCGGCGCAAAAAGTTGCAGATGACATCGGTGTTAGTCGAGTGGCCCTTTATAAATACAAGGACCAGTTACTCGGCAAAGGGGTGGCTATTGATAAAATGAAGAAAATAACCGAAACAGATGTTAATAAATTGAAACAACATGTCAAGCAACTTCAGGATGAAATATACTATCTTCAAATGGAAAAAGATATTCTAGAGAAAGCTAGAGAATTGATAAAAAAAGAACAGGGCATCAATCTTTCGAAGCTCACAAATCAAGAGAAGACAATCCTGATTGATGCCCTGCGTCCAAAATTTAAATTAACAGAATTATTAACATTCATAAACATTCCAAAAAGTAGTTATTGCTACCATAAAAAAACAATTTAGCTTACCAGATATATACAGTAGTTTACGCACTCAAATTATTGCTATCTTTGAAGAGAGTAAGCGCCGGTATGGCTATAGACGAATACACGCATCATTAAAAAACATGGATATCATTGTTTCAGAAAAAATAGTAAGGCGTATCATGCGTGAGGAGAACCTTCGTGTAAAATCGATTAAATTGAGAAAATATAGTTCATATGAGGGAGAGATATCACCTGCTGCTCCTAATATATTGGAACGTAATTTCAAAGCAGATAAAATAAATGAAAAATGGGTGACGGATATAACAGAATTACGTCTTCCAAGCGGTAAAGTTTATTTATCACCAATGATTGATTGTTTTGACGGTGCGGTTATCAGTTGGACAATAAGTACGTTTCCTAACGCAGCATTAGTTAATAGCATGCTTGAAGAAGCTATACAATCGTTACGAGAATATGATAAGCCAATCATTCATACAGACCGTGGTGTACATTATAGATGTCCAGGCTGGATTGACAAAATGGAAAGCAATGAAGTAATACGATTCATGTCTAAAAAAGGCTGTTCAACTGGTAATGTAGCATGTGAGTGTTTCTTTTGGAGGTGAAAAAACGAGTTCTTTTATGGTGGATCTTGGAATGGCGTTTCCATCGAAAATTTTATAGAGCAATTGGACGAGTATCTTGTATGGTATAATAACGATAGAATTAAATTATCATTAGGTGGGATAAGTATAGTAGAGTACCGTAAAACAATGAATTTAGTTGCATAATATTACTTAACCACAGAAGAACAGTTTAGTGTTGACATTCCATCAGCTAAACAAATAAACCGTTGACTAATTAGTTATTTATGACCTATACTTTTAGTACTCATTTTGCTTCCTTGGCGCATTTATGAGAAATAGTAAGGTCTTATAAGAGCTTTTTATATTCTTTAATCCTTCAATGAATATCCTTGCAATGTTTGCTAGGGAAATGTGACTGTCCACAAAAATATGGTAATATTACTTAGAGTTGACTCTCATATTGATAGGAACTTCTTGCTCTACCAGAATATATACTCTTTTTCAAATTATAATTGTTATTTATTAAAGTAAATCATTAAAGAAAGGAGTCGAATCATGTATAAACCTACTCCCCGTACAATGCTGTATGAAGAAGTAATCAACCAAATTTTAACTTTAATTAAAGATGGGGTCTGGATTGCTGGCGAAAAAATACCTACAGAAAATGAACTTTCGAAGTATTTTCAAGTAAGCAGAAACAGTATTAGAGAAGCACTTAAGGTATTAGAACATCTCAAAATCATTTCATCCAAAGCGGGCACAGGCACCTTTGTATTAGAGGATTCCGCACAAAATATTCAAGCCTTGGAATTAATTGATACGTTAAGAGAAGAAAGTACATATGAATCTTTAATGGATACACGGATGATTATTGAGCCTGAGTTAACCTATCGTGCAGCTCTTTCCGCAACCGACGAGGAAATCAACAATCTTGAAGAAGTAATCGAAAAAAGCTTAAAATCTGTCGAGAATGGAGATTACTTAACATCTACTGTAGGGTTTTCTTTCCATATGGCATTGGCAAAAATGTCAAAAAATATCATCCTCTGGAAATTCCTAGAATCCATAACACTAGAACTCATCAGCCTAAGGAAAGTAATTATGAAGAAACATAATAAAGATGATCTGCTTAACGAAATCAGTGAGCACAAAAAAATTTTTACACATATAAAAAATAAGCAGCCAGATGAAGCAAAGGCTGCAATGTACCAACATTTGAAGAACGCACATAGCCATTTACATGACTTGAATACTGATTTACCACCTGTTCTATGAATCGCATTCATAGAACTTTTTTTATGGATGCATCCTTGCTTGCAATTAATTGATGAGTCCAACTAAATAATATTTTTAGAAAAGTCCTTGCATTTTGTCTGATTTATAATATAATGAGTATCAAAAGTTCAATCATCCTACAATTGAACAAAGTTTTTTTAACCGATTTGAAAGCGCTTCAATTTGGAGTTGGAAAAAGGAGGAGATATTTTGAAAAGAAGAGGTATTGTTTTGTTGTTTTCATTAATGATGTTTACGATGCTATTCATCACAGGATGTGAGGTATTCGACTCAGCAAATGCAGGCGAGGATGGGAAAGTAACTTGGAAATTAAACCATATCCGTCCCGCAAATACAAGAACAGATGTAAGTGCCCATAAATTCTCTGAAGATGTAGCTAAACAGACAGAGGGCAGAGTCAATATAGAAGTTTATGGGAACTCCCAGCTTGGTGATTATCAACTTGTACAGGAAAGTGTATCTCTTGGGGAGATTGAAATGCAGCTTGCAACTCTCGGTACAACGGTTGATCGAACATTGCAAGTAGCAATCGCTCCTTACCTCGTGACAAACTGGGAGGAAGCCAAAAAATTGTATAACTCAGAAAACGGGGCATTAAACAAATATTTATCTGAACAATTGGATAAGCAGAACATTAAATTACTAGCTGTTTACCCGCAGTACTTTGGCTCCGTGTTTCTAGCGGATGAGGCAAATGAACCAAAAGATCCACATGTTACTAAAAATATGAAAGTCCGGGTTCCAGCGATGAAGTCATTTGAAAAGTTCGGTGAAGGCATCGGCTTTATGGTAACACCACTTCCAGCGTCAGAAATGTTCACTTCTTTGCAAACAGGAATTGTTGATGGAGCAATTGGTGGCGGGACAGAGCTTTACTATAATGAGTTCGCTGAACTTGGTGAATATATTCTGCCAATTAACACTCATTTTGAAGCCCACTACTTAACTGTAAGTAAAGATGCATTTGAAGATTTGTCAGAGGAAGATCAGGAAGCAATTTTAGCCATAGCAAAAGAATTTGAAGAAGAAGCCTTTCATTTAGCTGAAGACGAACAAAACAAATATAACGAACTCATCGAAAAAGAAGAAGGTGTTGAAGTTATAGATTTTACAGATGAGGAAATAAAGGTATTTGCTGATAAAGTACGAAAAGAAGTATGGCCGGAGATTGAAGATGAGTATGGTGGTGTATTACAAGAAATTAAAGCTGAAACTGGAATTGAATAGTATAACCATAATTCTATGAAATAGGGGGGATTTCGATTGAAAAGTGAAACAAGTTCTCGCAGAAGGATTGTTCAACAGCTCGTTTTTGTCCAGCAATTTGTAAGCGCTATTATGATAATCTCACTCGTTTTGCTGGTTTTTTTCCAGGTGATCTTACGAGCATTCAATTTTCCCTTAATGGGAATTGAGGAACTGATTATTTTCCCAACCATTTGGCTTTATATGCTTGGGGCAGCCAACGCTTCCCAGGAAAGGAGTCACATTTCCGTCGATATTTTGGAGGTTTTTCTTACCAATAAGACAGTACTAATCATTATGGATGTGTTGAAAAACATTTTTAGTCTTTTAATAGGAACAATTTTGCTCTTTTGGCTCTTTAGACATTTCAGTTACTCGCTTTCCGCGTGGAAATTAGGTCCACTTATATCGATGCCAATGTTTTTCGCTGAATCAGCAGTATTTGTTGGAGTATTACTGATGACGCTTTACACAGTATCTGATGTCTTCAGAAGTTTAAAGAACGTGAAGAAATACCTTAGTGAAAGTAAAGGAGGGTTATAATGCTGCTGTTTGCCATCAATGTAATTTTACTCGTAGTCTTACTGCTTCTTGGCACTCCTTTACCATATGCGTTCGGCGGTGCAGTGATCTTTATGGTCTTGTTTGGAGACGTACCAATAATCAGTATTATTTTATGGGGATTTAATCAGATTATTTCTCCGTCATTATTAGCTGTTCCATTATTTATTTTATTTGGTTCAATCGTCGGAGAATGTGGAATTGCCGATCGGCTCTTAAGATTTGCCAATCTATTTATCGGAAAAATAAAAGGTGCGATCGGTGCCGTTGTTGTTCTAACATCTGGTTTTCTCGGTGCGATTTCCGGAAGTTCCTTTACAGGAATTGCAGCGGTAGGACAAATTATGATACCTCGCATGCAAAAACAGGGATATTCCAGAGGGTATTCAACCTCACTTGTAAGTGTATCATCGGTACTTGGAGCGCTTATTCCTCCTAGTGTCATTATGATTATTTACGGCTGGGTTACAGGAACAACTGTACTAGGTTCTTTCCTGTCGACACTCGGTCCAGGAATATTATTGATTATCATGTTTATAGCCATTCATATGATATACACGAAAAGATATTTTGCTAAACATGGTTATCAAGAAGACATTGATATGGAAGAACTGGACGAATTAAAACTTACAAATAGCAAGCTCTATCATGAGCGTACGAATACGGCACGGATTGTTATAGCAGCTATTCCAGCATTATTATTGCCTATCATTATCCTAGGTGGAATCTATGGTGGATTTTTAACACCTACTGAGTCTGCTGCAGTTGCTAGTGTACTAGGTTTATTTATTGGACTTGCAGTTTATCGGGAGATGAATTTAAATAAATTTTCAACTATGTTAAAAGAGTCAACATCATCGATCGGTTCGATTATGGCAATGATTTTCTTCTCTCTTATTCTTGCGCAAACCTATGTGTATCTGCAGATTCCGCAGGCCCTAGTAGATGTTTTCGTAGGAGTAACAGAGAGTAAAACTGTCATTCTTATCCTTGTCACATTGTTCCTTATTTTTATCGGAATGATAGTCAATGATACGACAGCCATTATTTTAACGGCACCATTGTTATTGCCATTAGTAGTATCCTATGGCGTTGATCCGATTCATTTCGCAGCCATTATGGGGGTCAACTTAGCTATGGGCGGGATTACTCCTCCATACGCAAGTGTTCTCTACTTTGGTATGAGGGTTGGTAATGCAAAATTTAGTGAAGTCCTGAAACCAACGTTAATGTTTATTATCTTCGGGTACTTGCCGGTTATTTTCTTAACTGTCTTTTTTGAACCATTATCTATGTTCATCCCAAGACTGTTTGGATACTAGACTATAAGTTATTTAATAAAAAAAGGGAGAGGTTTTAAAATGGAAGATACATTGCTACTTAAACAAAAGGAAATCAAAGAACTTGTTTCAATGAAGGATGTAGTTGATTTAGTTGATAAGACATTTCAAGATATGGGGAATGAACAAACTGTGAACCCTACGAAAGTATTGCTGGATCTAGGTGAAACTGCACTATATCCTCCATATGAAGGATTTATGAATGCAATGCCTGCATTCGTCGGATGGCAAGATATTGCTGGGATTAAATGGGCAGGTGGATTATTAGGGAAAAGAAGAGAGCTTGGTTTACCATACATCACTTCCATGATTTTATTAATGAATCCACAGATTGGTAACTTTGTTGGAGTTATGGATGGAGCTTATATCACCAACACACGTACAGGAGCGCAAACAGCCAATGCGTTAAAGTACATAAAACAAAATCAAAGAAATATTAGAGTTGGTTTATATGGTGCAGGAATGCAAGGAAGAACCCAAACTACGGCATTGTCCGAGGTATTTACTATCGATGAACTTACTGTCTATGATATATTCCCTGAAGCTAGTGAGAAGTTCAAATCAGAAATGAGTCAGTATGTAGCTGGAGATATTGTCGTTGCAAACGATCCGCAAGAAGCTTCTGTAGATGTCGATGTCATCATTTGTGTTACACAATCAAAAGATAGCTTCTTGAAAGATGAATGGGTCAAACCAGGAACTGTCGTATTTCCGATGGGCTCCTATCAAGAAGTTGAAGATCAATTTATTTTAAATGCAGACCATATCGTCGTTGACCATGTGGACCAATGCCTCCACCGTGGTGTATTAAGTAATTTAAATGCCCAAGGGAAAATCACCGAAGAACATCTTTACGCAACAATCGGCGAGCTTGCAATCCAAAAGAAAACGATAGATGATTTCCAAAACAAACGGGTGATCTGTATACCGATTGGAACAGGAGCAATGGATATTGCTGTAGCTAAATTTGCTTTGGACGAAGCGAAGAAAAAGAATATGGGTACAACGTTTGATTTCTTGGAGAATACAGTTGTAAGTAATTAAATCAGTCAATTGGTCAACTCAAATTTATATAGGGAATGGGACATGAGAAATGAAATGTTCCATTCCTTTTTATTTGTTTCATAGCCTTCTTGCTAGATATAAATTCGGCTAATAAAATTGAGTCATAATGTTGCTCTACTATAGCTGAACAATTTCATACCAACTAAAAAGTGTGCAATGAAGGGTGTGAAGATTGGAAATATCAG
>Ga0079226_10003255_pt1 | contig 12472 bp, 14 predicted proteins | sample Poulit2014_FD_76345 | JGI IMG/M metagenome (GOLD analysis project Ga0079226, IMG submission 76345) | Agricultural soil microbial communities from Georgia to study Nitrogen management - Poultry litter 2014 | ecosystem: Environmental > Terrestrial > Soil > Agricultural land | place: USA: Georgia... | reverse complement strand
TTTTTATTCCTTATAAATTTATTTGCATTAAAATGTTAAGGCTTGACGTGGAACCTCTGCGGGCATGATTTCTTTAGCCTGAGCCAGCTCATTTATAAAGATGCTGGCTTTACCATACAGGCTATCATGCCCGCATCTTCACATAAAGCCGTGCAGTAAACATTGAATGGTAGTGATCATGCGATACTAAGCGCGAGATCTTCCATATCTTGTGGTGTTCTATAGTCAATACTACCGTGAATTCTTTGACGGTTGTACCAATCTTCTATATATTGAAATAACGCTAATTGACCTAACCCAAAATCAAGATAACGAACATGGTTAACTTCTTCTTTCTTTAAAATGCCGTGAAAAGATTCGATACAAGCATTGTCGTAAGGGCTGCCTTTATAGCTAAAGGAATGTGTCATATTGAATCTGTCAATGACTTGCTTGAACTCGTCGCTTGTATACTGAGTGCTGAGATTTGAATGAAAGATTAGTCCATCAGCCGGTTTTTGTGTGTGATACGCATTTTCTAATGCCTTTGTAATTAATTCAGTCGTCATTGTTCTAGAAAAGGAATAACCAACAATTTTTTTCGTATGTAAATCTATCACAGAAGCAAGGTAACACCAACCATCACGAAATGTATGGATGTAGGTGATATCACCGATCTATTTCTCATTAATCGTTTCTGCTCTAAGGTTCCTTTTGAAAATGTTTTCTCGCTCAACAATCGTTTCCTTACTTGGCGTAGGATGAAATTTTTTAACAACGATTGTTCTAATATCAGCTTTACTCATTAAACGTTGAACTCATTTTAGACAAGCTTTGTAACCTTTTTTAATCAATTGTCGATGGATTTAGGTGGTTTCATGACACTTCTGTAACTGATAAACTAAAGTGGAACAGTTTCCTTACATATTTTTAGTCAGCGGATAATGTTAAGTAATAATTCAAAAAAGTCCATTCTAGATTAAGGAGATTTAGGTAAAGGGGTAATTTACGTATCTTAAAGTACACGGGGGATTATTGTGAATCCTTAGCATAATGAAAGATTAAAAATGGAGATACAGTTAAATGTCCATTTAAATGATTTTTCGGTAATTTTCTATTTAATGCGGAGGTTTATTCGAAAATTAAAACAACCTTGTTTAAATTACCATTTACATGTTATACTTATGATAATTAAGGGAATAATTCATATACATTCACTAAAAGGATGTGAATAATATGAGTGATTCCCATAAGGATGGTAAAAAACACCAGAACGAAAAAGGGGATGAGGACATGGTAATGATTAAAGAAAAGGCTAATAAAATAGATAAAAGTAAAATGAGTCGCCAAGAATTAAGGGAAAAACTTATTCGTAAAACAATAGAAAAAAATTATACTGTTTTAAAGAGGCTCTCTAAAACTTAGACCAAATGAACGAAATTGTATATTTAGATGTAGAAGATATTCTAACATCTCATAGAATGGGGATGCATGAATTCGGTGGCGAAGTTGGAGGAGTATGTAAGAACTGCGTAGAGAAGATAGTTGTAGTGCCTCAAACCCATTATTTTGGTGAAGAGCAGTATCCAGGGCTTTTTAGGAAAGCAGCGCTATATTGGCTTAGAATAACAACAGCCCATTGTTTTCATGATGGAAATAAAAGGGCAGGATTAATCTCCACTAACTTGTTTTTGAATTACAATGGATATGATATTAATGCAGATGATCAAGTGCTTTATGTGTATTGTGTTTTAATAGCGAATCATAAAACGAGACCTAGCTTAGATGAGATAGAAGTCTGGTTAAAAAGAAATACGATTAAACTCGATCATTCTTGGCGGATAGTCCGACAAGAAACTGAAAAGTGACTGTATACGGAGTTAGTTTTAAATAAAAGGATAGACTAACTTTAATTATTGTGATTCATATCGTTGGTATACCTAACTAAACTATTTAAAATTTTGTGTAACTGATATCTTCTTTAACATAAACTACCGAAAACAACGAATTATCTTTCCTTATTACTAATAATTCGACTCTATTATGCAATAGGCGCCTACATTTACCGCCCTTGTATAGATTATAGACGAATTAAGGTATTCATTGATAAAACGTACGGATTAAATTCTGTACGTTTTTTGTAATTGTTTGTGTAATTTCACTTGTGGTTCGAAATCAAAGTGCAGTGAAATTTGATAATTTCTTCGGTTAGTTCAATGTTTTCTTGTTCACGTTTGAATATTGTTTTATCTTGTGAATCATAGTATGTGCTGCGTGGTACATCAAGCACATCACACATTGTTTGAACGGAATAATTGTTTTTCTGATCATGAATGAAATCATATATTTCGGTTTCTCTTACTTTTTTGCGAATTGCTCAAGCGCTTTTTTTTTAATATATCATTTTCTTCCTTTAATTTTTGTATTTGTTTTGTATTTAGGCGTAATCATCTGGGGTAATCTCAGAACCATCTTCAAATTTGACCGGTGTATACTTATTAATCCATGTATAAATTGTTGCATTAGGAATGCCATATTCGCTACTTAAATCTTTAATTTTTTCACCGGAATTATACAGTTCAACAATCATTCGACGAAAATCATCATTATTATAACGATTACTATTTTTATTGTTTTTCATTGGACACATTCTCCTAAACGCTAGTTTAAAGTTTCTAATAAAATGTGTCCATGAAATTAGGGCGGCATTATTTTATTAAAAATCTTTTAACTTAGATTACCATCTTTATCTAGCTATAAAAGAGACTTTAGAAAAATAATTAAAAAAATATAATGTTTTTAATAAGCAAGGTTACATTATTTATAATCAATTAAGTAATTGTTTAGTATTTACGCGAACCCCAAGCGAACATGAAATCCCTGGGAGGTTCGCACATTTTTTATAGGTAAAACCTTTAAAAATATTCAAATATGTATAAAAATGGATTTAATGAGGTTGATAGAATCAATATATTGATTTTAAATCGACATACACATTGACTGTCGCAGTCGTATTCCTACATGGGGTGCGTGGAATTAATCCTTTGTTTTTTCGTTATTCAATAATTAAAACGTCCATCTCATCATTGAATGAGTGTTCATTCTCGTATATAACATTATTCATATATGGTTTATAGTTTCCTTCTTTTATATCTGAATAGTTATTTGAAGAGGTTTTATAAATTTTGATGTTATATCTAATATTACGTTCAAATATTATAGTTGCTTCTTGATTTTTATTGGTGTGAAATAAATTCGCATTTTCCATAGCAATATAATCCAAATGTTGCGGTTGATCTAAAGGATTTATTTCAATAATAAATGTATGATTAATAGAGGTTTCTTTAAATTTTATTTCTACTGAAGAAATATGTTTATCCTTTGAACTTGTACAACCATAAATTAAAAATAAGGTAAGTAAAAGAAATATAATTTTAGTAAACTTCATCCAAACCACCTAAATCCTTGTAATTTTTAACAATTTATGTTAATTTTATAATAACATAGATTTTTTAATAGTTGAAATTCTATTAACTAAAACTAAGAGGAGGGCTTATTATTAAAAAAAAATAAATGGCTATTCTCATTGGTAGCTGTTGTTGTTTTATTTTTTCCAAATGGGACTATTTTAGCGAAGGTAGATTCATCATCAAGTGTACCATATGAATCATTTGATTTACCAGAACTTGAATATGAGGAAATTATTGAACTTAAGAGAATTCTCAAAGATAAGGAGATTTCGGAATTTAATTCTGATTCATCTTTAAATGATTACTCTTTAGAAGATTACCATCCGTTCTCTTCAATAAGCATTAATGGTGAATTAATACCTTATGAGGTGTCTGATAAGAATAATATCTTTAATGATTACGATACTATTTTCCCGTCCCCATCTATTTTTGCGACAGATAATAGAGTGAAAATTAATAATACAAAAGTTCATCCATATAACGCTGTAGCTAAAATTGATATTCTTACCCATAATGATATGGGTGCAAGATGTTCAGGTTCTTTCATTACACCAACTCATGTACTTACTGCGGCGCATTGTGTTTATGATGCATATAATAAAAAGTTTCATAAGGGATTTGTTGTTTTGCCTGGTTTAGATAGTGGTGGAGCACATTATGGAGCTTATGGTGTAACTAATGGTTGGATAGTCAATGGTTGGGCAAATAGTTCACCACCGAATTCAGAGAGTGTTTATTTGACAGATGTTGTCTATGATTTTGCTGTATTAAAAGTTGAAGGATCACATCAATATGATTTAAATGTTGCAAAATCTGAAAATCCAAGTGCTAGTATACAAGCTATTGGATATCCAGCTGATAAAGGTTATTTTGATATGTACCGTTCCCCAGGCAAAATAACTGGGTTTAATAGTGGAGCAATTGTTCATTCCGCATATATAACGGGTGGGCAAAGTGGTGGACCGATAAGGGAAGGAAATAATACTATATCAGTTGTTTCGACAGCTAGTTGGGGACCACAGTTTACAACATATCATTTAAATATACTTCGTAATTGGGAGGATTTGTAAGGTAAGTGTAATTTATATATGTTTTTATTTTTAAAGTGTTTTGCATGTTATATTTGGAAAACGAAAGTCTAGTAAATTTTGATTTTGTTGAATACAGCTTTCGGTATAAAAACCATAGGATTTCTTTATGAGAAAAAGGTCTTATGGTTTTTTCATTTGTACCCGGAATGGGCTATAACTCCAGATTAAGCCCCGCGCAATGCGTGGGAGAACAAAAATGGAAGTGCCTTTACGTATCATAAAAAAAAGTCCTCCTCTGCTATAATGACAAAGGATTCGCAAGCCAATGTCAGGTAGAGGAGGATGTCCAATATGGATAAATCAAGTTCATCACATACAAGGTGGAATTGCATGTACCATATTGTGTTTAATCCTCTTAAGCGAAAACTGTAGAAATGTTACATCCCTACATATCTAGCAAATAGCGATTAGTTTTTTTAGCTAACGGGTTTGGCATTAGTAGCTTTGGCAAAAACTCCTGAAATTAAAATCGTAATAAGTGCCGGAATAAGCCAACCTAAACCTTCACTATAAAAAGGTAAGACGCGGTCGAGAAAACCCGTAAGCGAAACTAACCATTGAAATACATCAATATTTAACGAATCACATAAGGCGACTAAGCCGTCTACAAGGCTTAATAAAAAGGTAATCGCAATAGTAGAGACATAAACAACTTGAGCATTATTAAATATAGGCGCTACAAAGGTGAGCAACATTAGGACAATGGCTAAAGGGTATAAGAACATTAACATCGGAATAGAAAAATTAATAATATTCGTTAAGCCAAAATTTGCAATCACAAAAGTTAAGCCCGCAAAAAAGATAACGAAAATCCTGTAACTAATGCGCGGAAATAACATATGAAAATATTCTGCATTGGCTGTGACTAGACCGATGGCTGTTGTTAAACACGCTAGAATAATAACGACCATTAGGATAAGGGAGCCGAGCGTACCGAAATAATGACTAGCTGCCCCACTTAATACTGGGCCACCATTATCAAACATTCCTAAAGCTGTTACACTTGTTGCTCCTAAATAAGCAATACCTATATAAATAACACCGAGTAACACTATCGCAATGAACCCCGATTTAGCGACCTCAACAAATACTTCTTTTTTGCTATGTAATCCAAAGGAATGAATAGATGTAATTATGATCATCCCAAACACTAAAGATGCAAGGGCATCCATCGTGTTATAACCTTCTAAAAACCCTTTCGCAAAAGCTGCCCCTTCATAAGCCTCCACCGGACTTTGAATGGAACCTATCGGATTAAAAATAGCGACGGCTAACAAAATAGTAAGTAGAACAACTAATGCCGGTGCTAATAACTTACCTATATTGTCTACTAATCTCGTCGGATATAAGGAAAATAATAAAGTTATTGCAAAAAAGATTAAAGTAAAAATAAAGAGAGCAGTCTGCCCTGATGAATCTCCTAACAAGGGAGCAATCCCAATTTCATAAGCAACTGTTCCCGTTCGTGGTGCCGCAAAAAATGGCCCGATAGTTAAATAGAGTAAAGCAGTAAAAAACAATCCATAGGCTGGATGAACTCGGCTCGCTAGTTGCTGTAAGTTTTCTGAACCGGAAAAACCAATCGCCAAGATCCCTAAAAGCGGTAAGCCGACTCCAGTTATTAAAAAGCCACTTATAGCTGGTATAAGGCTTTCCCCTGCTTCTTGCCCGAGTTGAGCTGGAAAAATTAAATTCCCCGCCCCAAAAAACAAGGCAAATAACATAAAGCCAATGGCGACACGTGCTGATGTGTTCATTTGATTGTGTTGATTCATGCTGAAAATCCTTTCTGTCTGTTTATCTGTTCTAAATAATTAACCAATTTCTTGTTGAACTTTTCTGAAAAATCCGCCAAATATAAATAAAAAAATTGGTTATTTTTCTAATATTCTAATCTAGGATATCATACTAGATTTTCCTTGTAAAAGGCAAGCCTAATAATTTAATGTTAAAAAATAGAAGTGGGGTAAGAGTCAAATTACAAAAAGCATACTGACCCATATAATAAAGAAACAGTCCATTAGTATAAAATTGGCTACTTGCTTTTAGCCGTGCGAAAGCCATCTCCGCCGATTGAACAAGACGAGAAGAGGCGAGAAGGCTAAAATCAAGGAAGTACATGCTGTGCGAACCCCAAGCAAACATAAAATCCCTGGGAGGTTCGCACATTTTTTATAGGTAAAACCTTTAAAAACACTCAAAAATGTATTAAAATGGGATTTAAGAATGGCAGTGAAATCAATATGTTGATTTTGGAACGACAGAAACACTAACTGTCGCAGTCGCACTCCTACACGGGGTGCGTGGATTGAAATTATAAATTCCTTTGGGAATGTGAACGTCCTATCTCCGTCGCACTCCTACACGGGGTGCGTGGATTGAAATTACATAATAATGAGCGTAACGCTTCCCGTCGTTTTCGTCGCACTCCTACACGGGGTGCGTGGATTGAAATGAATTGAGTTATATGATAGTTGCTACCTCTAACTCGTCGCACTCCTACACGGGGTGCGTGGATTGAAATTTTACTCATTCCGATTCCTCCTTATAACCAATCGCGTCGCACTCCTAGACGGGGTGCGTGGATTGAAATTTACCTGCCTCTGTTAATTCGTTAAATGGTTTTTGTCGCATCCCTACACGGGGTGCGTGGATTGAAATAATCTTTTGCATGTCTTTTTCTAGGTACAGTGGGGTCGCACTCCTACACGGGTTGCGTGGATTGAAATATCAGCCAGCTTATCAATTTGCTTACGATCCCTGTCGCACTCCTACACGGGTTGCGTGGATTGAAATCCATTGGTTCTAGTCTTCATGATTGGAAATTATGTCGTTATTTGATACGGGCTATGAAGGCTAGAACATTAATTATTAAAGCAGTTCTTCCCTTAATTCGAATAATATCGGATTAATTACACTCTTTTACGGAAAGAAATGGATTAGCTTATAATGATTTTTTATCAATGTTGCTTTATAGGAGATGGAATTTTGAAGGATGTATCCAGATGGTTTGAAAGAAGTTTTGGTGGAGACGGTTCATTGCCAATGAAGGTACTCGTATCACCTGAAGATTCAACTTATTATATGAAATTTGGTTGGAAATCCAAGCAAAAAAGGACACACTTAGAACATATAAATGAAGTTGTTGCAGCTAAAATAGCAGAGTTATTACAATTAGATGTAATTCAGGCTGAGGTAGCGTTAAGGGACGGAAAATATGGTTGTTTATCTTTGGACTTTGTAGAACAATACAATGCGACAGAGGAAGAAGCGGGCGCTGTATTAATGGAAGCTGAACTGGATGTGAAATACTCAGACTTGCAAAGTAGTCCGCTAAAAGGATGGGATTTGCTTGAACTGGGGTTTAGCACTTTAGAGGAATTTACATATTTTAACAAGATTCGTCAGCCGTTTATAGCTATGAATTTATTCGATATATTAATAGGAAACCAAGATCGTCATCCTCGTAATTGGGTTATCCTTTTTAAAGATGGCGAGAGTTTTTTTGGGCCTTTATTCGATAATGGGGCATCATTAGGTTTTTTATTACCCGATGAAGAACTTGAAAGAATGTTAGCAAACGATGGAGCACTAGAACGTTACTATGATAAAATGAGGGTGAAAGCTGGCATTTTCAGTTCCGGAAATCCTCCAATAAAGGCAACTGATTTAATCGAATATTGTATATTAAATTATAAAGAAGAGGTAAAGTTATTTAAAGAAGCATTACTTGAATTTCCCTTTCAGAAATAAGAATTATTTGTGGATCGTTTTTCATTTTATTCAAATATAAGAAAGGAATTTGTTAAACGATTTATTGAACATCGTAGGGATAAGCTTATATCTCTTATGAAGGAGGGATTATAGTGGAGAAGAAATCTCTGTTATTAATATGGCAAGATAAGAAAAGCCGGTTGTATTTTCATGTTGGTACCTTAACATACGACGGTAATTTATACCAATTTGAATATACCCATCAAATAAAAGCAAGCCGTCGTGTGCATGATGCTATGGAGCATGGTTACACTTTGCATCCAGCATTTCCAGACTTAATGAAAAGGTATAAGTCGGAAAAGCTATTCCTGGCCTTTGCTCGTCGAATCCCTTCACCTAATCGAATCGATTACGAAGATATTCTAAAGGCTTTAGCTTTACCAATTGATGCAGATCAAATGGAACTTTTACGTGCTACGCGTGGAATGATTGGCCAGAATCCTTATATATTTGCGGAACCTTTACGTTTGGTTGATGGGAATATTTTGAAAAGTAGTTTCTATATTAATGGTATGCGTTATAGCAATTTGAGTGATTACTGGTATAAATCAATAAAAATTGGTGATGAACTTATATTAGAACGTGACACCACTAATTCTGTAGATAGTAATGCAGTTAAAATATTAACGAGTAATCGAGTGCATTTAGGCTATGTCCCAGGTGTATTTGCTAAGGCGATTGGTGCACTGTTAGATAGGGATGTAGCAATGAATGTTGTTGTTGAAGATATGAAACCAAACTTTTCGCCACAATGGTGGGTTCGTGTTAGTTTTCGATCTGCTTTGGATCAAATTGTTCCTAACGATATCGTTGAATTAGATGGATTAGTGGAGTCTGCAGCATAAAAAGAAATTGGCCTAAATTATCATCTGATCAAAGTAAGTAGCGAGAAAAAGGAATTAGTTAGTAGATATATTGTCCATTTGGTGGATTGATTTCCAATGCATTCAAGATTGAAGAAGATTACGAGCGATTTGAACGGAAAATGATAGGACTGTCCTATAGATTCCAAATTAAATATGTCACTCGCTTTTACTTCAATTTAGCTCAAGGGTAAACGGTAAGAAAATGAAAGTAATATAGAAAAAATGGACTGATCTTCTAAAGAGATTCAGTCCATTTTTTATTATGGAGATAAGTTTCACTGTCACTTTTTGAGAAAATTGCTTCGAAAAATTATTATTATAATATGTGTTTCGGGCTTTGGGAGGCACTTTGTTTAATTGCTTCTTCTTTAGCATTATAAATTTTGTCAGCAATTTGCTTCACATTTTCAACTAACCACATATACGTCAATGATTCTTCCGTATAATCAGCCTCACCATACATATCAATACGACCATCTTCCCTTAACTGATCGACTTGATTAAAACTTTTCGTTTCTCCCTTAGGATAAACGGCGAAAGTTTTACCGCCTTTTTGTTTAAGAAGGGAAAAGACCGGAACATCGCTTGGTCCGTCAGCGATGTAAATCATATTTGAAAAGGGGATTCGTCGATAACCGTAGGGCATTCGATCGTTTACGTCAATTTCATCTTTATACACGTTTATTCCTTTATTAATTTCAAATACGGCTCTAGTTTTCGATGTGTGATCAATAGCATAGCCAATTTGTGTAATGACCTTATCGTTATTTTGTCTTTTATCAGAGAGATTTTTTGAATTTAGTTTAGAAGGAATTGGATTTTCTATAAAAGTACATCCCCAAATATCCTTCACATATGGTGCAATTTTAGAACCTTCAATCATTGCTTTTAATCCTGTACTTACAATGTAATGTTCGACAGTTATTTTATATCTTTTGTATTTTTCATCTTTTTCGATAGTGTTTTTAATTGTATTAAAGAAATCCGGTAATCCATCAAAAAATTCAATTTCTTTACCTAGCTCTCTAAGTTTAGAGTTATTTAGTCCTGGAAATATCCCTTGATTAACACAAGTAAGAAAGTGGTTTAAATAGATTGTATCTTTATTCACCGTTATTCCCATTTCTTTATATTTATTTACTAAACTATTATTTTCTTTCCAGAACTCTTCTTCATTAATATTATATTCTTTGAAAATTGGCTTTTGCATGTAATTCTTAGCTAACGTTTTATCAAAGTCCCAAATTAATGCAATAATATTATGTTCAAAAGCTCTCATTGAATACACCTCTCAAACTATGTGTTAATAAAATGTTGTTAGAATCATTTTAAAATTCCATCTCGCTCAAGTTAGAGGTAGTTCGGTAATGTCGTAACATTTAGGGTAGTTATTTATTGAGCCCTTTAAATTACGAATCCAAGTACTGGAACTAGTTTTTTCGTCATTTAAAATATTTCTGTAATTTGTAAACTCTTTTTTATTTATCTCACCAAAAATCTCGAGCTTCTATAAGTCCGTTTAATCGCGTCGAGGATTACGTAAGTGCGGGCCATTAGTTTTTCGAAGGATTCGACAGGCATATTAAAGATAAGTTCGTGATTGTTTTTAAAGATGATTTTTGTTTGGTCGGTTGAGTTAATATATACCCGATCATAGAAATCGACCTGATTGAACATAATCCAGCAACAGTCATAATGTTTCACTCCGTGGGTTGGGAAGGCGATTATTTCTTTGAGAGGGTTAATTGGGATCGGGACTCGTTCGCGGTAGTTAGTATAATTTACGACAGCTCTCTTACGACCTTCGTAGGTTGACCAGTTGCTTAGGCATGAATCTTTAACAATTTGTAATGGTGTGCGGCGTACATGTTTTGTTGAGCCGTCAGCTTCAATCACAATCGTGTCGTAATCAATTTTTTTAGCAGGAATCAACGCGTTAGTTACCTCACTAATTAGATAATGACTTTGAATTTCCATTTGTATTCCTCCTCGTATATTATGTTTAGGCGTTATTTTTCCGTCTATTATTTCTTACTAAATTGCCTATTAATATGTCGAAATTCTTGAACGTTCCGTGGTGTTCCTAGATAAAGGTCTTAGGATCATTTGGGACAATTCTTTTTCCTTAATAATCTTCAAATGTGATGGATCTATAAAATAATTGACTATGTTTATAAAAGGCTCTCGTATTCTTCTATAGGTGTATAAAGGGATTTTTATACTTGTCTTAGGAAGCAATGATCCGGGACCTGTAGAAGGTCTTTAAGAAATGATATTCGTAAAGCATATGTTGTTACGCTAAGGTTTAGTTGGGGTAATTTTTGAAGTTGTTTGTTACGGATGAAGTTAGTTTTATGTTTGGAAATTTATTCATTATTAGGGGTATTTCCATCGAAGATTCATAGGGGTCACCTCCTGGGAAGCTAGTGAGAAAAGATATTGAAATTAGGGGGGAGTTCTTGTTCATTATTATATAATGATCTTGAGAGTTTTTGCAATATTATGTATAAATTCACTTAAAAATACAATTTTACTTCATGATAAAAGTTGGAATGTAAAAGTACGAAGTGTGGGTGTTTTTTATTTTAGGTGAATTAGGCCTTCTAGAAATCGGTCGTCTAGAAGGCCTTTTTTTATTGTGGTTTTGGATTTTTTATTCAAGCCATTCCCAGAGAGGTTCGTCGCGGAGTTTTCTTCGGACTTCTTGACCCCAGCCTTTTACGGCGTCGGCGGAGACGTTTTCGATTTCCATAATTTCTTTTATCGTTAAATCAGCGATGATGAAGTATTTGACCCAGAGCCATTGTTTGTGGGTGAGTCGGCTGCGTACCTTTTTCCAGAAGCTGTCGTCTTCTACCTCGATGCCTGCAGGGTCGATAAGAGGTCTTCCGGTTCCGCGGTGGTAGTTTCCGGTTTGTTGTTCGGTGCGGGCTTGTTCCATTGCTTCTTCCATCGCTTCTTGGCGTCGTATTTTTTTCGTAGTAGATCAATGAGCCGGAAACGGATTTTATAGTTGACGAAGGTGCCAAGATTACCCTTTGCTTCGTCGAATTCCTTGTACGCATCCCATAGGGCGAGGATGCCTTCGGCGTAGAAGTCATCGTACCAGTTGTGGGAGATGCCGAGGCGGTGGATTTGATAGTGGATTCTCGCCTCGTGTTGCTTGAAGAATAACTCGAAGTCTAAATCTTTCATGACAATAATCCTCCTAAAGGTGAATTACTGTCCGGACAGTTATTTCTAGCATAGTGGGGGATCATTTTTTCTGCACTCGTCTACTTTTGAAAACTAG
>Ga0079226_10003254_pt1 | contig 12474 bp, 6 predicted proteins | sample Poulit2014_FD_76345 | JGI IMG/M metagenome (GOLD analysis project Ga0079226, IMG submission 76345) | Agricultural soil microbial communities from Georgia to study Nitrogen management - Poultry litter 2014 | ecosystem: Environmental > Terrestrial > Soil > Agricultural land | place: USA: Georgia... | reverse complement strand
TGATCAAATGAGCAACATCAATCTTTTCGGGTAACGGTTTGCTTTTCCTGGCCATCGCTCGCTCCTGTAGGCATTACGATGGCTGGGTATTGTAAGCTATATCTCGTTAACTAAACAATATTGTCGCTAATCGGGGTTTTACGCATGGTGCGTCTCTTCGCAATTTGGATATGATTGCTTGATAGCAAATGTTGACATGGCCTTACAAAGCCATCGGATCAGCATGCACAACCGGGCCAAGCGTCCGATCTCACGCGCATTTTAGAGAATGGTACTGCGACGATTGGTATGGCTCGAAACAAGTGTAGGGTCTGTTCAGCCTCGAATACATCAGGCTCCGTCCTCGTCCATATTCTGGTGTCATTTGTATTGACAGAGGCAGTCAAAACTCAGCCTGCAACCCAACATACAGGGTTCGCCCTGGCGCCGGTTCGAAATAGCGGCCGCCAAAGCTGTTGATGCGGATGTTGTCAAAATAATACTCGTTGAACAGGTTGTCGATGCCCGCATACAGACTCAAATCGTGTTGGCCGAGCGCAAAGCGTTTGCCTGCCCGGGTATTGACCACTGTATGCGGGGATACACGCGTTTCATTGGCATCGTCAGTATATACGGACCCGACCCAATGGATGTTCACAGCAGCAAAGGTTGTATCATCCGGTTGCCACAGCAACTCGCTGAACACCGTGTCCTGAGCGATGCCGGGCAGACGGTTGCCACTGTAGTCTTGGCCGTTTTCGGCCACGAAGTGGCGGAACTCATATTCCGCCAATGTGAAGGCCAGGACCGCGGTAAGTTGGTCGGTCAAATCCAGACTGAACTTTGATTCCAGGCCGCGGCGGCGCGAGCGCCCCGAGTTCTGGTAATACGTGCGGTCGCCGCGCTCGGCAAATGGTGTAATGGCGCCACGCACGTCCACCTGAAACAGGCCGATTTGATAACGGCCGCGATTGCCGACTTCTCCTTTGGCACCGATTTCGTAGTTGACTGCCTTTTGCGGCCCCAGATTCGGATTGAAACCACCTGTGTCAGCCGGGTTGGCAAATTCGGTGAATGTAGGCGATTCGAACGCGTTGGCTATGTTGGCATAGATGTGCTGTTGATCCGTCCAAGCATAGCTCAGGCCGAAATTGACGGACGCTTGACGATAACGGCGCTGCCCGGATTGGTCGCCGTCGGTTGTGAACTGATCGTGAATCTTGAAGTTCAGCCAGTCATAGCGCGCTCCAAATGTTGCTGCCAGGGACGGCGTTATATTGAATTCATCCTGTAGGAAAATAGCGTAGTTGCTCGCGATTTCCGTCTGTTCGAGGCGCTTGGCTCCTATGCTACCGAAATCGTTATTGTAGCGTCGGCGTTTGTCGCGCTGGCGCTGTGCCTCGATGCCCAGAATGAGCTGGTTGGCACGTCCGAACACATCATCATGGCGTGTTGTCTGCGCACCGCCACCAAAAAAATTGCGCTTGAACGCCGGCACTCCGCCGCCGTTGGCGCTGCCGAACGGGAGATATTGGGTGAAGTCACGGTGGCTGTAGAATGCATGCAGCTTGTAATCCTGCTGCTCGGACAAACTGTCTTCGAATACTGCCCCAAAGGTTTCCTGGCTGGAATCCTTGCGCGCATCATAGGCAAGGTTGGCGTCGCGCGCAGCTCTGCGGTCATCTTGGGCAGCCCCGCGTGTGATGGCGCCTGGATCCTGCGTGCCCGGCGCATACAAGAGATGCGTGATCAGGGCCAGTTTGCCATCCCTGCCGACATCATGTGTCAGTTTGCCAATGAAGTGATTGCGTTCCACGTCGCTGTGCTCGCGGTAGCCGTGCTGTTGCAGGCGAGTCACAATGGTCGCATAACCCCAATCATCAAACTGGCGCGCAGAGGCAGCACTGGCACGCAAATAGCCATAGCTGCCGCCGCTGAGCTCGATTTTGTTGACCGGGCCATCCTCAGGAGCCAGTGTACTGATTTCGACCACGCCGCCAGTGGCATTGCCATACAACGAAGAAAGCGATCCGCGCAATACTTCGATCCGCTCGATCGAGCCCGGATCGATAATATCCGTTTGCCCTTGGCCATCCACCAGCGTCTGCGGAATGCCATCGACCAAGATGCGCACGCCGCGTACGCCAAACGCCGAGCGTGCACCAAAGCCGCGTATGGATAAGCGCAGGTTCTGGGCAAAGTTAGAACCGTTGCTGGCGTATACACCCGGGATTCGATTTAGAGCCGAGTCGAGCTGTGCCTTGCGCTGGCCGCGGCTTATGGCCGGATGTTCGATGACATCAACGGCTGCCGGTGTCGACAATATGTCTTGATCAAGGCGAAAAGCCTCGATTTTTACTGGTGGCAATATGCCCCTAGCAGCGCTGTCATGCGAGGCCCGTCCTGACGCATTTTGTGCCGACAGCTCAGATGAAGCTTGGGCGAAGGCCGCACCGTTCAGCATATACAAGCCGAACAGCGTAGCCACGTGCCAACCGATCATAGTTCTCTTCACGATATCTCCCCTTTGCCGTATGCTTCCCAACGCTATCACGACTACCGCAGAATGCTCATTCTTTGTTTAAATTTGAGTTATGTGTCCAAAATTATTAGCTTGACTTGGATCACGCACAGTATCCAAGCAATATGCCAGCAATCCTGAGGCCTGGCAAATTTGCCCGCCCGCTTTCACCCTGTCGCGAATTCACATGGAGAAATTGAAAGAATGTTTTTATCGCGTTTTACGAGTACTTTTCAGATAAGCCACAGACTGATTTTGAGGTTTACTCCAACATCCAAGGAAACTGTCATAGACCATGCTTGAATGTATCGAAATCCAGCCCGGCAATGCTGCCGATGCGGCCATCATCTGGCTGCACGGCCTGGGTGCCGACGGCCACGACTTTGTACCCATTGTGCCGGAGCTCGGCCTGCCGGCCGATCACGGACTGCGCTTCATATTCCCGCATGCGCCGGTGCGCCCGGTGACCATCAACGGCGGCATGGCGATGCGCGCCTGGTACGATATTCTGGGTTTTGAGATGGATGTGCGTGAAGACATAGCGGGCATCAATGCTTCACGCCAGGAAGTCGAGGCGCTGATTGCGCGCGAGAATGAGCGTGGCATTGCCAGTGAACGCATTGTTCTTGCCGGCTTCTCGCAGGGCGGCGCCACTGCCTTGCATACTGCCCTGCGTCATTCTGAACGGCTGGCCGGAATCCTGGCGTTGTCGACCTATTTGCCGGTACGCGCCACACTGGCGGATGAAGCCAGCGCCTGCAATCGAGATATACCGATTTTCATGGCTCACGGCCGCGCCGACCCAGTGCTGCCGATAGCGCTCGGCCAGGCCAGCTGCAAATTGCTGCAGCAGGCGGGTTATGATGTCGCATGGCACGAGTACGATATGCAGCATCAAGTCTGTGGCGAGGAAATTCAGGCCCTGGGCAGTTGGTTGCGTGCTTTGCTGCTTTGAGCGGCAGGTAAGCGCCAATGCCTGATACGCTGGAGCAGCTGATCGATCAATACGGTTATTGGGCCGTGCTGGTTGGCTGCATCATCGAAGGCGAGATCAGCCTGCTGCTGGGCGCAGTTGCTGTGAACGAGGAGCTGCTGCGCCTGAGCGGCGTCATGCTGGCCGCCTTTACCGGCACCATGATCGCGGATGTCGGCTTCTACTATATCGGCCGCTTTTTCGGCCGCGCGATCCTGGCCCGGCTCAGCCTGCGCCTGCAGGCACGAGCCCGCCTGGCCGAACGTCTGGCCGTGCGTCATGGGGCGCTGGCGATCATCGGCTTTCGTTTCCTGTATGGTCTGCGCATCGTCGCCACCATTGTCTTGGGCAGCCTCAACATACCGCCGTGGCGCTTCATATTGCTCTCGATCCTGGGCGCAGCGCTGTGGACGCTCATCTTCACCGCACTCGGCATGCTGGTTGCCAATACGGTGGAGGCAGTCATGGATTATACCCATCAGGCCAAGACGCTGGTGTTTTTGCTGCTGTTGCTGCTCGCACTCGCTGCCGTCGTCCTGTACCTGGTGCGCCGTTTCCGCAGCCGCAACGAGATCGGCCGGGCCTCTAGCGATCAAAGGAATAAATGATGTCGCCGCCAGTGCCCACGCTGCTGGTTTCGCTTTCCAAATGCCAGTGTGAATTGAGGGTGTAGCGCAGGCTCAGCGTTGCCACCGAGCTGAAGATGCCAATGCCGTAGCTGACGTACAGCTGTGGCGTGAGATATTTGCCCAGCATGAAGGCGGCTTCTTCCGAGCCATGGCCGGCGGCGCTGCCAACGCCGATGTCATCCAGGCCCAGCGCATCGCCCAGGCCGCCGAGCACCTTGTTCGCGCGCCCGCTGCCCAAGGCCAGTGCAGCCTTGGCGATGAGATTGCTTTCACCACCGGACGCGCCTTCCAACGGCCGCCCAAGCAACAGCCAGGACAGGATCTCGGCCTGTGGCATGGCGGGATTGGAGAACAGCGTCAATTCGGGCTGTTTGACGCTGCCGCGTACATTCACACCTACCGTGACGTCATCCGCTGGATAGCGCGCGGCGCGCAGCTCCAGCGCCGGACTGGTAATGGGCCCGCCGGAGAACAGGATTTCGCCGCGTTGAATATCGAGATTCTGACCGTAAGCGCGGTACGCGCCATTGACCAGATTCAACTCACCGGTGCCGGTCGCCGGCTCGCCTGGCAATTGAATGACTTTCAGATTGCCCTCGATGCCGGTCTCGAGCCCAAAACCTGCGAATTGCACATCGCCCAGAATAACTTCGATTTCAGCATGCACGGCGCGCGTCACTGCCTGGCCCGCGGGCTGATCCGCACCCTCGATAACCGTATCCTCCGCTTCGGTAACCACGCCGGCGGCCGGCAAATCGCGGGGCGTGATGCGGGCCTTGGGCACTTCCAACCGGCCGCTAGCATGCACCTGCTGAGGGGTGATGGTCAACTCGAGATCGGGACTGATCCAGGCCAGCGCCTCCGTGGTATTGGCGATCTGAAACTGCTCGCCCTGGATGGCCAGGTTGATTCTGGGGCCGCCCTGGCCGAGATCGACGGCGCCGGTTACATGCAGCTCGCCTCCGCCCGAACGCGCGCCCATGTCGATGTTGATGGTCTCGCCCCGACCGACAGCGTCGATACGCACGTCGGCAAGCTCCAGGCCCGGCGTCATCAGCCCAAGCTGCTCTGCCTGCAGCGTGATTTCACCCAGCACACGGGGCTGTTGCAGACTGCCGCTGATGCGCAGCGTGCCATCCATGCGGCCGTCGATTTCACTTACTTCGACCGCCAGCCGCGGTACGAAATCAAGCTCTGTGATATTGATGTCGACCGTGCCATCCAGCGGCCGCTCACTCAGCGGCGCCGTGCCATCCGGCACTTGCAGGCGGGCACGCACGGCTCCCGTGTCACCGAGCGGCACGTCAACGCGGGCATCAAGGCCATCGCTGTCCAGCTCGAGATTGACATGGGCGGGATCAAAGGCCAGCACTTCCACCGGCTGCTCGGCATCAGCCCGGATGACTGTTATTTCTCCTGGCGTGGTTTGCAGCCGCAGCGCGATTGCAGGCGTACCCTGGGCCGGCAAGGTGGCATCAACCGCGGCCGAAAGCGAGCCCGATAAATCCAAATCCTCAGGCAGGAATGTGTCAAGATAGGCGAAGGCCAAGTCATCAAGTTGCAGTTTGGCGCTGGCGCCCTGCTGGTCGTGCGCGGCATCGATGCACAGACGTGCATCCTGGCTTGTGAGGCAGGCAGCGGCGATATGCTGCGCGTCGGCCGTCACCTGGCCACTCGCAGGCGCTGCCAACTGCCATGCCGCCAGTTCGCCGTAGACCGCACGCAGGCTCGTCAGCGTAAAATCCCACACCATCGGTCGCTGTGCAAGCATGCCGTCGAGGGCCAGCGCCAGCTCGGCATCGCTGCCGTCGAACTCAAGCTTGAGTTGATGCTGAGCGGGGGTGCCGCTGCCGTTGATGGTCAACGCATGAATGCGCTGCCCCGCGGCCTGGGCGTCGCTGACGACCAGGTCGAGCCGCGACTGCGTGCGGCCCGACCAATCCAGCGTGGCGTCGAGATCAATGGCGGCGACGCTGTTGTCTTCGTACTCGATGCTGCGTGCATCCAGCGTGGCATCCACCGAGGGCGCGCCCAGCGTGCCGCTGGTGCTGCCTTGCGTCTGCAGCGTCCCCGTCAGTCCCGGCCACAGCGTGGCCAGATCATCCGCCGCCAGGCTCCAATCCAGCGCCAGCGGCGCCGCTGGCGTCAACCCCAGCTGGCCGCTGACATCGGCTTTGGCGGCGCCGTAGGCCAGCTGCAGCTGAGTGATGTCGATCCGGTCGGCCAGATAGGCCAGTTCGGCCTCCAGTTGCAGCGGCTGACCTCGCAGTTTGCCCTGCGCACTGAGCTGGTCCACATGCGCCGTCAGGCCATCATCATCCTGGCGTGCGCGAATATCCGCGAGCAGGCTGAAGTCGCCCGGCATGTCGGCGACGATGGCGCCAGGGTTGATGTGCTGGCCTTCGACATGGGCGCTGATGGCCAGCGCCGGCGCCCAGGCTACATCCGCGGTTGCATTGATCGTGCCTGGGCCGCCGCTGATCGCGAGCTGCGACAGGACGAATGAGTCGCGATCGCCGCTGCCGGCAAGCTCGAGATGGCCCTCCGCCTGGCCACTGACCTGCCAGTCGAGCGCGCCGGCAAGGTCATAATCCTCCAGCGTGCCGCTGAGCTCGAGCTGCCCTTGGCGGGAACTGTAGACGGCTTCGCCGTCCAGCGGCCAGCCCAGGTGTTTCCAGCTCAGCGCCACATCCATGGCATTGCCGGCAGCCAAAGCCAGCGTGCCGGCGGCATCCACCTGCAGCGGCGAGTCTGGCCGGCGCAGCTGCAATTGCTCGATGGTAACGACTTCCGGTGTGTACTGGATGGCTGCATTGGCCCGGGCCGGGCCGAACTTCTCACTGTTGGCGGCCAGTTCCAGATTGAGCGCCAGCTGTTGTGCCGTACCGGACAATTGCAGGTTTGAGTCGAGCACGACTTGCGGCAGATCGGGCATGATCGCGGCGAGTCTGCTGTCGGTCAGTGCCAGCTTTGCCTCGATTTGCGGCGTTGCCAGCAATTGTTGCAAAGTGGCAGTCAACTGCAGGTTGTACGGCGCGGCCGCCGTCTGTTTCAGCTTCAGCTCGCGCGGGGTGCCCGTCACGCGCAGCTGCGTGCTCAGTGGCGCCAGCTCGGGCAGTGCGTCACCAATTGCGGATGGTTGCAGCTCGCTGAGTTGCAGGGTGGCATCAATGCCCAGCTCGGCGAGCCTGTCCTCGGCGGCCAGCGGCAAATCGCTCAGGGTGGCGACCAGCTCCAGGTTGTAGGGCGCGGCCATGCTGCTGTGCAGCGTCAATTGCTGCAGGTTGCCACTGGCCTGCAGCTGCAGCGACAGCGGTGCCAGCTCGGGCAGATCATCTCGCAGCGCGCTGATGCGAGTCTTGTCCAGGCGCAGCGTGGCGTTGATGCCGAGCTCCGCGAGCGCATCAGGATTGATGTCGCTGAGCGCAGCCTCCAGCTCGATGTTGTAAGGCGCGGCCACCCGGGCGTCCAGCATGAGGCGATCCAGATCCCCGCTGATCTGCAATTCGCTGTCGATCGCCGCCAGATCCGGCAATTGCAGATCCGCTTGCAGCTGCAGGCTGCTCGCGTAGCGATCATGCGGCTCGACCGCGGCTTGGCTGTGAAGGTCGAACCTGGGCCCGGTCGCGCTCAGCGCGCCGATTTGCCAGCGCTCATCCTGCAGGCGCACGTCCTGCAGCCGTGCCTGGCTCAGCTCGATGGCCTCTGCCGCGGGCGACGGCCGGATGGCCACATCATCGAGCGTCAGCTGATCGAGCCGCAACTGCACTGGCAGCTGGATGGCATCAGGTAGCGTGAATGGTTCTTTGTCTTGCGGCGGTTCGGCCTTTTCGCCCCTGCCCAGATAGCGTACGCCACTGATTGCCAGTTGCTCGACATGCACTGTTGCATGCAGCAACTCGGCCGGCTGCCATTGCAGATGAATACGCTCGACAGCGATCTGCATGCTGTCATTGTCAATGGCAACATCCGTGACCGTCAGCGGACCAAGCAGGCGGCCTTCGACCGTACCCACGGCAATGCTGTCTGGCAGGCGCGGCGCCAGCAGCGACCAGGCGAAATCCAAGCCACTGCGTGTGCCGGCAACCCAGCCGACAAGCAGCGCCAGCAAGAGGAGCAACAACAGCAGCGAAAACAGCGTCCATTTGCACAGCCGGCGCCACAACGACCGCCTGCGGGGCGGCTTCGGCGGCGGCGCAGATGATGCTGACGGCGTTGCTTCGCTCACAGTTGTGCGCCCAGGCCGAAGTGAATGCGAAACTTTGAGTCCGAATCATGCGGGTGGGCAAAATCAAGCCGGATCATGCCGACAGGCGATGCCCAGCGAAAGCCAATGCCTGCGCCGCGGCGAAAATCCATGGCGAATGTATTGGCCGCATTACCGATATCAAAGAATGAGGCAATGTAGAAATCCTTGTAAAAGCGGTAGTCGGCTTCGATGCTGCCGACCAGCAGATAACGCCCGCCAATGCGATCGCCGTTATCGGCCTGAGGTGCCAGGCTCTGGTAGGAGTAGCCACGCACGCTGCTGGCACCGCCGGCGAAGAAGCGCTGCGAGGGCGGTACATCACGAAACTGGCTGGCGGCCATGGCGCCGATCTCGCCGCGCAGCAGCAGCCGGGTACGCTCCGTGGTCGGCCAGATGAGGCCGCCGGACAGTTTGCCACGCACAAAATTGGTGCTCGATCCAAGTGCCTTGCCGGCACCGCGCACATCGAAATTCAAGGCATAACCCTTGCGCGTCTTGATTTCGTCATCCAGCCAGCGCAGCGTCCAGGCATAGCCGGGATACAGCAGGTGCGAACTGCGCGTGCCGTGGCCGTCGCGCAGGTCATAACGCTCATACAACAGGTTGAGATAGGGGCGATGGCGGCCCAGCTTCCAGCCGGTGTCGCGCACGACCCCGAGGCGCGCGTAGTTGCTGGTGATATCGCCGAATTTCTGGTTGGACAACTCGCCGGTAAAACTGAGCCGGTCGCGGATCACGTTTTCGATGGGAATGTCGTAACTGGCATGCAGGGTGCGCTCGATCTCGGAGATGCGCACGTCCTGGCGAAATTGATGGCCCCATTTGTTGAGATGGCGGAACTTGACGCCGAAGCCGACGCGCGGCCCGGTGTCGGTGCCATAACCGGCGCTGATGCGATAGTGTTGTGGCTTGCTCGGCTCGACCGCCACATCGATCGGCACCTGCAGCTCGCCAACCGTGCCCCAATCCCGCTGCTCAGGCCAGAGCAGATTGTAAAACCAGCTGTCGAGCGGCGTCTGCCGACGCACCGCATCGCGCTGTGGATTGATCATGACCTGGCTGAAATAATCCGATTCCGTCAGGATCAGCTGCAGGTCGAGCAGACGATTGGCATTGTAAGGCTCACCTGGCGTAATCGGCACCAGTTTTTGCACGAATCGCGGATCGAGAAAATCCTGCTCTACATGCACCGGGCCGAAGAAATAGCGCTCGCCGGTATCCAGGATCAGGGTTATGGCGGCGCTGTTGTTCTTTGGGTCGACGCGCACCTCCGATTTGCTGAAACTCGCGTTCAAGAAACCGGCACCATAGGCCGTTTCGGACAAGGTGTTTTTGGTGCTCTTGTAAGCCTGGTGCTGCAACTGATCGCCTTCATGCAGTCTGCTCGCGGCCAGCACCTGCCGCAGAGCGGAAAAATTCCGCCCAGGCCCGATGATGTCCAGCTGCAGTTGTTTTATGTGAGTCGGCGGCCCGGTCGCAATGTCGTAGCGAGCATGCCATTCGCTGCTGCCTTCTGCCGGCTCCTGCAGCTCAGCCTGAATTTCGGGATTGTAATAACCATAGGGCGCCAGCGCCCTCCTGGCCTCATCAGTACCCGCACGATACAGACGACGAATCTGTCGCTCGGACAGCTCTGCGTCTTCTTCCTCCAGCAGTGACAGCGAACGCTCGACGTTGTCCAGCAGCCGCCCTTCGATACCGGTAATGCTCACGCTGACCGTATCGGCCCAGGCCGGCAGCGCCAGCAGCAGGCACAACAGCAGCAGGACGCCGGCCACGCATTTGTCCGGCGCCAACAGGCAGCGGCTTCTGTCAGCCGCGGTTGCTGCGACAGGTGTCAATTGGTTGGAGGTTCGCCCCGGCTGTCGTGCAGACTTCTTGTACGCATGCAACGAAGCCCACGAATGCGTTTCAGACACGCAAAATCCCATTAGTTCATTTTGTCGGTTTTCGTCAGCGGCAGGCTGTTGCGGCTTGCCGTGCTCATGCCTGGCCATAGTGTAAAGCAGATCATCACCCTGGCGTGCTCTTGCCGAGGATCAGATTGTCGATGGCAAGCGCCATGCCGGGCTCGGCGCAGTCAAGCCCCAGCACCTGTTGGTAAAAAGACTGCTCGGCGGCGATGGCATGGCTGATGTTCTCGGCTCTGCGAAAGCCATGGCCCTCGTCGGCAAAATTGACCTGCGCCACCGGCACACTGCGCGCGCGCAGTGCCGCCGCCATGTGCGCGGCCTGGTCGGGCGGCACGATCTTGTCTTGCTGCCCCTGCAGGAACAGCACCGGGCAAGCCAGGCACTCGGCATGGTGCAGTGGCGATCTGGCCTTGAAAACCGCTGGATCTTCGCCGATCAGGCGCTCTAAATAGCGCGATTCGAACTTGTGTGTGGTCGCCAGCAAGGCCTGCAGGTCAGCAATGCCGTAATAGCTGGCGCCGGCCGCGGCCAGCTCGGTAAAGGTCAGTACACTCAATACCGTATAGCCGCCGGCACTGCTGCCGGTGATGACGATGCGCGCCGCATCGATGCGCCCATCGGCGGCCAGCTGGCGCGCACCGTAAACGCAATCCTCGACATCGGCAATGCCCCAGGCACCATTGAGCTTTTGCCGATAGGCGCGGCCATAGCCGGTACTGCCGCGGTAGTTGACATCGAGCACGGCGTAGCCGCGCGAGGTCCAGTACTGGATGCGCAGATCCAGGGCCGTGCTGGTGGCTCCGGTCGGCCCGCCATGGCACTTGATCAGCAGCGGCGGGCGTTCCTGCGCGGGGCCGACCACTTCGGCATGTGCGGGCGCATAGAACAAGGCGTGGGCCGTGTCGCCATTTGCAGTTGGAAACGCCATCGGCTCGGGTCGCGACAGCAGCACATCCTGGGCCACGTCTGCGCTCGTGCGCACGACTTCCATGGACCATGCCTCGCGCTCGCCCCTGCCGCCGCTGGCGCTGAGGCGCGCGATGCGCGGCGCCGTGCTCGCATCGGCAAGCACCAGCGCCAGGCCGTCGGCAGTGGCCACCAATTGCTCCATATGGGTTGCGGCCACGGCCAGATCGGCGAAAGCGCCGCTGCTGCCAGCCACCTCGCCCAGCCGCCAGAAGCCGTTCGCGCTCGCCAGGGCAAACAGGCGACCATCGGCGGCAAAGGCACAGGTATCCTGGCCGAAGATCCATTGCGGGACGCCAAACTCGGCCTGCTCGCGCGTCAGTTGGCGCAAATCGCGGGCGCCAGCCACACGATACAGGTTCCACCAATTATCGGCATCGGAGACGATGAACAGGCGGCCATCGGGTGCGAACAGCGGCCCGAACAGGGATTCATCCTCGCCCGCATGCAGGCAGGTGCCGGCGCCGATGCGGCCGTCGGGTGCAATCGCAGCCTGCCAGAGCTCGGTGTTGTCCCAAGGCATGTCGGGGTGATTCCAGGCCAGCCACACCAGTTTGTCGGCGCCGGGCGACAGTCGCGGGCTGGCGTAGAAATCATGCCCCGCGGCCACGGTTTGCACCGCGCCAGCGGCATCGATGCGCACGATGCTGGCACGCGGCTCGTGCGCCGTGCATGGTGTCTCGGCGACCGCAAACAGGCAATCATGGACCGGATCATATTGCAGATCGGCATAGCGCGCCGGGTCGTTCGCGCTCGTGATACGTGTGATCGCGCCCTGCCGGTCGCGCCGATACAGCGCCTGATCCGTGCCATTCACGAACCAGAGCACGCCGGCATGCACAGCGAAGCTGCCGCCGCCGTATTCATGCACCATGGAACGAGCGCTGTAGGGCGCAGCCAGCAGATCTTCACAGGCGCCGCCGGGGTGTTGGCGCATGATGGTGCTGCGCCCGCCTTCCTCGGGGCGTCTTTCATTCCAGTACAGCACCGCGGGCGCGGCCGGATCGATCTTGAGATCGGCAAACTTGCGCCCGGCGGCGGCAATGTCCGCCGGGGTGATGGGCGACGGCCAGCAGCCGTAGGGACAGGTCTGTTTTTGCATCATTTCACGGGATAATGCCATTGCGCCTGCTGATCCTGACCGAGCGGCCGGCCATGGTCAAAACTGCGCTCGTAAAAACCGATGCGACCACTGCGCTCGCGCAGAATCACGCTCGAGGCGCGCGTGCCATAGTCGCGGCTGT
>Ga0079226_10003252_pt1 | contig 12480 bp, 14 predicted proteins | sample Poulit2014_FD_76345 | JGI IMG/M metagenome (GOLD analysis project Ga0079226, IMG submission 76345) | Agricultural soil microbial communities from Georgia to study Nitrogen management - Poultry litter 2014 | ecosystem: Environmental > Terrestrial > Soil > Agricultural land | place: USA: Georgia... | reverse complement strand
GTCGAGCTCGACGACGTCAATCTAGAATTCGACCGGAAGAATCAGCAAGAGATTCTTAAAGCTGGGTTGGCGATCATGGATGCCATCAATGACACCGATGTACCGAAACATCCCACTATCGAGGGTCTTGACCACGTACACCACGTGGAATTCATTGCGCCGGGCTCCGATGCCAAGCTCTCACGACATGCGATGGCCATTTACCCAGGTTGGTTCGATCGTTCGCCATGTGGCACTGGTACCTCAGCGCGAATGGCAGAACTGTGGGGCCGCGGTGAACTCGAGCTCGATACTGACTTCGTTAATGAATCATTCATCGGAAGCCGGTTCACCGGCAGGCTAATTAAGGAAACCAAAGTCGGCGACTATGACGCGGTCATTCCTTTGATTACCGGCCGCGCATGGGTAACCGGAATCGGCCAGTACATGCTTGACCCGACAGATCCTTTCCCAGCTGGATTCCAGTTCTAAAGCTACACTGACATCTAGATTCGAAATGCTGTCGGAACCACACTCTGATTGTGGCTCCGGCAGTATTTATATGTCCAGGTTAGAGGTGTTATCCTCGAGGTCTGATGATTTAAGTTCCCAAGTCTTTGCGAACGGATTGCGCCCTGCGTGGGGTATTGAAAATGGGCCGAAAATACCCTCTCCTCATGAACTTTTGGTTACCACATCAGCGGGGTGGCCTGAGAGCCAGTAATTACTTATCTGAGGGTGAAAAATTCAGATAAATACACAGGAGAATCGATGTCCATTTCTAAGGTTCGAATTGCGATTGCCGCCGGCACGCTATGTCCACGGCGTTCATTGGCGTAACCGTTGAGCAGGTGCAAGAAGAGTTTTCGCAATTTAACATCACCAACATCACTGACTTCCACGGATATATTTCTCCAAGCGCGGTGCACCCGGGTGCGCCGATGCTCAAGTGCGCAGGGGATCAGGCCGCAGGCGGCCTGCTCCAGGCGTTTGTTTCTTCCGGCGATAACATCGGCGGCAGCCCGTTCGCGTCATCCATTCTCAATGATGAGCCAACTTTGGCGGCGCTCAACCTCATGGGCTTGGACTACTCCGCAGTAGGCAACCACGAATTTGATAAGGGCTACGGTGACTTAACTGGACGCGTAACCGAGCTCTCTGACTTTGAGTGACTTGGAGCCAGGTTTAGGGCGGCACCCCAGCGTTGGCGCCTTATGGCATCTCTGAGCTGGACGGAACCAAGGTTGCTTTCGTGGGCACCGTGTCCCAGGAAACCCCGATGCTGGTCAACCCATCCGGCATTGAATGCATCACTTTCACTGACCCGGTTTAGGTCACTAACACGATTGCTGATGAGCTGGTTGCCAGCGGTGAAGCTGATGTTGTGGTGGCGTTGTACCACGAAGGCATCACCGGCAATGAAGCTTGGTCTGAGAACGTTGATGCAGTGTTTGCAGGCCACACCCACCAGGTGCGTGACCTGGTCACCGTATATGGTCCGCTGATCTTGCAGGCAGGCAACTATGGCCATGCGCTTGCCGATGTCGATTTCTCCTACAACCACACCACCGACGAGCTTGTCATCGATAACGCATCAGTACTTGGCGTTGAAGAAATCAACGCCTGCGGCAACCCAGACCCAGCGCTAGAAGCAATCGTTGCCCAAGCACAGTTGGATGCGGGCGAGGCAGGCAAGAAAGTTGTTGCCACCATCGATTCCGACCTTCTGCGCGCCAAGAACGAGGGCGAAGAATCAGGTTCCAACTACGGTGCTGAATCCCAGCTGGTCAACATGATTGCCACCGGTGTGCGTTGGTCCATGAGCACCAACACCTCCGTTACTGCTGACATCGGTTTGATGAACGCCGGTGGTCTGCGCGCTGATCTCTTCGCAGGCGACGTCACCTATGAAGAAGCTTTTGAGATTTAGCCATTGGCTGGTGAAGATTCCTACGTGACACTGAAGGGCGCGGACTTCAAGGACGCACTGGAGCAGCAGTGGAAGGAAGAGGGCGCACGCCCAGTAGCGGCCCTGGGTGTTTCTGACAATGTTTCCTATACCTATGACATCACCCGTCCGATTGGTGATCCCGTCACGTCAGTAACCATTGATGGCGCGCCACTGGATCCAAACGCGGACTACGTAGTTGCCGCTTCGCTTTACCTGCTTTCTGGCAACGAGGGCATGACTGCATTGACCCGCGGTACCGCCCCTGCTCAGACCGGTATCATCGATGTGAACTCCACCATCGGCTACCTAGCTAATAAAGACGTCAAAGCCCGCACCGGCCAAGGACAGGTTTCTGTCACCCCCATCTCGTGAGTTCAAGGCCGGCGAAGACATCACCTTGGAACTTGCTGGTTTGCGCTACACTCCGGGCGATACGGCCTCTGAAGACACCGTGACCTTGGGTGATGAATCCGTTACCGCTCCAATTGACCCAACTTTGGGCGAGCCAGGTTTCGTTGAATCCGGCACTGCGACCGTCACCCTTACCGTATCTGCGGAACTTGAAGGAGCACATGAGCTCAACTTCACCACCGATGCAGACACGGATATCTCCATGCCAGTCGGTATCGCTGCTGCAGAGACCGACGATGACAACGGCGGCAATGACAACAACGAGCGCCAACGAAGATGAAGGTTCTTCCATGAAGGATGCCGGTATCTTTGGTAGAACCGTGGGCCTCATCCTCGGCCTGATAAGTGCCATTGGTGTCATGACCTGGGTTGACCCACACTTCATTAAAGATGCAGCAGAAGGTGTTCATCTGAGTAGCTCAAACCGAAGTGGGCCTGAACTGCTCCGGAAAGCGGACTGATCAATCAGGTGCTGGTTTCCGGAACGCACTTCAGGAAGCTCAACATGCCCGTCTGTAGTTTTATCTACTAGCGGTTTAAAAATTTAGACGGTTACTCTACTGGGAAAGTTGCGTTACCCCTAAATGTTAAGCACGAAGTGCGCAATGACTGCTGATGAAATATAGGTACCGAAAATAACGAGCACTGCAACTATTACGAGCTTCCATCCCGATTTCTTAAGGATATCTATCTCAATCTGACTGATCGCGAGACCGGCGTAAGCTAGGCATGGAACTGTGAGTGCTAGGAAATCCAGCTTTTCGACATGCTCGATAAAGAATGGGCCCCATGGCGTGAAGGGGAGTGTAGCGGCAATTCCAATCAACGAGATCCAAGCAACGCTCGGAATGCGAACCGGCACGTATCGTCCGATGAGTACTCCGATAATGCACATGAGTATAAGGAGGAAAAGCCCGAATACTGCTTCGATAAAGTTAATGTCGACTGCAATTAGTTGAACTGGAATTGCAATTACAGCGACAATAAATAGCAGGCTGAGTTCTTGAGTTAATGGCATGCTTGGGGGAGCATCATCATTTTGCACAAACGTATTATCTACCTGGCTCATTTTGAAGCACCTTCCATTTCATTACGGCCTCGTCCTGATTTGCGGTATATCCATTCAACTAATGGAAGAGCTACGAAAAGACTGACATACATACCGGTTGCATAAGTAAGGAGATTGCTTGCTCCCGCTAGGGCTACAATTGTGTCTTCCATCATGGGTTGAGCGCTGATGAGCCCGCCGCTGCAGGCAGCCATCATGGAACCACTACCCACACCACATGCCATGGCTAGGGCACGTATATCGAGAATGTCCATCGAAGCAAGCAAAGAGGCCGTGATTGTAAAGATGAGGGTGCCGAAAAGTGTACCGACTACGTAAACTCCCATTACACCCGCACCTTCAGGACTTTTAAGCCCGTACCGATCGGCAATAATGGCAATGTTTGGTTCCCGTGCAATTGAAAATGTGGCCCCGATCAGCTCTCTACCCATCTTTAGGACCCAGAGTCCTAGAGGGAATGCGATGAGGATGGTGCCAAGATTACCGATTTCTTGGAGTAGTAGTGCAGGACCAGCAGCGATAATCTCTTCCATCGAAGGTCCAATTGTTGTGCCGAATTTAGCAATGAACGGCATGATCGCGATGACGATGATGGGTGATGCTCTTTGGACATCAGCCTGACGAATAAATACAGCAAACTTGCCCACAACGTTTGGATTGGTGAGGGTGGCCAATACGAACGCAAATAGCAATGGCAGTAGCAAAATTGCGCCGAACCCAATGGGGATCTCACGTGTCCCGATCAATTGAGAAATGACTGCAATGACAACTACAGTCAGGTGCAGGCGCCAATCTCGAGCTATCGCACGAAAAGTCGACATATCTTTTCCTTGGTTGTGTGATCCGCCGTCTATTGATTGAGTCATGTGCGGTTCTCCTCACCTGATGGCCTAGAGGCGGTTCGGTATTGGATGAAATGGCTTCGGTGTTTCGGAGACATCGCAACATCGATGGTGGTAAATGCCAAAGCAGCGGCGGCTTCAAACATTGTCTCGTAGGCAGACGAGGTATTCGCGATCTCGGCGAAACCGGAAGAATGAATCGGATCTTGAGCCCCCGGGATGCTTAGCCAAGGATGTAAGGAGGGTATTACTTGGGAAATGTTCCCCATATCGGTTGAACCTCCGGACATTCCACGAGATGGAGATGTATTATGACCGAACGAGGCCATAGCCTCTGTCCATCCGTCGGCAAGTATCTCGTCTTGAATCAGAGATTCATAAACTGGTTGGGTGGCGCTAATTTCCAAGGACGCTCCAGTTGCTACTGCCGCTCCTTCAAAGCATTGGTGCACACGGGGAACAAGAGCTTGGAAATCATCCATAGTGAACGCCCTGCATTCAAAGTCAACGACTGAAGTTTCAGGGATGATATTGGTTACATCACCGGCTTCTTTAACGAACAACCCAACTCGGTGGTCATCGGGGAGTTGTTGACGAAGTAACCCGACGGCGACTTGACTTATTACCGCCGCATCGGCGGCGTTGGTTCCCATGTGTGGAGCGGCGGCTGCATGGGCAGCTTTCCCACGAAATACCGCACGATAGCGACCTAGTGCTTGTGCACCCGTTCCTTTAGGATTCGCAGTTTGTCCCTCTTGTACAGGGTGAAACATCATGGCTAGGTGGACACCTTCGAAAGCGCCGCGCTCAAGCATTACGGATTTTCCGGCACCGTGCTCCTCAGCTGGGGTTCCGATGGCTTTGACTGTGATTCCAAGGTGGTCGGCTAGCGGAGCTAAGGCTAGGGCCGCTGCAACGGATGCGCCCGCAATGAGATTGTGGCCGCAAGCATGACCGACTCCCGGTAAGGCATCATATTCAACGCAGAGCGCAACTACTAAGTCACCTGAACCTGTAGAAGCGCTAAATGCGGTGGCTATGTTTGAGGTACCGCGTTCAACCTCAAATCCTCCTTTTTCTAGTAACGCAGTTATCTCTGAGGCGGATTTAACCTCCTTAAATGAAACTTCGGGATGGGCATGCAGATTGCGACTCAATGTGAGGACTTCGTCCTGCCAACGTATAAGTTCTTGAACCAGATCGAACTTCATGCCATTCGTATTTCTGGCTATATCTACCAATTCCATTGTGTTTTCCTTTAGTAGTTCAATGACGGAAACGGTGCTCCGGTGGCTTGCGTTGGCACCCAAATTGCTTTGTCCTGGGTGTACTCACCGAGTACGCCCGGTCCGGAGGAGCGTCCGTGCCCTGAGTCTCCAAAACCGCCGAAGGGAACTGCGACGTGGATTGTTTTGTAAGAATTTATCCAGAAAGTTCCCGCATTAACTGACCTGGCCACGTGGTGTGCGCGGGAGACGTTGTTTGTCCAGACAGCTCCAGCTAGCCCGAAGTCAGTCCTGTTGGCTCGAGTGATTGCCTCTGTTTCAGTCTCGAATGAATCCGCTCCGACAACCGGACCGAAAACTTCGGTTGTTTCCAATGGATTATCGGAGTGTATGCCGTCAATTAGGGTCGGCATGATCCAATGTCCCCCAGAAAGTTCTGAGTTTTTCAAGGAGTCCGGAAGTAATTCTCCGGTTATTTTCTGTCCGCCGTATTCAATTCCCGAACGAATAAGGGAATTGACAGTTTCGTACTGGGGTTTCGTAAAAATTGGACCCACTTCGGTCGCAGGATCAAAAGGATCTCCCAGTTTCAAACGATTAGTCTTGTCAGCTACACGTTCGATGAACTCATCATGGATGCTGCGTTCGATTAATAACCTGGAACCTGCAACACAGGATTGCCCGGCATTTGAAAAGATTGCTGCGATTGCCCCATCTACGGCGCGGTCGAGATCTGCATCGGCAAAAACGATATTAGCGCTTTTTCCTCCAAGCTCCAGAACCGTCGGTATACCTTTTCCAGCAGCCGCTACAGCTACTTTCCGGCCTGTGGGGACAGAGCCGATAAAGCTTAGCTTGCCTACACGACTGTCGGTGCTAAGTGAGGCGCCGACGGTATTTCCGAGTCCTACGGCGACGTTGAATACACCGTCGGGTAGGCCAGCTTCGTGGGCTAACTGAGCAAGACGGACTGTAGAAGCGGGAGTGAATTCACTGGGCTTGACAATGACGGAGGTTCCTGCAGCTAGCGGAGCCGCTGAATTCCACCCAGCAGTAAAGATAGGTGCGTTCCAAGGAGTGATGGCGACTACGACGCCCCAAGGAACACGCTCCGTATACGTGTGCCAGTTACCAGGGACCGGTATAGTTTGCCCCATTATCTTATCGGCCCATCCGGAATAGTAGTTGAACATTTCAACAACTTTTGAAACTTCAGCGCGGGCATCCCGGATGGGTTTGCTTGTCGTCGCTGATTCTAGAACTGCTAGTTCCTCGTGGTGCTTTTCTACGACTAGTGCGATATTTCGAAGTATGTTCGCACGCTCGAACCCATCCAATGCCATCCATGTCTGTGCACCTCTTGATGAGCTTTCGAGCAATGAATTGATTCCTTCATCACCGAGATCTGAGTATTGAGCGAATGGTTTACCTGTTGCAGCGGCGGTCAACATTATAGAAGACCCACTTCCTTTTTCCACCCGTCCGTCGATGAAAGAACCAAAGCCGGTTGGGAACGTGGCATTGAAGATGGCTCCTGTGTTTTGGGTAGTGAAAGCTGTTGGTGTAATCGTATTAGTCATTTGTGCTAAATCTCCTGAGTATCAGAGGTTTTCGGCATTCGATAGGTCACCTGATTTTGTGATTGCAGGGGCCACGGAATGCGCTATTTCGGTGAAATCGGCTGTTGGTCCCAAGCTGGTCAGCGCTTTCTGCCATTGTTCGCTGACCGATTTGAGTAACTGAGGATCCTCACCAATTCGTTGGGAGATGCTAACGGCAAGCGCAGAGTCGCGGGCCATGAGTCCGAGTGCGAAGCCGGAATCATGAGTTCCTGACAGGACCCATGTTGGGTACATATGATTCGAAACCTTACTTCCTCCAGAGGCGTTGCTGATGCTGGCAGCGGCGGTACTCGGATTAATGCCGTATGCATTTGCTACAGCTAGGGCTTCTCCGACAGCGACCAGGTTGGTAGCCGCTAAAACGTTGTTCAGCAACTTGACTACGTTCCCACTACCAGGGCCACCGATATGGTCATAATTCCCACCAGTGAGGGCCGTTAATATTGGCTCAGCTGATTGAAGTGCTCTTTCTGTGGCACCGATAAAGGCACTTAAGGTTCCATTTGCTGCCCCGTCTCGGCCCCCGGAAACGGGGGCGTCTACGAAACTTGCTCCTTGTTGTTCAGCTAGCGCAGCCATTTTAGTGCTGACGTCGGGTTCTGAGGTGGTGGTATCTACAATCGAAATTGTTTCAGATCCCTTGAGTAGCTCAGGAACGGTGAGTTCCACGACTTTTGCGGATGGTAGCGAAAGTACAGCAAATGGCGTACTGGAAATTCCTTCTAATGCGCTGACAGTTTTAATGCCAATTTCTTCAGCATTCTTGCGTGCAGCCTCCGAAGGGTCGAAGCCCGTAACTTGCCAACCAGCAGAATGCAGGGTCGAAGCCATAGCTCCCCCCATGGCTCCTAGGCCAATGACGGCGGCTCGCTTATCAAGTTCATTTCTCATATAAATTCCTTTTGTCTGAGGACGAAAATTGAATAGAGATTGAAGGGGTTTAGGAATCTGGGATGCAAATCCTAATCCACGTAAATGTCCAATTCTTTTCCAAGGTTTTGAGAGCGACGTAGGATCGCTCGACTACGTTCTGGTTGTGCGGCCTCCATTCCGGAAAGTAGGCCGTAAATTACAGAGGTAGCTGTGGTGACTGATTGAAAGAATGAAATTCCTTCGGAAGGGATAATCAATAGATGGTCTGCGACAGCTGCTAAGGGTCCATGTCGCATATCAGTAACAACCACAATGGTCACTCCGGCTTGTTTTGCAGATTCAGCGACGGACAAGACCTCCCGAATCTGCCGCCATACATTCATGACTACGAGTACGTCGTTCTGGTCGAGGGTATTAATACTCGTGACTAGGTGGAGCCCTCCGCGGTCTTCCATGGAAATTGGGTAACCCATGGTGGAACCCAAATGCGCCATTACTGTCGCCGGACCTGCGAATGACCCCGACCCGATGACTTTTATGGAGCGCGCTGAGGATAATGCGGAAACTGTAGATTCGACTTCTGATGAGGAATTTGCTTCCAAGGTTAATTGTAGATTTTCAATATCGTGGTGGATCGCTGCATGCACTGGACTTTGGTGATTTCCGCTGTCGGTTAGTTTTTCAACGGTGGAAATTGTTGCCAAGTACCGAGCTCTAAGCTCACGCTGAAGATCTGGCCAACCGCGATAGCCCAGGCTTTGTGCCGTTCGGACAACGGTTGAGCTGTTGACTCCTGCGCGCTCTGCGATGTCTGATAATTCAGCATAAGAAGATAATTGGGGATTTCCTGCGATCACTCCTACTACGCGGGTTTGTGCTTTGGAGAGGGGGATATCCGGCAGTGCGTCACCGAGCCATGATGTTGGGTCGGGAACGATTTGCGTTGACGAGGGGCTGTTGTGCATATCCTATTAACACTTCTTTGTTTTGTGGGTCACAATGCAACACTAATTGCTAAGTTTCATTTTGGCAATAGTGGTTGCAGAGTTAATGCAAGGAAGGTGTTTTAACCGCTATTCGGTGTGCCTGTGCGGTGTATTGGCGGCAATCTTCAATAGACAAAGTTGCAGTTAGTCGACTGATGCAGGTAGGAAATCGATCATGTCCAAAGCGATGCAGGTCGGATGCCACTGGAGAGTATAATCCTTGAACGGTGTTCGAATTGCGAATGATCAATCGATTTCGACCAAACCTGTACTCGAATGATTTAAGAAATTGTGCGATATCTACTGCTAAAACTGTCTAGTGCGCTTAAGGGATGGTTGTCTTTCTGAAGCTCAACCGTGAGCCGACATGGCCGCGCTATTTTGACTTAGTGAGTGTTAGCTCTGGTGGAGACCTAATTCAGCAACAAATGTTTCTTGATAGCAGCGGTAAAGGCATCGACGTCAGCTTCGGCTTCGGTGGCGTCGAAAGAATAGACCCAGCGGACTTCATTGGTTGTTGCGTCCCAGTCATAGAAATGGAAGGGCGTGACCCCTGAAAATTAGACAGGTTAGGGGCAGTTATGCTGCCTTGGATAGTGTGCTAAATCGTGCTTCGAAGTCATCCGGCGATATCTGTCCGCACTATGAATGCCGGCGTCGGGTGTTGTATTTTATGCACCAGCAAAAGACCTCCTGACGGCATTGCAGCGGATTGACAAAGACTTTCCTTTCGCGAAAGACTTCTCTTTTCATCGAGGAATTAAGAGACTCCGCCATAGCATTACCAGCGCTGGTACCAACCGCGCCCATGGCCTGGGCCACACCTAAAGCCTGACAGCGTGTGCTAAACGCCCCTGACGTGTACACACAGCCGTGATCTGAATGGAAGATGGCACCGTCAAGCCCGCCACGTACCGCATTGGCATGTTCTAAAGCTTCAATCACGAGGCTGGTACGCATATGATCAGCAATCGCGAAACCAGCAAGCTTGCGCGAGTACAGGTCAATGACTGTAGCTAGATACATATTCGTACCGTTCTTACAAGGCAGATAAGTAATATCGCCGACATATATCTGGTATCTGGTTCGCAGCGTTGGCGTGAAAACGGCGCTTTACCAGGTCTGCGAAAGCCGGATTCGCCGTGCTGCGCCGGGTTGTCACGCACCGGCGGGGTTTTGTAAATCCACGTAGGTTCATGTTTTTCATGATCCGGACAACCTTTTATGATTAACTCTGGCAAAGTCTTTGACTTCGTTTAGCGAGGCAGTGATGCGTTTAGTACCGGACAAGCCTTTTCTTCATCAAAGACCGCAGCAATTCGGGCTCCAAGCACACCATCAGCACACGTCCTTGCGACATGACGTGTCTGTCTGGCTTTCCATTTGTAAAACGATGAGCGCGTGAGCTTTAAAACAGTGCACATCCGCTTGACCGAGTATTCGGTGCGGTGGTCTTCGACAAACTTAGAAGCGGATCACCAGCGTGTCTGGTCGGCAAAATATTTCGCAGCCTTAGGCAAAATGTTTCGTTCTTCGCGTAGTTTGGCGTTTTCTCTTTCCAACGCACGTATACGTTCGTCATCGGATACATATTCTGCCTGGGCCTTAGCCTCAGCCATGCGTGTCTTCTTCCCGGTGCCGAATTCCTTTTTCCATTGATGCAATGAGGCCCGATTGACTCCTAATTCAGCCGCGGCAGCAGCCAGAGACAAGTCCTCATTTGTTTGATTATTGGCCGAGTATGGGTGACTGGGATTGGACAATACTTGTTCGATCCGACAGTTCCATTCTCAGCTGGATTCCAGTTCTAGGAAACTTGGATAAAAGAGTCATGCTGCCGAGGCAATAGTTTGATTGTCGCCTCGGCACTATTTATGTATTCTTGCCAGCAGCCCAACGCCCAAGCACTTTCGTGTTGTGGACGTCCTTGATTTCGCCGGTGAAGATGTTGCGGTCAAGGGCGATGAAGTCGGCGGATTGCCGGCTTCGATGGTCCCGGTTTCATCGGCAATGCCTAGGGCCTTGACGGATTCGCGGGTGAATGCGGCCATGGCTTGGGGTAGTGTGATGGATTGGGCGATGTTGACGGTGCGGTCGCCGTAGTCCGTGCCTGATTCGCTGCGGGCTTTGCCGTCATTGGCGGCAGCCTGGCGGGTGACCATGCCTTCGATGCCGTGCCAGGGGTTAAGAACCGGGAGGCCGACGGGCCAGTCAGAGCCGCCGGCAACCAGGGCGCCGGTGGCCGGGAGATCTTTGAAGGGCCAGATATTGGCCATGGTTTCATCGGCGACGAAGGCGCCAACTCCATCGTTGAGCGGGCTGGGGAACCACATGAATGGGCAGGCATCGGCAGCCACGTTGAGTTCCGCGAAGCGCGGAAGATACTGCTCAGAGTTAAAGGACATGTGGGCGATCTGCATTGATGGGCTGCCGTCGGCGTCTTGACGGACGATTTCGGCGGCATCGAGAACTTGGCGCACTGAGGCATCACCGGTGGCGTGCAGTTTGGCGCTAAGGTCTAATTCGGCGCAGCGGCGAATTGCAACAACGAGGTCATCCATGGTCCAGTAGAGCTCACCACGGAAGTTCGGATCATGGCTGGGGTGGTTGCACTTATAGGGGTTGAGCAGCGCCGTTGTCTGGGTGGTGGGCACGCCATCCAATACGAACTAGGCAAAGCGCGGCTTAACGTGGGCGTTCTCATGCATTATGCCAGCGGCGAAGAGCTCTTCGCCCACGGTGCCATCTTCAATAAATGGACAAAGGGGATGGAGGCAATCACGCGCATATCCAGCTTGCCGGCTTCTTCAAGGGCGGTTAGGCCCTTAAAGTGAGGGAGCATGGTGGCGGCATCCTGCACCGTGGTGACACCAAGTAAGGCGAGACGGTTGAGTGCTGCTCGCAGGTCAGTGGCCTGCCGCTGCCGCGGATTCTTGTGGGATTGCGTGGCGGCGCCTTCAGCAACCGCTCAGGTAAGCTCCCACAACGCACCGGTGAGGCGGCCTTGCTCATCGCGGACATAAGTACCGCCATCAGGATCGGGGGAATCGGAGTTGATACCCATGGCTGCAAGCGCCACGGAGTTGATCTGCCTGTTGTGTATTGTGTCATGGCGAAGCAGCAGCGGATGGCCATTGGATGCGGCATCAAGCCGTTCTAGAAACTCCACATTATTCAATGAAGGCAGCACACCACTACCAATGTTGCCGCCGATCACCCATTCGCCAGGTTCCAAACGGTTGGTCCATTCGCTGACTTTCGCCAGAATGGTGTCAGCTTCATCGGTGGGGTCAAGGGCTAGCTCATGAACCAATTGGGTGCCGCCGAGGCTTAGGTGCAGGTGGCCATCGATAAGCCCCGGCGTAACAATGCCTTTATCAATGATGATGGTCTCATGCGGTGTGCCAACTTGGTCCTCCACTTCGTGGAGCGCGCCCGTGGCGATGATACGGCCATCTGCAACGGCGAAGGCTTCGACCCAGTCATCATCGGCAACGCCGGTCCAAATCTTTCCGGTGTAT
>Ga0079226_10003250_pt1 | contig 12486 bp, 11 predicted proteins | sample Poulit2014_FD_76345 | JGI IMG/M metagenome (GOLD analysis project Ga0079226, IMG submission 76345) | Agricultural soil microbial communities from Georgia to study Nitrogen management - Poultry litter 2014 | ecosystem: Environmental > Terrestrial > Soil > Agricultural land | place: USA: Georgia... | reverse complement strand
GCTCCTGATCCTAATACTGTTAATTTCATACTTTTACCTCTTTTCAAATTGAGTTCATTATATCACAACTAAGCTTGTCTTTTAACACACATCGTGGAATAATAATTAAAGAAGACAGGTGAAATTATGGATACGATTCATTTTATTGAAAAGTTTATAGTATATATTGAAGACCATTTACGAGAGACGATTGACTTTGACGCCGTGCTTGCAGATGACGACATCGAAACAAAGTCATTTCTCACATTATTTACATCTTTAGTCGGCATGACACCTAAAGAGTATCAAGAAAAAAGACAGCTCACAGAGATTGCATTAGAAGTATATGACGGTCATAGAAGACTGGTTGATATCATTAAATATTATAATCACCCTGATTTAGAACTATTTAAAGATAAATTCCAAAAACAATTTGGTATCAGCGTTTACGATGTTGATAAACGCATCAATATGATTCCTCTACAACTTCGCGTTTCTTTTGAGATAAGACCAACGACAAAAAGAGATCCATTCACGGAATCAAGATATCATGATGGCATTCGTCTCATTGGTATCACAGAATTCTTTGCAGCAAATAGTTATAACTACACAAAAAAGTTTAGATATTTAAACTATCTAATGAACAGTGGAATTGTTAGCGAGATTCTTAAACACAACAACGGGCAGGTAAAAGGGCTTGTAGTCTTAGAACAATATGTTGATGGTGATATACAAGTATTTGTAGGTACCCCTTCTAATATTGACACAGCATTTGAAACGGTATATACTCCTTCATCAAACTATCAAATATTTGAGTCAAATGGTCAAATAGAAAAAGAAATCCCAAAGCTCTATGAACATATTTATAGAAAGTGGCAAGTAAAAGAACAATATGATATTGAAACAGAATTTTCAATCGAGGTAATTAAAGGACTTGTAAACGATATTGAAGACGAATGTATCGTTCAAGTTTGGCATTCTTATTACGAATAGTATAAATCTTAAAAAACGCACTAGACTATTAGAAAGTCTAGTGCGTTTTTTAATTTACCTATCATTGTGTTTTTACTTCAATGCTTGTAACTTTACAAGTTCAATAATCATTTCTGTAATTTTATAAAGCTCTTCAAGAGGCATTCTTTCTTTTGTTGTATGAATTTCTTCATAACCAAGTCCGAGGATTGCAACATCGATGCCTTGACCTGCAAAGATGTTACCGTCACTTCCCCCACCTAGAGAGATAATGTTTGCTTCACGACCAATGTTTTTTGATGCCTCTACAGCAAGTGTTACTACATCACTATCTTCTTTTGCATGTAATGCAGGATACTTAAACTCAACAAATACATCAGCTTTACCACCAAGCGCTTCAGCAGCTTCTTTAAACTTCGCTTCAATATGTGCTGTTTGGTCAGCAAGTTTTTTCTCATCTAAACTACGTGACTCTAAAAGAACATAAGCGTAGTCACTTACAATGTTTGTCGCTTTACCACCTTCGATACGTCCAACATTCGCAGTTGTATCAGCATCAATGCGACCAAGGTTCATATTGCTAATTGCTCTTGCTGCGATATTGATTGCAGATACACCCGCTTCAGGTTCAATTCCGGCATGTGCAGGTTTCCCATGAATATGAACTTCGATACTATTTTGTGAAGGTGCACGGTTTACAATTGTACCAACTTCACCAGTTCCATCTACTGCATAACCAAACTTACTGTTTAATACGGAAGTATCAAAAGCTTTAGCACCGATGAGTCCTGTTTCTTCACCAACAGTCACGACTACTTCTACGTCACCGTGTGGAATATTTTCTTCTTTTATCGTGCGAATCGCTTCAATAATAGCAGCAACACCAGCTTTGTCGTCTGAACCGAGAATTGTTGTACCATCAGATACAATGTAATCTCCTTCAACACTAGGCTTAACTCCATTACCAGGACTTACTGTATCCATATGAACCATAAAACTAATTGGTTCAATATCTTCTTCACCTTTAAGCACAAAGAATAAGTTTCCTGCACCGTAACCCGTTTCTTTCTGTGTATCATCTTCAAATCCTACGAGCTCCATTTCAGAAAACAGCTTGAATAAATGATCCGCAATTTCGCGTTCATTTCCTGATTCTGAATCAATTTGTACAAGTTCTAATAAATGATTTACAAGTCTTTCCTTATTCAATATATTCACTCCTAGTTGATAATCGACAAATAAGTCGGTAAAATAAAAATATATTAATACAAATGAGGTCGAACGTAATGTCGAATAAAAAACTTCAACGCGCAATTATTTGGGCGATGATTATTTTAATCGTTGTTTCAGGTTTACTAATGGGAGTAAGCTATTTAACAAGCTTCTAAAAAGAAAAGTGGTCTTGCGACCACTCTTTTTTTATCTTTCTTCACCGTATTCCATGAACCATGCTTGAAGATCAGTGATGACACTCATCACATCATGTCCTTCAATTTCATGTCTCTCAATCATATCTACAATTTTACCATCTTTAAAGAATGCAAATGATGGAGATGAAGGTAAGAAGTCAGGTGTTCTTTCACGAACTGCTTCAGTCGCTTCTTTATCTTGTCCAGCAAACACAGTAAGTAAACGTGTTGGTAATTGATCATAGTTTAATGAATGAATTGCAGCTGGTCTCGCAATACCACCCGCACATCCACATACTGAGTTGATCATTACAAGTGCCGTACCTTCTTTATCTAATTCACGGTTAACATCTTCTGGTGTAAGTAATTCTGTGTAACCAGCATCTGTTAATTCTCCTCGTGCATTTGAAACAAGGTCATTCATATATAAGTTAATATCTAAGTCCATTTAATACTCTCCTCTTACTCATTTATATTTAGTTTATGCTTATGAGTATAATTTGTAAAGGCTAGAGGTTTGATTGATTCGGATCAATGTTTTCAATTAATTCTTTTACTCTAGATAAGAATTTACCAGCGACAAGTCCGTCTAAAATTCTGTGGTCTATTGACATACACAGATTTACCATATGACGCGCTGCAAGCATGTCATTTATAAAGACAGGTTTCTTGATGATAGACTCAACTTGTAATATAGCAGCTTGTGGATGGTTGATGATTCCCATAGATTGTACTGAACCAAATGCTCCAGTATTGTTTACAGTGAATGTACCACCACTCATATGACTTTGAGTCATCTTATTACTTCTACCAAGAGTCGCTAAAGTACCAACCTCTTCTGCTATCCCTTTAATAGATAATCTGTCTGCATATTTTATTACTGGAACATATAGATTATCATCAGACGCAACAGCGATTGAAATATTAATATCATCATGTACAAGGATTTCATCGCCTTGCCATGTACTATTTAAAATTGGGTATTCTTGTAACGCTTTTGTTACTGCATCTATAAAGAATGTGAAATAAGTAAGATTAACACCCTGATTTTTAAAGTTTTCTTTATGCTTATTACGGAGTGCAACTAGATTTGTAGCATCTACTTCCATCATTAACCATGCATGAGGAATCTCATTCACAGACTGAGTCATTTTATTCGCGATAGCTTTTCTTACGCCAGTAACTGGAATGCTACTGCCTTTATGGTTAGATACTTCTTTTGGTGCTTTTACTTGTACGTTATCAATTACACGTTCTTCTGCCTTAGTTTCTTGTACTTGTTTTTTAATGCTACCACCAGATGCAATGAATTTCTCTATATCTTTCTTAGTTAAGCGTCCTAGTGCACCAGTACCTTCTACATCATTAAGATCGATATTATTTTCTGAAGCAAGTCTCATTACAACTGGTGAAATTCTCATGCCTGATGGTTTCGATACATCAGTTTGTGGTCTTTCTTTTTCATCTTGTGCAGATGAAGAAACTGATTCTGTGGTCTGTTCTCTTTTATCTTCTACTTCTTCAACTTCAGTATCTTCACCATTCGATGTGTTACCATCTGTTTCAATTTTTAAAATTGGAGTCCCTACACTGACTGTTTCTCCTTTATCGACGAGAATTTCTTTTACAACACCATCAAATAAAGATGGAACTTCTGCTGTCACTTTGTCAGTAAGTACTTCACATAACGGGTCGTATTCTGAAACTGTATCTCCTACTTGTACAAGCCATTCTTCGATCGTTCCTTCGTGAACACTCTCACCGAGTTTTGGCATTTTAATAATTTCCATCAATATCCTCCTAGTGTTCTGCTAATTCCTTCATTTTATTATAAATCTTATCTGGATTTACCATAAAGAAGTCTTCCATTGGCGGTGCATAAGGCATTGCTGGCACATCTGGTCCTGCAAGTCTCATTATAGGTGCATCTAAATCATAGAAGCATTCTTCACTAATGATTGCAGATACTTCACTCATCACGCTACATTCTATATTGTCTTCAGTAATCATTAACACTTTACCCGTATTTTTCACGGATTTCATAATCCCTTCTTTATCTAACGGATAGATTGTTCTTAAGTCTACGATTTTCGCTTCGTAACCATCATCTTTTAATCGTTCAGCCGCTTCAATCGCCATGTGTACACAAAGCCCATACGTAATGACTGTAATGTCATCACCTTCACGTTTTACGTCTACTTCACCAATTGGCACAGTATATTCGCCTTCTGGTACATCTTCTCTTAGAAAACGATATGCTTTTTTATGTTCAAAGAACAATACAGGGTCATTATCTCTAATTGCGGAGATGAGTAAACCTTTTGCGTCACTAGGTGAAGATGGAATAACTACTTTTAGTCCTGGTGTTGATGCGAAGACACTCTCAATTGATTGTGAATGATAGAGTGCACCGTGAATTCCACCACCAAATTGTGATCTAATTACCATTGGACAATTCCAGTCACCATTAGAACGGTATCTGATTTTAGCAGCTTCACTTAAAATTTGGTTTGTTGCTGGTAAAATATACTCAGCAAATTGGATTTCTCCTACAGGTCTTTTACCCATCATTGCTGCGCCAATTGCAGTACCTGCAATTAAAGATTCAGCTAGAGGCGTATCGAGTACTCTTTTAACACCGTATTTTTCTTGTAACCCATCAGTTACTTTAAATACGCCTCCTTTATTACCTACGTCTTCTCCTAACACGAATACATCGTTGTCCTTTTCCATTTCATAATCAAGGGCATCGCGTATCGCTTCTAAATAGGTCATCTTAGCCATTGTGAACCTCCTCATATACATTTAGTAATGCGTCTTCTGGCGCTGCATATTCTGCTTTTTCAGCATATTTAGTTGCTTCATTAATATCAGCTTTAATTTCATCTTCTAATTCAATAAACCAATCTTCATTTATATCTGTTTCATCTAAAATATATTTTTTGAAAGTAACCATGCAGTCTGTTTCTTTTAAGGATACAATAAATTCTTTGTCTCTGTATTTATCGTCATCATCTGATGAGTGTGCACCTAAACGATGTACAATCGCATCAATAAGTGTTGGACCTTCACCATTCACTGCACGTTCACGTGCTTCTTTAATCACCTTATAAACTTCTAAGGGATCATTACCATCCACTTGTTCACCGTGCATTCCGTAACCTAATGCGCGTTTAGATAAATCACTTACTGCATATTGTAATTCTGACGGAACACTAATGGCATAACCGTTGTTTTCAATCATGCAGATGAATGGAAGTTTATGAATCGCTGCAAAGTTTAGTCCTTCGTGGAAGTCCCCTTGAGAAGTAGATCCTTCTCCTAAAGTTGCGAAAGAAATCCCTTCAGCATCATCCAACATTTTTGCATATGCTGCACCGACTGCATGTAATATATGCGTTGTTACTACTGACCCTTGAGTGATAATATTGTGCTTTTTAGAACCAAAGTGTCCTGGCATTTGTTTACCGCCACTCGAGATATCTTCTTTTTTAGCGAATGCTGCAAGCATACTATCCTTAGCAGTAACTCCAAATTCAGTCACAACACCAAGATCTCGGTAATATGGACTTAAGATGTCGTGCTCTTTGTTTAATGCATACGCTGCACCTACTTGAGCAGCTTCTTGTCCTTGGCATGAAATTACAAATGGTAATTTACCCGCTCTATTAAGTAACAACATACGCTCATCTAAACGTCTTGATAGTAACATAGTACGATACATATTTTTTAAATCTTCGTTGTCTAATCCTAATTCAATATGCTTTACCATAATGAACCTCCTATTTATGAATTGCTATACCTAGTGCATCTAATGATGCTTCAAAAATACCTTCTCCAACTGATGGATGGGCATGAATTGTTTCTTTAAGTTCGGACATACTCACGTCTAAGAATTTAGCGAGTGAAAGTTCATTTATTAATTCAGTCGCATGTGCTCCTACGATTGTGGCACCTAGAATAGATTCATCCTCATCAACTAAGAGTTTAACGAAACCAACACCATTATTTTCAATCATAGCTTTTGCTACACCTGCAAGAGGAAACTTACTAGATTTATATTTAATTTTTTTAGCCTTTAATTCATCTTCAGTGTATCCAATCGATGCAATCTCAGGATTTGAATATACACATCTAGGCACAGATTTATAATCGAGCTTTAATGGGGATTGATGTGCAATTTTTTCTACTGCAATCACACCTTCTTTAGTTGCGACATGTGCAAGTTGTAGCTTACCAATACAGTCACCAATTGCGTATATATGAGATTCTGCTGTCTGATAAAATTCATTTGTCTCAATATATCCGTTGTTTGTTTTGATTTTTGTATTTGTAAGTCCAAGATCATCTGTTAGAGGTACGCGTCCGATTGCTACAAGTACCTGATCATATTCATCTTGTTTTCCATTTATTTTAGCAGTCATTGAAGATTCATTTTTAGTGAAGTGACTTTCCTCTAATCGTGTACTTGTATGAACAGTCACGCCTTTTTCTTTAAATGATTTTTCAATCGCACGAGATGCATCTTTGTCTTCTAACTTTAATAAGCGATCTTCAACATCAACAATTGTAACTTTAACACCTAGGTCTGATAATAATGATGCAAATTCTACACCAATTACCCCGCCACCAATAATTAAGATTGATTTCGGTAATGATTCTTGAGTTAATAAATGGTCACTCGAAATCACTACTTCACCATCGAATTCTAAATATGGTAATGCACGTGGTGTTGTTCCAGTTGCAATTAATACATAGTCATTAGTTAGAATTTCGCTCTCACCATCACTTTGTTCAACTGCAACAGTCCCACTGATTGGTGAAAATATTGATGGTCCAAGCATGCGCCCGTAACCTTCATATATATCAATTTTGTTCTTTTTCATTAAGCCTTGGACACCTTTATACATTTGGTGCACAACTTCTTCTTTTCTATTCACTATATTTTTATAATCAAAATTAATTTCAATGTCTGTGATACCGAGCGTGTTCGTTGTTCTTATCTGCTCGATTATGTCAGCTGACTTGAGTAAACTTTTTGTAGGAATACACCCTTTATGTAAGCATGTGCCACCGAGTTTTTCTTTTTCAACAACAGCAACACTGAGTCCAAGTTGACTTGCTCTGATTGCAGAAACATAGCCACCAGTTCCGCCACCAATTACTACTAAATCATAATGTTTAGCCATAAATACCTCCAATGATGTGTGGTCATACCACTCATTTACTTAAAAAAATTTCAGAACTACTGAAATTTAATATTGCAATTAGTATAATATAAGTTATTGGTACTCAATTATCTAATCTATAATCCATTATACAACACTGAAAAGATTTTTGATTGTGTGACCTTATTTTCAGAAAATAACAAAAATATGTGGTGATGATTTGAAAAAAATAATCGCGCTATTGATACTCGTTATACCGGGTATTTTTGCAGCGTATGGAATTAAATTAATGAGGGATGCCATATTTGGTTTAGCCATCCCCCCCTTTTCTTCAGTAGCTCTACAATTCATTCTAGGACTTATACTTGCAGTACTTGGCATATGGTTTATTGCAGGTTACATACTCCATAGAGAAAAGAAAAACAAACGTGCACAAGAACGTTTTATGAAAGAAAAAGACTCTAGCAAATAATCATTTGCTAGAGTTTATTAATTCTCGTGCGTTGTTGATTGCAGCCTCATTAAGTTCAGAGCCACTTAACATACGTGCTATTTCATATGTGTGTTCTTCTTCATTCAAGTATTTAGCGACAGAAACAGTTCTTCCATCAATGACTTCTTTATATACATTTAAGTGATGGTCAGATGTTGCCGCTGCTTGTGGGAGATGTGAAATTGTAAATACTTGTCTTGTTTTAGACAGTAATTTCATTTTCTCTGCCATCTTTGTAGCTACATAACCGCTCACACCTGTATCTATCTCATCCAAAATAACAAGTGCTTGATTCTCAAAAGTAGAGAAAATAGTTCTTAAGGCGAGGTTTATTCTGGAAACTTCTCCACCTGATGCAACTTTGTTTAGTGGCTTCATCGGTTCTCCTTTATTTGTTGAAATCAGGAATTCTACATTTGAAAATCCTTTTTCATTAAATTGCCCTTCTTTAACACTGATTTCTATTTCTGAATGAAGCATATCTAGATCTTGCAGTTCTTTTTCAATTGAAGTTTCTAAGAAATCTTTACGATCTATACGTAATTGATGTAATTCTTTCGCATAAGACTCCATTTCTTTGAATGCGTGTTCCTTTTTCTCTTGAAGTTCCTCATAAGATGCAGAGAAGTTTACGAGCGCCTCGATATCTCTTTCAAGATTACCTTGTAATTCTATTAGTCCAGTGAACGTTTCGTTATATTTTCGTTTTAGGTAGTTGATAGAACTCAGTCGCTCTTGAATTTCGTTTAGCCTGTTTTCATCGAATTCTAAGCTTGTTATATCTCTATTGACTTCACTATTTAATTCTCTTAGTAGGTGGTAACTGCTCTCAAGCTGTTCACGATATGATTCATAATTCGGTGCAAATTGAACAAGTTGATCGAGTGTTGAGTTAATTTCGTAAAGTTGTGTCTCAATACTCAATTCGGAATTAAACATAGATTCAATTGTTTGGAGTGATTCATGAACAGTTTCATAGTTCATGAGATATTCTAACTCTTCTTCCAATTCCTCTTCTTCATCAACATTTTGTAGATTCAGTGCACTAATCTCATTTAATTGAAGTTTTAAATAATCTAGTTGCTCTAATCTGTTGCGGTCTTTATATTCTAGCTCTTTAATGCGAGTACTAATTGAACGATAGTTCTGATATGCCATTTGATAATCTTTGTATACCTGCTCTTCTTCAAGTTCAATAAAAAGATCTAGATAATTGAGTTGGTTCTCTTTACGCAGAATATCATCATGGGCATCTTGAGTATGTATCGTAAATACTTCAGCCATGATTTCTCTTAAAGCAGTAAGAGTAACAAGTTGATTATTTACTTTAATAATACTCTTCTTATTTTGCATAATTTCTCTACGGACAATAAATACTTCATCGATGGGAATATTATAATGGTCAAGCACTTTATTTAACTTCTCTGTGTCTGGAAAATCAAACACACCTTCAATAACAGAACTTGAAGTTTCATAACGAATATCTTCTGTACTTGCACGCTTACCACCGAGGTAACCCATGGCTTCGATTAACATAGATTTACCTGTCCCCGATTCACCTGAAATGACAGTTAATTTGTCGTATAAATCGAGTTCTATATTTTCAAGTACAGCAAAGTTTTTAATGTTTAAACGAAGTAACATGGTTTACACACCTTTAAATTAAGTTAAAAATACGTTCTTTAATTGTCTGTAATGCTTCTTCCCCACGGCAAATGAGTAAGCATGTATCATCACCACAAATCGTTCCAACGACTTCTTCCCACTCGAGTTGATCAAGTATTGCTCCTATGGATTGAGCATTTCCTGGTAATGTTTTTAAAACAAGTAAGTTATCATGTGAATCTAATTTTACAAAGCTGTCCATTAAGTACCTTCCAAGCTTTTCCAGAGGATGATACTTTCTATCTTGAGGCATACTGTATACATATGAACCATCTGCAGTTGGTACTTTAAACAACTGTAATTCTTTAATATCTCGCGACACCGTTGCTTGAGTTACATCAAATTTTTGCTCGAGTAACTTTTCAACAAGCTCCTCTTGAGTTTCGATATTGTGACTAGAAATAATTTCTCTAATTTTAATTTGACGCACAGACTTATTTGACATTAGATATCACCTTTCTTTAAACATGTATATTTATTCGAATATACCACAACGTCAATAAAGAATACAAATCAAAAAAATCACAGCAATTAAAACATTGCTGCGATTTCTTCTTTAGATAATTTATTGTTTTTATGATCATTTTTAATATGCAGTAAAAATTCAGTATTACCTTTTGTCCCTTTAATTGGGGATTCAATAATTTGGTACGTACTAAAACCAATTGCTTCACACTCATCTACTACACGAATAACAGTATTTTTTTGAGTTTCAGCGTTTCTAATAATGCCATCTGATTCACGTTCTTCTAAATAACTTTCAAACTGAGGTTTGATAAGTGCAATCACTTCATATTCATGATCGAAAAGTACTTTAATATGTCTTAAAATAGGAACGATTGAAGTGAAACTTACGTCAATCGTAAACGTATTTGGTTTGTCTATAATTTCATCTGTAATATCTTTAAAGTTTGTTTGTTCTAATACAATGACTCTGTCATCAACTCTTAAACTATAATCCAGTTGATTTGTACCAACATCTACAGCAAAGACACGTTTCGCACCATGTGTCAGTGCGCAGTCTGTAAATCCACCAGTAGAACTGCCAATATCAACGACTACTTTGTCATTAAAGTCGAGGTTAAAGACTTGAATCGCTTCACGTAGCTTAAGCCCTCCACGTGAAACAAATTCTTTAATATTTTTAAAACGTATATCCGCTGATTCTTCAATGATAATATCAGATGGTTTGTATACAGGTGCATTGTTATTTAATACTTTACCCGCCATAATCAATCGTTTAATATCTTCGATTGTACCTAAATTATAGTTTTCATATAGATAAAGATCTGCTCTAGTTTTAGTTTTTTTCATTGCTTATAATCTCTTCGATTTTGTTCACAATATTTTCTTTAGTGAGACCAACCTCTTCTAATAATTCAGTAACACTGCCTTGTTCAACATATTGATCATCAATACCGATACGTTTGACAGTCGTTTTTAGATCGTAATCCATAACAAATGACTGAACAAGAGCACCTAGTCCACCTGCGAGCATTGCTTCTTCTACCACTAAAATTGGTTGGTTTTGTTTAGCTATTTTTGTAATTAATTCTGTATCAATCGGCTTAATAAAGCGTGCATTTACAACATTAACATTAATACCTTTTATTTTTAGTTCCTCACTTGCATCTAACACATCAATTAAGGTTGGTCCATAGCTAATTACAGTGATATCTTTGCCTTCTTTTACAGTTTCCCATTTACCATATATAATTGCTGGTCTCTCTTCATTCATATCTACACCTAAAACATTACCTCTAGGATATCTAAATGCGATTGGTCCTTCATAGTTGACGGCAAAGTCAATCATCATTTGTGCTTCTTTTTCATCTCTAGGCATCACAACTACCATATTTGGTAATGGTAATAGGAAAGTTAAATCAAACACACCGTGATGTGTTTCTCCATCAGCACCAACTAAGCCACTGCGGTCAATTCCAAAGAATACATTGAGTTTTTGACGGTCAATATCGTGTAAGACCTGATCGTATCCTCTTTGTAAGAAAGTTGAATATATCGCAACATAAGGCTTCATGCCATAACTTGCAAGTCCACCAGCCATTGTGACCACATGTTGTTCAGCAATACCAACATCAAAAAAGCGTTCAGGTAACTCATTTTGGAATTTATGGAGTTTAGAGCCTACAGGCATTGCTGGCGTAAGTGCAACGATTCTTTCATCTTCAAAAGCATGGTCAAAGACTGAGTTTGACATAAACTCACTCCACGACATCGTGCTACCTGAGCCAAGTGATTCACCCGTTTCAATTTTATAAGGTCCAAGACCATGCCAAGTACCGACAGCGTCATTCTCCGCATGGTGGTATCCTTTACCTTTTTTGGTAATGACATGAATTAGAACAGGTCCATTTGCTTCATTCGCTGATTTTAATGCGCGTTCGAGATCTTGGAAATTGTGACCATCTACTGGACCAATGTATTTAATTCCAAGCTCTTCAAAGAATACACCATTTACAACTAAATATTTTAGACTATCTTTTACTCGATCTGCGACACCACGAATCGATGAACCCACAGTTGGAATTTTAGATAACAGTTCTTCTATATCATATTTAATACGGTTGTAGTTCGTATTAGTACGAATGCGACCGAGCATATTATGAAGTGCTCCAACGTTTGGCGCAATACTCATCTCGTTGTCATTTAAGATGATTGTCATCTTAGTTTTATCTGATCCAATGTGATTTAACGCTTCTAACGCCATACCACCTGTTAATGCTCCGTCGCCGATGATTGGAATGACCGCAAAGTTTTCTCCTTTAATATCTCTTGCTTT
>Ga0079226_10003249_pt1 | contig 12487 bp, 5 predicted proteins | sample Poulit2014_FD_76345 | JGI IMG/M metagenome (GOLD analysis project Ga0079226, IMG submission 76345) | Agricultural soil microbial communities from Georgia to study Nitrogen management - Poultry litter 2014 | ecosystem: Environmental > Terrestrial > Soil > Agricultural land | place: USA: Georgia... | reverse complement strand
GTTATCCATGAATGCAATTATATAAAATATAAGCAGCCTTATTATGTACCTGTTAATACCTGGATTAAAAGAGTCCACTTTAACAATCACCGTTGCTGCGTTCAGACCGCATTGCTCACATTCAATTTTGTTGTGAATAATTCAGGTTTAATACTTCCCTCTTTTATAGAGCATTAAAATTTTTAAAAACGATTTATCAAAGATAACGACGATGAAGTGACGTTTCCCGAAAATCATTATTACAGATGTCAAAATCAACCCTAAAATCCGTTTTTTAAAACGGTAACTAATCTACGGCAGAGTCACTGTATGTCAATGCTCAACAAAAAGAGTCGGATAATGTGGCTGTTATTTGCACTTTTGGATACACAGAGCACTTTGATATGCCTATGTTTTGACCTTCTCTCTACTACACTAACGTTTTGTAGAGCAGACGTTCCGCTTCTAATTATTCAAGAGGGGGTTTACAAGAAGTATTTCAAAGGTCTCTAAAATAAAGAAGCCTCCGGCAGTGGAGGCTTCTTTTTAATGATGGTATTTATGTGGGTATTACTACATAACTATGCTTTCATCGGAGGCATCCTTATTTTTAGAGGCCTTTCCGTTTTGGGATTTATATTCTTCACTAATGCTAAAGCGCTCTGCCGGATCCCTTTCTGCCTCGTCTTCAAGTACAATATCCAGCAGCGGATCCATACGCTCCAGATATTGAACATCCAAATCGCCAAGTATATTCTCATCGATTTCATCAATATCCTTTTTATTCTTCTCAGGGAGCAAGACCTTTTCGATGCCAGAACGTTTGGCGGCCAATACTTTTTCTTTGATTCCGCCCACCGGCAGTACCAGCCCGCGAAGGGTAATCTCCCCGGTCATAGCCAGCGTACCTTTAACCTTTCGCTGCGTAAATATAGAGGATATAGCGGAGAAGATGGATACCCCTGCAGATGGACCATCCTTTGGAACCGCTCCTTTCGGAACGTGTATATGCAGGTCCCAGTATTTAAAAGCCTCTTCCGGGATGTTGAGTTCCTGAGAATGGGCTTTCAGATAAGACATCGCCAGCATAGCCGACTCTTTCATGACGTCGCCTAGCTGACCTGTGATATGGAGTTTTCCATGTCCTTTAGAAACGCTGGCTTCAATAAACAAGATATCTCCTCCATAAGGCGTCCACGCCAGTCCGGTAGCTACGCCCGGCACTTTAGTTCGTTCGGCGGCCTCAGAAAAGTATTTCCGTTTTCCCAGATACTCCTGCAGGTCATTCACGCCCACCTTATGCAGCCCTTCTTCTCCTTTTGCAATTTTAGCTGCAACACCGCGGCAAACGGAGCCTATCTGTCGTTCCAGCGAACGAACGCCGGATTCCCGTGTATATCGTTCAATAATACGTCCAATGGCCTGGTGAGAAATCTTTATTTGTCCCTCGCTCAGTCCATTTTCCTCTATTTGTTTAGGAAGTAAATGGGTTTTAGCAATCTCAGATTTTTCCTGCAGCGTATATCCGCTGATGTTGATGATCTCCATACGGTCGCGAAGGGGCGCAGGAATAGTATCTAATGAGTTGGCAGTAGCGATAAACAACACATTAGAAAGGTCATATTCAAGCTCCAGATAGTTATCGGTAAAGCTGTCATTCTGTTCCGGATCCAGAACTTCAAGCAGCGCAGAGGTAGGATCTCCGCGATAGTCGGAGCCGACCTTGTCAATTTCATCGAGCATCATAATCGGATTATTTGTCTCTGCTTTTTTTATAGAACGCAGGATACGTCCAGGAAGGGCTCCAATATACGTACGCCGGTGGCCGCGAATCTCTGCTTCGTCGTGGATTCCTCCCAGGCTGAATCGTTCAAACTTACGATTTAATGCTCGTGCTATCGATTTGCCCAGTGAAGTTTTACCTACTCCGGGAGGGCCATAGAAGCAGAGTATAGGAGCTTTCATATTGTTTTTGAGCTTCAGAACAGCCAGATATTCAATAATACGTTCTTTAACCTTTTCAAGGCCATAGTGGTCCTCGTCAAGGATACTTTGTGCATGTTCCAGATCTAAATTATCATCTGAGAAGGTATTCCAGGGCAGATCAAGAATCCACTCAATATAGCTGTGGATGACGCCGTAATTAGGGGAGGAGTTGGGCGTACGTTCCAGGCGGGTTATTTGCTTGTCCACCGTTTCCTGAGCCTCTTCAGGAAGGTCTTTTTCTTTTGCCCGCTCACTCAGATTTTGCACCTCTTGGTGCTCACCGCCTTCTCCCAGCGCTTCCTGGATAGCTTTTTTCTGCTGACGCAGATAAAAATCGCGCTGCTGATCGTCAATATCTGACTTAACTTTTGTCCGGATTTCCTCACTGAGGCTCAGCACCTGAAGTTCTTTGTTGAGGAACTCCATCACTCGCTTCATACGGGTAGAGAAGGTGCGTATTTCCAGCACTTCCTGCTTGTCTGATGCGGAAACATTCAGATTGGATGCAATGAAGTTCAGCAGAAACTTTGGACTATTGATATTATCAATTGCAATGGAAGCCTCTGAAGGAATATTAGGAGACAAATTTACTATTTTAGTAGCTGTTTCCTTCACCGATCGTATCGAGGCATCAAGTTCTACGCCCTCAACATCCATTTTTCGAGGATAAGGACTTATGATAGCTTTGAAAAAAGGGTCCTTTTGCAGGAATTCATCTGCTTTAAAGGTAGACTGTCCCTGAATGACAATACTCTTGCTGCCATCCGGCATTTTTATGAGCTTCATAATTTTTGCGACGGTACCCACCTCATACAGGTCGCTGAAACCTGGATTTTCAATCTCTTCTTTCTTTTGGCTAACAACCCCAATGGTCTTGTCAGTTGCATAAGCTTTTTTTACAAGCTCCAGCGAACGGTCGCGTCCAACAGTAATAGGAACCACTACACCTGGAAATAGCACGGTGTTTTTAAGTGGTAAAATAGGGAGTTCATCAGGGATTTCAGACTCTGTTAATTGCTTTTCTTCCTCTTCTGACATCAGAGGAATGGCCTGTTCAAAATCATCGAACTGGTCTTCAATATCTTCAAAATTGACCATATTTTTGAACACGTCTTCCATGTATATAATAAATTATGTCTGGTTATTCTTAATTGACTTAGTGTAGTACAAATAGGGAGCCAAAAGTAAGGCTACTACCAATTAGTCATATGTTATGGCAAAATAACAAATAACTTTGTAATATAGATCCAACTTTGACAGCTTGGCAGGGTCTTGGGTCAAAAATGGAACTGTATTCCACCGAAGGCTCCCCCGGCTAAAAAGGCTTTGGGGGAGTTCGATTGGAAAAAGAAGGCAGTGGCTAAGTTAAAGTCCCAGTATTTGGTTTCCAGTCCGGTTCCGAGTCCCAATTCGAAGGGTTTGTTTTTAGATAAAGTAGTGCCTAACCGGACAGGAATTTGTCGGATTGGATGCACTTCCATGCCCAGGTGCATTTTTAGGTCCTTGGAAGTAAAAGCAGTATGATCTAACCCGATATCAAGCTCTCCCATCAGCTTAATGACTTTCATATCCAGCAGGATTCCTGCATTTACGGAGGCAGGTAATAAGGAGGTATAGCTGTCGCCAGAAGGGGGGGCTGGTTCAAGTATTGGATTGGGCAGTGATGAGGCATGATCCAAAAAGCTGAGATATTGACCGGCCGAGCCTGTAAATACGCGATTAACCGAAGATTGTTGAAAAGTCATGGAAGTATCAGGGGAGAAGTTGATGCGAAGGGGATCTTCGTGATATCTTATAGCGCCAATATCGTTCAACGACAGACCCACACGTATTGACTTATCATTTCCTTCGGCTATGTTGTTGTCCAGTGGAATTAGAAAATTTAATCCAAAATCAAAACCGAGGCCATAGCCGGTGGGTTTAAATGAGTAGCCATTGCTTAAGTGCGTGTCGATAGATCGCTGCGGCCAACCATATTGCCTGTATTGTTGAATAGCGCGGCTGTAGCGGCCTGAGCTCTGCAGGTGGAACTCATTTGCAAATTTGGCTTCAATGGGCTGAATAGCCTTGTCGTTCTCATGCAGAGAACGAGCATCATATTGGGCGTTAAAATAAGGTCCGGCAATGATAATCTTTGGAGTAATTCCGATATATAGCTTGTTCGTTCCCGGTAAAAGTCCATTGATAAATGTTAATTCTTGTGCATAACCGATGGCCAGCTCATAGCGTTCGCTGCGCTGCTGGATTAGTGAAAAATCGCGGATACCATGGGATTTCTTTTTAATAAAGTCAGAGTCGTACCAGCCCCGTCCAACTTGGATAGAGGAACCATAACGCGCCCTAAGTCCAATAGAGATGCTATGATTCTCTTTCCTCCAAAGGGCGCCGGCCAACAAGATATCGGCTTGCTGTTGATGGGAAGAAAGCAGCCGTTTATCACCATAGTGCATATCCAATAAGTTATGACGCTCATTAGTGCTTAACAGGGCCGAACCGTATTTATAGGGCTGATACGTATGGACATAGTTGTTTATTTGGTCTGCAACGGATGCACTTGGAATGACAGGGTTAAAGCTTGCGGCTGAAGTACCTACAGTGAGGAAAAAATTATTCTGAGGGCTGGAGAGCATCAGGTTAGCCGGATTTCCAAAGGTGGCTACGGGACCACTGAGGTAAGCCATACCACTACCGCTTAATCCCACATTTTTAGCGGACATAATCGATTGTGCGGCAGTATGAGTAAAAGCCGCAGTTCCTGAGAAAAGCAGCAGTATAAGGGCGGCTCTATAAGCTATTTGCTGAATGAAACGGACGACCGGGTTCAATAGAATGTCTTTTAAATTACTGACTTAACCAATGACGCGTAGTTTTGCTGCCCGCAGCATAAGTGTTTTACGACCTCGCTCTTTGAAGTAGACTACCACTTTCGTGCGTTCGCCTTTTCCGGAGCGGCTAATAATTTTACCTTCTCCAAAGATATTATGTTCCACTTTAGCTCCAGCCTGAAAAGGGTCTTCATCCGGATTGTCGTAGTGGATCTTTGTACCTCCGGAGCTGCGGTTCTTCTTTTTGTACAGCGGCTTTTTCCAGTCGTATTCAATGGTAGTACTTCCTGAAGAAGATTGCTCAGTGCGTCCATTTTGTTTGTTTCCTGTACTTTGATTGATCGTAGCTCCGGTTTCTGTTCGAACGACATCGGCCGTTACTTCATCAAGGAAGCGGGAGCGGCGCTTGCGCTGCTCTTCGCCGTATTTATATCGGTTGCGGCAGTGACTAAAAAATAACACTTCCTGAGCACGGGTGATAGCGACATAAAACAGGCGCCGTTCTTCTTCTATATTTACTTCTTCATTGTCACGGCTGCCTACGGGAAACAATTCTTCTTCGAGCCCTACGACAAAAACAGCTGGGAATTCCAACCCTTTTGCTGCGTGGACCGTCATCATTGTAACGGCTGATTTATCTTCATCATATTTATCTGAGTCGGTGATTAAGCTAATCTCCTGCAGGAATGAACTAAGCGAAGCATTGTTATTATTCTTTTCGTAATAAGAAATTGCATTTTGCAGCTCCAGAATATTTTCGCGGCGCGTCATTGATTTAGGAGAGTTTTCTTCAACCAGCGACTTCATATAGCCCGAGCGCTTAAGCAGCTTTTTCGTGATATTTATTAGCTTGCGTCCATTCGTCAGATCCTGTTTTAACTCTTCAATCATAGCAACAAAATCCTTTACGCTGTTTTCAGCCGGTTTGTAGAGGTCAATTTCGTCTACATTAGTGAGTACCTCCCAAAGGGGATTGCCGGTCGAGCGGGTGCGCTTGAGCAGATCATTTAGTGACTTGTTGCCGATCCCGCGAGATGGCTCATTGATGATGCGAATCAGGTTATGGTCGTCATCGGGATTGATAAGCAGTGTTAGATAAGCCAGCACATCTTTCACCTCTTTCCGCTGATAGAACGAAAGCCCGCCCACCAGCTGATACGGAACGCCTTTGCGGCGGAAAGTTTCTTCATAAACCCGGCTTTGGTAGTTTGTACGATAGAGTACAGCAAAATCGCTGTAGTCGTAACCTTTGCGAGCCTTCAACTCTTTAATATAATTAGCCACCCGGTTGGCTTCATCGCGTTCGTCATAATTGTCCAACAGCGTAATAGTATCGCCGGTGTCATTGTCGGTCCACAGAGTCTTTTCGAGCTGGCTGCTGTTCTTCTTGATAATAGAATCCGCTGCTTTCAGAATGGCCTGCGTCGAGCGATAATTCTGTTCCAGTGGAATTTGAACCGCATCCTCATAGTCGCTCTTAAAGTCCAGAATATTGCGGATATCTGCGCCCCGGAAAGAATAGATGCTCTGGGCGTCATCGCCGACCACGCACAGGTTCTTATATTTTTGGGCCAGCATATTTGTAACCTTGTACTGGGCATGGTTGGTATCCTGATATTCATCAATCAGGATATATTTAAAGCGATCCTGGTACTTTTCAAGGACCTTCGGATGTTCCGAAAAGAGCTCAATGGGTTTGACCAGAAGATCATCAAAGTCCGTCGCATTATTGTGCTTCAGGCGCTTTACATACTGGCCATAGATTTTAGCGGTGATATCATCCAGTGTACTGTAAACAAACTTTTCTTGATACTGGTCTGGATGGATGAGCTCATTTTTAGCATCGCTTATCAGCCGCTGGATGGTACGCGGTCGCACTTCTTTAGGATCGTAATTATTTTCTTTAAGCAGTTGTTTGACCGCATTCTTCGAATCATCCGCATCATAGATTGAGTAGTTAGAAGTAAAACCAATTTTTTCCGCTTCAAAACGAAGAATCTTAGAAAAAACGGAATGGAAAGTTCCCATCCACAGATTATTAGCTGACTCTCCAATGAGCTGACCAATACGATCCTTCATCTCCTTAGCAGCCTTATTGGTAAAGGTGAGAGCCAGTATCTCGCTTGGATCCGCTTTTTGCTGCTGAATAAGATAAGCAATGCGATAGGTGAGCACGCGCGTCTTTCCGCTGCCGGCACCGGCTACAATAAGGAGGGGACCATCGGTATGGCGGACGGCCTGTTGTTGTTGCTCATTAAGATCTTCTATAAAATTTGGTTCTTGCGGCATAAAGTTAGAAATAGAAAATTATGTTGATTGCTGATGATTAAATAGTCCAAATCAGTGGCGCTTATAGCATAAACACTTGCCATGGAAGTTAAGCCGCCCAAGAGTTGTTCTAATGCCCCAAATCTTCCAGATTTGCCTTCAGTTTTCTCAAGTTCGTCTTGGTATCAGCCTTTTTGTCGTGTTCCTTCTGGACGACCTCCTCCGGAGCATTGGTTACAAAACCCTCATTATTAAGTTTACTCTCAATGGATTGCAAAAAACCTTCCAGGCGATCAATTTCTTTTTTCATTCGATCGCGCTCCTTGTCTAAATCTACAAAGCCTTTTAGCGGGATAAAAAGTTCATTTCCATCTACGACGGAGGAAGCTGAGGCTTCCGGTTTAGCAAGACTAATATCAACATTAAAGGTTCGAATAGATTGTAACTTTCGAAAAATCCACTCGTTCTCCTGCAGCGCCTGGGCTATCTCTTCAGTATGAGCATTAATTGCCAAATCAATTTCATCATTCGGACTCAATTTAAATTCAGTGCGGATATTTCGAATGGAGGACACCATCTGCTGGATTGTTGAAAAAAGCTGCTGATCTTTCTCAGATATCCACGACTTATTGAGCTCGGGCCACTCAGCAACGATCATGGCTTCTTCAGTATCGCGCGGACGGATATGCTGCCAGATCTCTTCGGTAATAAAGGGCATAAAAGGATGCAGAAGCTTCATAAGATCCTCAAAGATGTTGAATCCGCGCGAAAGGCGATTGTTTGGGATGGTCTCGCCGGGCTCGTCTGCTTTTATAAGTTCAATGTACCAGTCGCAGAAATCGTCCCAAACGAGGGAGTATATTTTATGAAGAGCCTCGTTGATACGGAAATTTTCCATATCTTTATTAACAGCATCGATGGTCTCGTGCAGACGCGAGCGCATCCAGCGATCGACCAGACTATCCTCGTTGATACTGAGCGTTGGGCACAGTTCAGTACTTTCCTGACGGTTCATGGAAAGGAAGCGGAAGGCATTCCAGATTTTATTGGCAAAATTCCGGCCTTGTTCGCAAAGGTCTTCCTCAAAGAGCAGATCATTGCCGGCCGGAGAAGAAAACAGCATGCCCACCCGGACGCCATCCGTGCCATATTGCTCCATCAGCTTTAGCGGATCGGGCGAATTACCCAGTGATTTCGACATTTTCCGACGCTGGCTGTCGCGCACAATGCCGGTATAGTACACATTGCTAAACGGTTTTTTTCCACGGAATTCATATCCGGATATGATCATTCGGGCCACCCAGAAAAACATGATCTCCGGGGCTGTTACTAAGTCTTGGGTTGGATAATAATAATCCAGCTCTTCATTGGCTTCGCCCGTACGGATATAATCGGGATCGAAGACAGAGATGGGCCACAGCCAGGAGGAAAACCACGTATCAAGCACATCTTCTTCCTGACGAAGGTCATCTTCGGTAAGTGAAGGGGTTCCTGATTTATTTTGTGCTTTATTTAATGCAGTTTTCTTGGTTTTAGCAATCACAAATTCTTCCTTCTCGTCGCCGTAGTACCAGGCTGGAATTCGATGGCCCCACCAAAGCTGACGCGAAATACACCAGTCGCGAATATTTTCCATCCAGTGATTATAGGAATTCTTAAATTTAGCCGGATAAAATTGAATATTATCATTCATTACATTTTCATGGGCCGGCTTGGCAAGTTCATCCATCTTGCAAAACCACTGCAGTGACAGCCGTGGCTCAATAGCGGCATCAGTCCGCTCTGAATAACCTACCTTATTCGTTATCTCTTCAACATCTACCAGCTGCTCGCGATCTTTTAGCTCTTCTATGATCAGTTTGCGGGCTTCAAAACGATCTTTGCCTATATAATACTCCGCTTCTTCACTGAGCGAAGCATCTGCATTGAGCATGTCAATAATCTCTAAGTCGTGGCGCTGACCAATTTCGTAATCATTCTCGTCGTGTGCTGGTGTAATTTTCAGGCAGCCCGTTCCGTATTCCATATCTACATAGTCGTCGGCAATAATGGGGACTTCGCGCTCAACGACCGGAATAATGGCTGTTTCTCCAATAATATCTTGGTAGCGCTCATCATCCGGATGCACGCAAACGGCCGAATCCGCCAGGATGGTTTCCGGGCGGGTGGTAGCGATCGTTACGGCCTGATCACGGCTTTTAATTTCATAGTTGATGTGAAACAACTTTGATTGTTCCTCGCGGTGGATGACTTCTTCATCAGAAAGAGCAGTTTGGGCTTCCGGATCCCAGTTGATCATCCGCTTACCACGATAGATGTAGCCGCGGTCATAAAGCGCAATAAAGCAATCTTGAACAGTATCATAAAGGTCATCTTCCAGGGTAAAGCGGGTGCGTTCCCAGTCGCAAGAAGCACCCAGCTTTCGCAGCTGATCCAGGATAATTCCACCGTGTTCTTCGGTCCACTCCCAGGCATAATCCAGGAACTCATTGCGTGACAAATCGGCCTTAGTGATGCCTTCTTTACGGAGCTTTTGAACGACTTTTGCTTCAGTAGCAATAGAGGCATGGTCAGTTCCGGGGACCCAGCAGGCATTCTTACCCAGCATCCGTGCTCGGCGCACCAACACATCCTGGATGGTATTATTAAGCATATGGCCCATATGAAGCACACCCGTCACATTGGGCGGAGGAATGACCACCGTATAAGATTCACGGTCGTCAGGCTCGGAGTGGAAGAAGCCGTTATCTTCCCAAAAGCTGTACCATTTGTCTTCAATGGCATTGGGATCAAAATGTTTGGGGATATTCTGGTGAGCAGTCGAAGGATCCAAAATTACCGAATGTTTTTGTAATGATAGTTTTCAATTTTCTTCGGTGAAGAAGATACGAAAAAGCAAGTAAGATGTTGAGTGCGATCGGCTTTATTTTTGCAGCTTTATTGAGCAGTGATTAAGATGTTGATCAGCGTTGGTATTTTATAATTGCTGGTAGAAATATGGTACTTACAGAATTAATAATCAGTTGAAATTTATTGATAAGCAACCTGTTCACCAGTTAAATATGGTAGCGGATCATTGTTCAGTGGTTGGTGGAGCCCACTTCTGGGGGAAGGATGGCAATCTTATTTTAGGGAACCTAAGCCAGCAATTTTATTAAGACAGATGGAGAGTAATAGGCCTGCGAACCAATGCCAATACTGAACTCTGGTAGGGGTTAGAATCCTTTCAGCGTTATTATTTTGTCTGATTTTAAGGTCTTTTAGCTATGGATAGACAATCAATTTACCATCTTTTTGGAACCAAACAGTTTAACAATATGACAAATTTATTTAAGAGGCTCTATTTCAGATGACGGGGTTATCAAAATATGTGCAGTTAACTAACCGCCCGAAATGTTTAATTCAATACGCTGGGCTTTCCAAGACCTTAACACAATAATAAATAACCTATTAACTAATCCGAGATTTGTCATTCTACCCGCTTCAGCAGGGCGCCAAAGTGTCCGTCGCAGTTATGTTTGTGGGGGAATGTTTGATAACCAAATCCACCGTCAACCATTACTTCATCAGGCATGGAGCCTTCGATTGTTTGAAGCTCAAAGTCGTCGTGGTGGTCCAGGAAGTTCATCACCTGTTCCATATTTTCTTCTTCTTCGAGCGAGCAAGTACTGTAAACCAGGCGTCCGCCTTTCTTGACCATGGTTGCGGCAGAGTTTAGCAGTCGTTTCTGCAGGTCTACAGCATAATGAAGCTCGTCTTCATCTCGGCGCCAGCGAAGGTCCGCACGCTTGCTGAGAACGCCCGTTCCGGTACAAGGTGCATCAAGGAGCACCGCATCGGCTTCTTTTAGGTCCACGTCAGTGGCATCAGCTCGGCGTACGCGAATATTTTCAGCGTGATAGGAGAGTGCGCTTTGTGCCAGCTTGTCGAGCCGTTCGGAAGAAATATCCACCGCCAGAATACTGCCTTCAGCATTCATCAGATCTGACATTACAACGGTTTTAGTCCCGGGGGCAGCACACAAGTCGTACACTTCCTCTCCCGGTTGGGGATCCAGTAGGTAAGGAGCAAAGCCGGCTGCTATATCCTGAACCTGACAAAAACCTTTATCAATCCAGCCTTTGGTAATGAAGGGGGCTACGCTATCTACCTTGAAGTAGCCGGGCAGCCATTCACTGTCGGCAAAAGCTACATCGTTCTTCGACATCCGAAGACGAAAGTTTTTTGTTTTTGTGCGCAAATTATTGGCTCGCACATAGTAACTGGGACGCTTATTATTTGCCTGCATCAGCTGAAAAGCCTCTCGTTCACCAAAACGCTTGCTCCATCGTTCTACCAGCCATTCGGGATGGGAAAAAGTGGTGGCTACCAATTTGGTACGGTCCTGATAAGAGGGTTTGGGCAGATCGTCTATATCCCGCTGAAGATTTCGAAGAATAGCGTTTGTTAGATCGCCGGTGCGTGATCCCAGCTTTATTTTAGAAATCTCCACCGATTCATTAATGGCTGCATAATCCGGCGTACTGTCCATATAAATCATATCATAAACACCCAGTCTAAGGATGTTTTTCAGGGTGATTTTCATTTCCTCAATATGCACGTTAGAAAACTGGTCGATCAGGAAATCCAGATAGGTACGTCGTCTTAAAATATTCTGTACATATTCGCGCACCTCAGCACGATCGCGGGCCTCAAGCCGATTAGCAGCGGCATAGTCCAGATAATTGTTTTCGTCAAAGTCGATAAGTATTTCTACGCTTACAGAGCGTGCTGAAATCTCAGTATCCAAGGCGTTGTCCATTTGGGTTAAAATTCAAGTCATTACTAACGGCTGCACCTGCTTTTCCAATAACAATATTCTCCGAAAGTTAAAGAGAATGGAATAAGTAAAATTTGCAGGTTGCAAAAATACAGTTTTCGGAGGGGAGTTGCTAATCTGGAATGGTAGTTTGTCCATTTTTATATGGTTTGTGCTTTGTCAAGCCAAATATTAATCCGGATATTCAAATTTCTACAAATCATTTATAAAGTTCTCTTGTTTAAGGATGCAAAAGAATAATAAAATAGTAGCCCGGAGAGCCCCGAAGCAATTCTGCCGGAATTTAAAGATGTAAGGTAGAAAGTAAAAAATATTGGTTATGTGATGAGTAAATAAGGTTCTGCCCGAATAAAGAGGTCCGGTAAATAGCTTGTCGGGTGGGGGATAATTAAAAAAGGGCCTTCTGTAAAGAAATAAAATACTTTAGGACTTTCATTTTCAACGGAAAAAGGCTAATTTTGCCGCTCACATGAAGTGGTGTATTAATTAGTGAACGAGAAGCAAGTTATCAATATTAAACTCATTATAACCGACAACAGATAATGAATAAAGGAACCGTTGCTCAGGTCATTGGTCCGGTGGTGGATGTCGATTTTGAACAGGGTGACAT
>Ga0079226_10003248_pt1 | contig 12489 bp, 7 predicted proteins | sample Poulit2014_FD_76345 | JGI IMG/M metagenome (GOLD analysis project Ga0079226, IMG submission 76345) | Agricultural soil microbial communities from Georgia to study Nitrogen management - Poultry litter 2014 | ecosystem: Environmental > Terrestrial > Soil > Agricultural land | place: USA: Georgia... | reverse complement strand
GGAAATTCATCCGAAACTTCAACAGTCTTTTCATTGACTTCTGTTAAAGACCATGTGTTCCCGTCAAGCTTCACCTCTCCAGTTAAATCCACAATTTCTTCTTCAAGAATCGGGTCTGTAGGAATGTTGTTTTGTTCCTCTGACTCCGAAGATGTGTTTGGATTGTTGCACGCCATAAAGAAGCTACCAATTGCTAAAAGTATAAATGCTTTTTTCATAATACATAAGATTAGGAACTAAAAGACGCAAATTTACTGCCAGAAATTATTTATATTTAAGTTATAGCGTTTTAGGAAGGGGGGATTCTTAAGTAAAAAAGGTTTTCATAGCGCCCTATTTTAAGTATACATAATCCATTATCTAATCAAAAACGAGGTTATTAAATTTGGTAATTACTAATAAGACATTAACAGAAGTACAACAGAATAAAATATGATACTTATAGAAACTGGTTATCATACGCAGACCTGCTCAAGCGACCCGAAAGATTTATTTTACAAAACTTTCACGCCCTCAAAAGAGGTTTTAAAAGGACAAATACTTATCCTACATGGCATGCAGGAACACTCTGGCCGGTACAATAAACTAGCGAATTACCTTGCAGAAAGTGGTTTCTTAGTCATGATTTACGACCATATGGGTCATGGTAAATCTTTTAAAACCGAGCAGGATGCTGGAATCTTCGATTTAAAAGAACCGGCAACTTGTTTAATCAACGATGCAGCCAATATGCTGGAGGTATTGAAAAATAAAAATCCAACCACACCTACAGTCCTAGTTGCACATTCTATGGGCTCTTTTATTGCTAGAAATCTTTTAAAAACACATGCAAATTTTTTATCTGGAGTCGTACTAGTCGGAACTGGTGGAAGAAAAACCTATTTTAAATGGCTTCGGAATATATTTAAAAAATTAAATTATATAGCACCAAAAAATAAAAGTTTTTTCAACAAAATTTTTTCAAAGATCAATAACAAAGCATTTAAATCCGAAAATAGCATCCACTTAACCAGTTGGTTGAGTAAAAGTGAGGAAAATCAAAAAAACTTTACCAATGATCCTCTGTGCGGCCTCCCTTTCTCTTACAATGCTTTTTATGGCTTGTTCGACCTTTATTACGAGGCAACCAAAAAGGGGTGGTATAAAAGCATTCCCAAGAGCCTGCCTTTTTTATTTGTTAGTGGCGCGGAAGACCCCATAGGCTCATTCGGTAAAGCCATTGTTAGTATCGTGAGTGAACTGAAGAAAAATGGCTTCTCAAATGTACATTATCTTTTATATAAAGACATGAGACACGAGATTCTAAATGAAGCAATTTACCCTTCGGTTTTTAAAGACATTACTACCTGGATTATTAAAGAAATAGATAACCATAGCGAAGCTAATCGTTGAGATTCGATAGACCGTAAAACCCTCTGCATATAAACTCTTGATTTATATATAAATCACCCATCGCTTGATAGATGTTTTTTGTTACAAAACCTAATTCGCAAATCATTTATTTTTATTTACTTGAGCTTAGCTAATATTTATTCGCTAAAAGCTTAAATGTTTTAGCATAAGTTATGATACATATGAATACGAACAAAATAAAAAACCACAACACTTAAAACTAACCTGCTGAATAAAAAGAAATTACAAAATAATTTTTATATATCAATCCCTAAATATAGAATAGACAAGCCTAAGTCCAAAAACCAAAAGATAGTGCTAAAACGGTTTGAAAAGAATGAGACATCATCTTAAAACTTATTAAATAGTTTAAAAAGTACATAGCAACTAAATAATATAAACTTTATCTTGCCTTCATAATATTGTTTCAACAACTTTTTGTTGACGCTAAATAAACCGAACAATTGTGGACAAACAAACACTAGCAAATATTTTAAGGAGCTTGTATTTTCAGCCAACACAATCGATTACAGAACTCAGCAACCGGGTTGGTAAGAGTGTGCCATTTGTAACCAAGTCTCTACAACATTTAATAGACCAGCAGCTTGTCTGCTCGTTAGGTTTGGGGGCATCAACGGGAGGCAGAAGAGCAAATAATTATGCCTTGAACCTCGCCAAGTTACCCTATATGCTCGTGTTATCTATAGATCAGTATCAGTCTACAATCACACTTCTGGATTTTGCTAATAACTTCATTAAAAATACTGCCCATCTAGATATGGCTATCATGGAGGAGAATAGCAATATCGAAGACCTATTAATTTTTATAGAAAACTATTTGGTAGATCTAAATAAGGACGATATCGCCTTATTGGCAGTTTCTATGCCAGGGTTTGTAGATGCCACATCCGGAGTAAACATATCGTTCTCAGAAAAATGCTCTAAAAGGAATTTAAAAGAAAGATTAAAGCAGCATTTTAACTTTCCAACATATTTAGAGAACGACTCCACAGCAATAGCCATTGCTGAACACCAATTTGGAATTGCTAAACACAGTAAAAACGCGCTGATAATCAATTTGAACTGGGGGGTAGGTTTAGGCATAATCATAGATAGCAAACTTTATAAAGGACACTCAGGTTTTGCTGGAGAATTTAGTCACATTCCAATATCTAATCAAAACAAATTATGTTCGTGCGGAAAAAAAGGTTGCCTCGAGGTGGAAGCAAGCTTATTGACTGCCATTAATATTGCAAAAAGCAAACTCCAAAAGGGAGAGGTTACAAATTTGCCTAAATCCTGGGCAATCCAGAAAAAAAGAGTACAAATTCAAGAACTCATTGACTACGCACTTCAAGGGGATCAAATGGCTCTATCTTGTTTTTCGAGTATTGCGTATATCTTAGGCAAAGGTATTGCCACCTTAATACACATTGTGAACCCGGAAAAGATAATTATCAGTGGAAAAGGGGCACAAATGGGCACTATTCTCATGCCTCATATAGAAAGCTCCTTACTCGAATATAGTATATCACAACTTTCAAAACACACAAAAATAAAGTTTTCAAAACTACAAAACATGCAAATATTAGGCACAGCAGCTGTGGCAATATCTGCTTATAACTGGAATAAAATGATTAATAAAAACAAACTAACTAAACATTCAATTTAATGCTATGAGCAAATTTTATTTAAAAACAATCATCGCAGTTATGATGATGCTTTTGAGCACTTCACCATTGCTTGCTCAGCAAGTGGTTAAAGGAGTGGTTTCAGATGCCTCGGGTCCTTTATTAGGAGTAAGCGTTACGGTAGCTGGAACAAACCGAGCAACCCAAACAGACCTTCAAGGGCAATACAATATCGCTGCAGAAAATGGAGAAACCTTAAAATTCACCATGGTCGGCTATGAGACTAAAGAATGGGTCGTCTCAGGCGCAACCTATAATCTAAGCATGGAAGAAGATTTGGGTGCCATAGATGAAGTTGTAGTAACTGCTATGGGAATCCAAAGAGAAAAGAAGTCTTTGGGCTATTCTTTCCAGGAGATAAAAAGTGAAACGATTGTAGATGCGCGCGAAAACAATATAGCCAATGCGCTGAGTGGTAAAGTTTCTGGACTGCAAGTCATTAAAGGCTCAAACGGTCCGGCATCATCTTCAAAAATTGTTTTGCGTGGATTCACTTCCTTAACAGGTGATAACCAACCTCTAATAGTAGTAGACGGAGTACCCATGGAAAACTTTGCAGGAGCAAAGAATAATGACTTTTGGAACCCAACTGCTGATATGGGAAATGGGTTGGGTGATTTAAACCCTGAGGATATTGAGAGTATGTCTGTATTAAAAGGCGGAGCTGCATCTGCTCTTTACGGCTCACGAGCATCAGACGGTGTGATATTAATTACCACAAAATCAGGGAAAGCTTCAGAAGGTGCGGGAATAAGCTACTCGGCTACTTTAGGCCTAGAAGACATCTTCATTCTGCCCGAGCTGCAAACTTCTTATTCACAAGGAAGAGATAACTTATTCAATGCGACAAGCTCAGATAGCTGGGGTGAAAAAATTGAAGGCCAATCTGTGACTCAGTGGAATAATAAGCAGGTATCACTAAAAAATCATCCTAACAATCTGAAAAACTTTTTCAACACTGGTGTTAATACAACACACAACCTGGCATTTCAGCAGTCAGTAAGTAAGAACACCAATGTTTATACATCAGCAACCTTTCTGCATGACAATAGCAAAACTCCCGGCGTTAAGCTCGATAGGCTAAACATCATGAGTAAGGTTACCTCGAACTTTGGTCAAGACGATAGATGGACAACTGATGTAAAGGTTCAATACATGAACACAACAGCGAAAAACAGAGCTGTAGGTGGTGCAAACGACGGAAACTATTACGCAACCGCACTATTGTTTCCGACAACTTTGGATATAACAGATTTCAAAGAAGGAATGAACCAACTCGGCGCCAACCAAAGCTGGTATAATCCAGGGAACTCAGTCAACCCATTCTGGTCGGTAAATAATAGACTTAATGAAGATACTAGAGAGAGGTTCTTGCTAAACGCAACGATAAAATATAAGTTTAACGATTGGCTAGATGCGGACTTCCGTGTAGGATCCGACATGTATAATACTAAGTACGAAGAAAAAACATACACTGGATCGTCATTGGCCAACTTATACAGCACTGGGATCGACAAGTTTTACGAAAACAACTACATTGTCAGTGTAAACGCACGCAAAGATAATTTATTTGGCAAGTGGAATGGATCAGCCTCTTTATTTGGTCAAATCATGAAAAGGAATTTCAATTACTTGAATGCCAGTGCGAGTGAACTAGAAGTACCTAACTTGTTTGCAATCAACAACTCGGTGGGAAATCCAAACATCGATGAAGAAATAAGCAAAAAACAAATAAATTCATTGTTTGGTACTGCAGAATTAAATTACGACAATTTATGGTTTATAAACCTAACTGCTAGAAACGACTGGTCTTCCGCATTAGGTAAAAACAATCGCTCTTATTTTTACCCTTCGGTAAGTACGTCCCTAGTAGTTTCAGATCTTCTGCGTAAAACAGACGCAGGTGCTCCTCAGTGGTTAGACTTCGCAAAGATCCGCGCTTCTTATGCAGAGACAGGTAACGACTTAGATCCATACAAGCTATTAAACACCTATTCCATTGGGAAAGATCCAAATGGAAACACCACAGCGAGTAAACGAAACACGCTATTAAACCCTGATATTTTAAGTGAGCTATCGAAAAGTTTCGAGGTTGGATTTGACGCGAGAATTTTCAATAGGTTGAATTTAGATTTTGCTTACTACAAGTCAAACTCTACCAATCAACTTTTAGAAATCCCCATGAACAGCCTATCCGGGTATGAGTTCTTTATGGTCAATGCTGGAAATATTCAAAATAAAGGTGTGGAGATCGTTGCGGGAGTTAACGTCTTAAATAACCCAGACAAATTACTTTGGGATATTAATGTTAACTTTTCGAAAAACTTAAACGAAATAATAGAATTAACAGAGGACGTTGACCAATACCCGTTAGGTGGATTTGACAACTTAAATGTGTATGGTGAGGCCAATAAGAAATACGGTGCAATTTACGGTTCGAAATATAAAAGAGTACAAGATGCAGAAAGCGAGCACTATGGCAAGATCATCGTAGACGGAAATGGCTTACCTGAAGCAGAAGATGGCACACACTATTTAGGGAATCAAAGTGCCAGTAGTTTGCTAGGTATTACAAACTCCTTTGGTTACAAAAACTTCGGTCTTACATTTTTAATCGACGCTAGGTTTGGTGGAATTTTTTATTCAGGAACGCATTTAGCTTTACAGCGAAATGGTATGTCTACACAAACTGTTGTGAATGGCGAAAGAAATCCTTTTGTTGTTGATGGCGTTGTTGAAAGCGGCGGCAATTTCACAGAAAATCAGAAGACCGTAACTCAGCAAGAGTACTGGAACCGAGTTACCAACACTGGAAACCTAGGAATTGCCGAGGAAAATATATACGATGCAACAAACATCCGTTTAAGAACCGTTCAGCTTTCGTATAACCTTCCAAAAACTATATTGAAAAACTCTTTAGTGAAAAGCGCAAGATTCTCTATTTCTGGGAATAACTTATGGATGATTAAGAGCTACGGTAATGGTGTTGATCCAGAATCCGTATTTGCAATCAGCACCAATGCTGTAGGATTTGAGTATTTAGCATTTCCGACATCGCGCTCTTTCTTCTTTAATGTTTCATTAGGGTTTTAATCAAATTATTGAATATCATGAAAAAAATATTTTCCAAAATAAGTTTAGCGGTAGCCTTATTAGCCATTTCTTCAGCTTGTTCAAAGTTTGATGAGATCAATACGAGCCCATCCGATGCTAACATAGAACAAGTCCAAGTTGAGTACTTTATAAACAACTCCATTATTTCTGCACAAATGGACCCACACGTTGCAGAACGAGCATTCGTGCTTTACTGGAAGTCTGCGGCTCGGCAGCAACTAGCAAACAACTTAGTCACGGCATCGTACGACGATAGCTGGACGGCAGATTATTGGCGTTATATATCAGAATGGTTAAACCATGCTAACACGGCTATTCAAATTGCAGAAGCAAAAAATGAAAACGAGACAGCACAAGTTTATAACGACAACTTAATTCAAGTGGCTCGTATATGGAGAGCCTATTTAATGAGTGAATTAAGTGATAATTTTGGCTCTATCCCTATTGAGGCGTTCCATGGAGAGAATCCAGTTTTCAACTCAACACAAGAGGTATATAACTTTTTATTGGATGAATTAAAAGATGCATCACAAAATATAGACCCCGAGATAGCTAGAGACGAAAAACTAGAACAATTAGACCCTGCCTATGGATACGACTGGGGCCTATGGATACGTTATGCTAACTCGATGCGAATGAGATTGGCCATGCGAATTTCGGAAGTCGACCCTTCAAAAGCACAGCAAGAGTTTGAGTCAGCAGTAGCTACAAACATGTTAATCACCTCTGCGGATCATATTTTTCAAGTTCAAGAGAAAGATGGCTGGGATGCGCTAGCAGGTGTTATGAGTAGAGAGTGGAATGGACAGGTCCTATCGGCAACTTTAAACAACCTATACACAGGTTTAGGTGGTATAAAAACCGAAGAACAGCTTCCTGCCTCTTATCATTCTTATATTAAAGCAGAAAACTATGTCGGGAAAAGAATGCTTGAACACTATTCAACCCTAACGAACGATCCAGTGGCAGGTTTCTTTTTTGATGGGCTACCCTACAAAATTGATCCAAGAGCATATAAAACCTTTTTTATTCCTGGGGATTTCAATAGCGCAGAGTTTTCCAACTACCCATCTTACACAGAAGATGCTGTAACAACTGAGGTGACTTTCGGTAAGGTGGGCAGTGTAGCGAATGACATTAAACTAGATACAAAGTTCACATGGAGTACTGCGGCGGCTGGTGATTTTGGAGCGAAAGGCACAGCTAATGGTTTACGTTCCATGCAGGTAGGGAAAATACCTGGAGTTGCCAAAAAGTTCAGAACCAGTCAAAATAAAAGAATATTTTTCGCACATTGGGAAACTTATTTCTTACTAGCTGAGGCGGCTTTAAAAGGGTGGAGTACTGGAACCAATGCCCAGGAAGCTTACGAAAACGCAATAGCAGCAAACTTTGAATACATGGGTGTTTCTCAATATTTAAATGACTATTTGACTTCGACAGATTACAACAGGGCTGGAACTTCTGTAAGCTTTACGCACACAACAGAACCAGGAAGTTCTTATACTATGCAATACATAGACGGGTATTCTGGTGCATCAGGAACGGTAGAAATTAAATATCCTGAGAATACAATTTATAAAAATGGGGCTGTGAAAAATGATGCATTAACAAAAATAATCACTCAAAAATATATAGCCAACATGCCTTGGTTACCATTAGAGGCGTGGAATGACCACAGAAGATTGGGTTTACCATTTTTTGAAAACCCTGCTGTTGAAAGCAATTTGAATAATTTACCTGCACTAAATAGCACAAATTATATGAAGAATCAAATTGATTTCTTCCCACAACGATTAAAGTACCCGTCTAGTTTACGGACAGCGGACGGTGTAGGTTACAATCAAGCTGTTGATCTACTGGGAGGGCCAGATGAAATTCTAACTCCACTTTGGTGGGCGAAAAAAGAATAAATGTTCCCAATTCATATCTCTATAAAGAGGTGGCACTTGCCACCTCTTTTTTTCTTAAATAAAATGCCATATAAGCCTAAAGGTTCAGGGTAGAGGGATTCACGCACGCGAAACAGGTAAGCCTACATTACCATTTCCTTTTTGGGAAGTTTTAATTTTAGTATATCTTTAAAAGATTTTACTACAAGAAAAGACTAATTCAATTAATTATAAGCACATAAAACAGGTATGAGATCAAAAACCATACACTTAATAATTGGCCCATTATTGTATTTTGTTGTCAGTAATTTAAATTTACCAGACTTATCTGTTGAAGGGCAGGCTGTGCTTGCATGTACGATATGGGTTGCTTATTGGTGGATTACTGAAGCACTTGAGCTAGCAGTAACAGCATTACTACCTGTAATAATTTTTCCACTCACTGGAGCCGCAAATATTGAATCAGTAACAAGTTCCTATGGTCACCCCTTTATCTTTTTGTTTATGGGGGGATTCATCCTAGGACTAGCAATAGAACATACCGGCTTACACAAAAGAATAGCATATAAAATTATAGAGTGGCTAGGAACAAGTCCTAAAAGGGTGATATTAGGTTTTTTGATTGCAACTGCATTTCTATCGATGTGGCTCTCAAATACTGCCACTGCAATTATGATCTTACCCATTGGTATATCGATTTCAAACCATTTTTCTTCCCAAAAAGAATTCTCAAAAAATTTAATGTTAGCCATTGCTTATGGTTCCTCTATCGGCGGCTTAGCAACTTTAATAGGATCTCCTCCAAATATCATATTTGCGGGAATTATTCAACAAAATTTAGGGGTAGAAATCACCTTCTTAAAATGGATGACTTTCGCACTGCCCATAACAGTAGCCCTACTAATAGTGGCTTGGTTTTATCTAACTCGATTTAAAGTAGATAAGTCCGTTACTGAAAATAAAGCGTTTAACTTTAATGACCTCCCCAAAATGACAACGGCAGAAAAACGGGTCTTAATAGTATTTGCAATTGTAGCAACCCTTTGGATAACCAAAGATTTCCTGCTTAAAAAACATTTCCCACAATTAGACGATACTATTATAGCTATTTTAGGAGCAATAAGCTTATTTATAATAACCGGCGACCCTAAAAGTAAACAAAAAATAATGACCTGGAGGGTAGCACGAGAAATGCCCTGGGGTGTTTTACTTCTTTTTGGAGCTGGCCTAGCAATAGCAAATGGCTTTTCAAGTACAGATTTAACAATCTGGCTTGGACAATTACTAAGTATCGCAAACTTACTCCCTGTATCTATATTTCTACTGATTGTGATAGCGAGCATTAACTTTTTAACTGAGATCACCTCAAATACAGCAACGGCTAGTATGATGCTGCCAGTTCTAATTGCATTAGGTTCAAACCACGAGCTGAATCTAATTGGCCTATTAGCAGGTGCAACCATTGCATGCTCTTGTGCTTTTATGCTTCCAGTTGCCACTCCTCCAAACGCAATTGTATTCGGCTCAGGAAAAATAAGCTTAAAACAAATGATTAATGCAGGGGTTTATATGAATATAATCTCCATACTAATCATCTACCTAGGTGTTCAACTCTTAGGTCACTTTTTAACTTAAAGAGCTAAGATACTTTAGGAGACGACTATCATTCAGCATTGTAAATAGCAATGAAAACCGACCTTACAAGGCTAGGTTTCTGGATTCGATTTGTTTTATCAACACTAGCAGAAACATTCTTGTGACAACTCTATGACAATTGAATATTATTTAGTATAATTGAGTAAACGAAAAATAGATATGAGAAAAAAATTATATACAGCGTTAATCTTTTCAGTAGCAATAATCAGCTTCGGATCATTAACTTCAATGGATTTCACACAAGAACAAGAAAAAGAGGAGTATAAACCAGTAAATCTAAAAATATTACCAAAGAACATAAGTCCGGAAGCGTTAGAAGGAACTATGAAAGCCTTCAACGCAGCATTAGGAGTAAAATGTGGCTTTTGTCACAGTCCAAAAAAGAATGGTGAAGAGGGTCTAGATTTCGCCAGTGATGACAACAAGATGAAGGATGTTGCGAGATATATGATGAAAATGACTACGCAGATCAATAAAAAACATTTCAAAAATCACCAAAAAGACGGCGTACTTATGCAGATCGGATGTGCTACTTGTCACAATGGAAATGCAGAGCCAGAAATGCGCGCAATACACTAAGTTATTGTCAGGATTCTTTTCATAAATGTAGCCGATTCATTGAATCGGCTACATATTTTTAAATCCCTAAAGACCTATAGGCACCTCATAGTTAAGTCCAATTTTAAACCAACGGCCTGGCATAGGTACAGCACCAGCCTCTTGATAAGAGGTATTAAATAGGTTATTAATATCTAAATGTGATTTAAACTTTCCTCGAGTCCATGTAAAACGAACATCATTGAGCATATAGGTTTTGTAAGATGCTCTTTGCTGGATCCTTGAAGTCGTTGAAAAAGAATAATTATTATGCTGCAAACCCAGCCTAGCCAATCCTTGATTACGCAAGGAATTAACTATATATTTAGACGTTCTATTTTCATCGGGAGTATAGCTATGATCTAAAAAATTATAGGACACACTCCATAGCAACTTTGTATCTTTATTACTAAAGTTAACGAAACTATTAGCTCCTAGACTTAAACCTTTTGCCCGATTGCCATTGTGATTAAAGGGTTGAAAAGGCGAAGAATCATCCTCACGTACCCAATCAATAAAACCATCAATTTCGCGGTAAAAATATATTGCATGAAGATCCACACTAGCGGTCAGATATTTAATACCAGTTTCAATTTGAAAAGCATTCTCAGACAACAAGCTGGAATTACCTACATTACCAGGTCGCTGATCTATATAAAGGTCTGTAAAGGAAGGAAGCCTTTGACTGGTACCCGCACTTGCCACTAAACGCAAGTTATCCAAAACACGATAGCTTACATCTAAACCAGGAAAAATTTGCCAGCCATAGTCGGAATTATAGTTCAAATAAGCGCCCATGTTAAAATATAAATTATTCACATAATTGTTAGCATACTCCAGGTATCCACCAATATTGTGTCTGTTATGGTCACCTATGTTAGAACTGGAAATATTTTCAGAGCGCGATTCAATACCCAGCCCTATGTCCCCCCAGTCATTCAAATACGAAGCGTTAAGCTCAAAGTTAAGCACTTCAGTTCGATGCTGACTTCTCCCTTCATCGACAGTACCCAAATAACGGTAATCATCGTAGTTATTTCGGTAAGATATGGATGGTTTTATAATAAACTTCTCCTTTAGGCTATGGACAGAAGAAAGGCCAACAATCGCAGTATTAACAATCTCATAGGAATCTTTATCACCAGGGGAAGCATAAAATCCATTTGCACCAAATTCATTGCTTATATAGCCAAAGAGTAAAGACACTTGATGGTCTGAATTTATGTTCACATTGCCCGAATAAAAATATTTATCATTATCAGATGAAGTATTGTATCTATGTCCATTACTTAGCTCCTTACCGTAGGAAAATTGATGATTGGAGTTTCTCACTTTAAAATTACCACCTACCTGATAGGCTTGCCCAAAATATACACCCGATTTATCTTCCTCAGTACGCTTAGAAAAAGAACTCCCAAAGGTTGTGTCAAAAAACAATTTTGAATCACTCTCAGAGCTTAAAACAATGTTCACAGCACCAGTTAAACTATTAACACCATATATTCGAGCAGCAGGGCCACGAATCACTTCAATACGCTCAATCATGTTGGGAGAAAACGGTAAATTCAAAAGATGATGACCCGTCTGTGGATCATTAATTTTTATGCCGTTTATCAATAAGGCCGTCTGCTCGAAACTACCTCCATCAATACTTAAATCTGCCTGTACACCAAAAGGACCTCGTTGCCTAATATCCAACCCAGGTAAATTGGCCAATACCTCGGCAATGGATTCAGCTGGTAACAGTTCAATATCACGTTTAGACAAAACAGTAATATCCCTAATTTGCCCCTTATAAGGAATTTGAAGGCGGCTAGTAATTACCGGAGTATCATCAATAAAGGTGGTGTCCGCACTTATAAAACCATTTGCGGAAATAGTGGACAACCCAAAATAAAACAATAAAAATAATATAATGCCTCTCATAAAAATTTAATTAATGAGCTGCAAAGCTATATAAGGAAAAAGATAAAAACTGGACCGGATTGAACACAGCGTATGGACCGGACAGTAATGAAGAAGAGTTGCTATTTCACAAAGTATTATATACGAGAAAAGGGTTCCAGAACTGTTTCTGAAACCCTTTTTAATAAGGTTGGGCACCGACCTACTCTCACACCTGTTACGGCAATACCATCGGCTCTGGT
>Ga0079226_10003247_pt1 | contig 12489 bp, 13 predicted proteins | sample Poulit2014_FD_76345 | JGI IMG/M metagenome (GOLD analysis project Ga0079226, IMG submission 76345) | Agricultural soil microbial communities from Georgia to study Nitrogen management - Poultry litter 2014 | ecosystem: Environmental > Terrestrial > Soil > Agricultural land | place: USA: Georgia... | reverse complement strand
GATGAAGACTCTATGCGTAACCTCGTCATGCTGATTGCCAACTGGAGCAGCGACCTCATCATATGCACGGATGGCGACAGTTTCCTGGACGATGAAGATAAAGAAATGCTCGAAAATAAAGGTATTGATTATAATGAATCGGCCATTTCCAGGATTGAAGGCAGTGAGGGCCTGGTGGAATCACTCGTCTTTGAGGACGGCACGAGGGAGAACATTGAAGGCATGTTCGCCAAAATGAACTGGGACACCGATTTTGACTTTCTCAAGACCCTTGACCCGGACAGGGAAGACGACGGCGGACTCAGAACCAACCCTCTGGATGAAACTTCAATCCACGGCCTCTTCGCAGCCGGTGAAACGAAGACGGGCGAATCCAGCCATCTGATCAATGCCGCCGCCAGCGGCTCAGATATAGCGAAAGTCATGATGAAGGATCTGATCAATAAGGATTTTTAAATTTGCCTCGGGAGATGGAGTGGGAATGGCGAAATCAAATGAAACCATAAAAAAGTGACTGCGAAACAGATAGATAAGGGGCTAGGACTTATGTCCCAGCCCCTCAAACTTCTATAAATCTATTTTACGCCACTGCCTTACACGCTTCTGCACACTTGAAGCAAGCTTCCGCACATTTCTGACAATGATCATGGTTATGTTTCTGGCACTCATTGCCACATGCCTCGCAGATTGTCGCACATACGCTGGCCAGTTCTTTTACAAATGGAGAATTTCTAGATGCTGCCTGCTCGACATATGCACAGATATCCGCACATTCACGGTCGAGACGTATACATTCTGCCATCATCTCTTAACTTCTTTGGTAGCATCCAGCACCTTATTCATTACAGAGATATCCTCAGTTAGAAAATCCCCGCTAATCGTATGTTTATACAACATGTTGCCAAGCGCATTTTGAATAGTTTCTTTGTAACTCAAATTATTCATCAAACCATGGATAATCCCTGCTGCATATGCATCGCCAGTTCCGATTCTATCCAAAATCTCGACTTCATAAGAGTCTGTTTCCACGACTTTTCCCTCGGAAAACAGTAAACCTTTAATAATATTCTTGTTGGAATGAATAAGTGTGCGTTGGGTAAATGCTATATGGTCAATATCATACTCCTCTCTTATTTTTTGTAGGATCGGTTCCAGTGTTTTGATATCTGGGTTGCGATTCAATCCTTCTTTGACATCTTTATCGCCTTCAATAAGTTCCAATGGTTCATAACCAAATATTACGTCACAGTACTTTACAAACTTCTTCATCGTCTTTTTTGCTTCTTCAAAACTCCAAAGGTTCCCTCTAAAGTTCAGATCGACACTAATTTTCATCCCTTGTGATTTAGCTGCTTTCAATGCTTCCAATAAAGTAGATTGCAGTTCAGTATTCAATGCTGGTGTAATACCGCTGAAGTGAAACCAGTCGTATCCTTGCAAGACTTTATCGAAAGTATAATCTGATCTGGTCGACTGTTCGAAACTTGAGTATTTTCTGTCATAAATGACAGCCGACGAGCGTAGGTTAAATCCTTGTTCAAGGTAATATGTACCCATTTTTGTCCCTTGAAGATTAATGTATTTGCTTTCAATGTTATTACTTCTTAGTAAAGAAAGAGTACGCTGACCAAATGCATTGTTGGGTAGGGTAGTAATAATTGCAGTATCGATGCCTGAAGATGCGAGGCTGGTTGCAACATTCATCTCACTGCCACCAATATTAATATTAAGCTGACCGGCAGTCTTAAAAGTGGAAGAGACATCTGTACTCAGACGCATCATAATCTCACCAAAAGTTATAAATTTCAATATTATTCTCCTCCAGTCAATTCTTTATATCTAGTCAAAAAACTCTTAGTATTTTCTTTGATGATTTCAGCATTCGAACCGTCATAATTTTTTACGAGTGCACTGCCGATACCGACAGCGAATGCATCATTATCAATCCATTCATGCATATTTTCTTTATTTACTCCGCCAGAGGGCATCAAGTTAGCATGTGGGAGAGGTCCTTTGACATCTTTGATGAACGAAGCGCCAAGCTTGCCGCCAGGAAAGATTTTGATTACATCAACACCAGTTTTCATAGCTTCCACGATTTCTGTAACAGTAGCACAACCCGGTAAGTAGGGGACTTGATTCAAGTTGCAGAGTACAGAGATTTCCGGGTCAAAGTGCGGGCTGACAATATATTTTGCGCCTCGTCTAATAGCTTCATCAGCAGTTTCTTTGGACATGACAGTGCCTGCTCCTAAACAAATTTCAGATGCTTTTGAAAAATGTTCTATGAGGTCACTGGCATTAGGTGTAGTATAGGTGATTTCAATATTTTTAATGCCGCCTTCAACAATCAAATCAACCATCTTAATGGTATCCTCAAAAGATGTGCCTCTGATAACAGCTATCAAGTAATTTTCTCGCAGCTTATTCAAAGTTTCAAATTTTTTCATAATATATTGGCTCCTTGATCAAAAGTCATTTTTTAAGTGTGTCGATAATTCCATTTAAATATGTAGCCCCCAGTGCGCGGTCATAAAGTCCATACCCCGGCCTGCCAGTCTCGCCCCAAATCATCCGGCCATGGTCAGGTCGTATTGGCACATCAACTTCCTCTTCGATGAGCTTTTCGATGACTCCCACCATATCTAAAGAGCCGTCATGAACGGAATGGGAAGTTTCCTGGAATGAACGTTCTCCAGTCCATTTGACATTTCTGGCATGAACAAAATAAATACGCTCTTTGGCTACATCTATAATCTCGAACAAATCATTTTCAGAGCTTGAACCGTAAGAGCCTGTACAGAATGTAATGCCGTTATTCTTGCTTGGAACAGTTTCGAATAATTTACGTAGCGCTTTTGCTCCTGTAATTATACGAGGCAATCCGAAAATATTCCATGGCGGATCGTCCGGATGTATCGCCATTAGAACATCTTCCTCTTCAGCTACAGGAATGATGTGTTCAAGAAAATAAATGAGATTCTCAAACAGTTGATTCTCATCAATGTTTTGATATGCATCGATAATCTCTTTCAAGTCATCTGTTTGATAGGAGAGGTCCCAGCCCGGCAAAGTGAGTTCGCCGCTCAGAGGATTGACATCTTTAACTAATGCCTCATCGTATTTTAATGAATTAGAACCGTCTTCAAGCGGCGCATCAAGTTCGATGCGAGTCCAGTCGAAAACCGGCATGAAGTTGTAGCAGACTGTTTTTATCCCGGCTTTTGATAAATTACGTATCGTCTCTTTATAGTTTTCAATCAGTTCATTACGGCGATTTCGTCCCATTTTAATATCCTCATGCACTGGCACGGATTCGATCACATTCAATCGCATGCCGTGGGCTGCGATCTGGTCCCTTAATTCAACAATCTCTTCATACGGCCAGACTTCCCCCGCAGGAATATCATAAATCGCCGAGACGATGCCTTTCATCTGCGGAATTTGACGGATGTTCTCAAGCGTGACCGGATCATCATTGCCGTACCATCTGAAACTCATTTCCATGAAAATCTCCTCCAAATAATAATAATTTTCGGAAAACTATTGTAAAGCGTTTTCATATTTGATAATATTATACCAAATCGATTTAGTAAACCGATTTAGTAACTTGTGAAGGTAGTATATCATGAAAAAAATTACAATTAAAGAGGTAGCAAAAGAAGCGGGTGTGTCCATCAGTACTGTCTCGCAATACCTAAACAAGAGATATCACTATATGAGTGCATCTACGAAAATAAGAATCGATGCAGCCATAGAGAAATTAAATTATAAGCCGAATTATCTAGCCAGAAATTTAAAAGGCGGCTCAACAAAAACCATAGGTATTATAGTTGCAAATATTTTGCATCATTTTTCGACATCCATTACAAGAAGCATAGAAGATTTTTGTGATAAGAATGGTTATCATTTGATTATTTGTAATGCGGATGATGATTCTGAAAAAGAGAGGAAATATATACAGAATTTAATATCTAAGCAGGTGGATGGTTTAATTATATTCCCCACTTTTGGTAATGAATCGTTTTATCATCAATTGGTCGCCATGGATTTTCCTGTAGTTTTTGTTGATCGCTATATAGAAGGTCTGGAAGTCCCATGTTTTAAATTGGATAATGATTCAGCAATTATGAATTCTTATGATTATCTGATGAATTTTGATGTTAGCAGAATTTATTATATCAGTACCTCTTTAGAGAAGAGCATTACTCCAAGAATAGAGAGGATGAATCGTTTTAAATCTATAAAGGATAATAATGACGCTTCTATAGAACATATAGTTATTGCAGATGACGTAAACCATCTATTTGAAAAGATTTCTGAGCAAATCGATTTATCAGCAGGTAACAATGGAGTGATTTTGGCCAATGATTTTGCTCTTGCCGAGTTTTTAAGTTTTACGACTCAAAATAAAGTTTCTATACAAGATAATTTCAAGCTTGTTTCAATTGATGATATACCCTTGGCACAACTTTACCAACCAGCAATTTCAACAGTAAAACAGCCGATTGAAACTATTGCCGAGAATGCTTTTAATTGTTTATTGCAGAAAATTGAATACAAGAGTCATGATTATAAATTAATTAATGAGTATCCACCTCAATTAATTGAAAGATAAGGATGTGAAAATGATTTGGTATCAATAAATGTCAATGATTTAAAAGAAAAAGTCATAGAAAAGTTTGTAGATGTAGGTTTGAGATACGAACATGCTGGAATCGTTGCAGATGTGCTTCTACATGCTGATCAAAGGGGTGTTTCTTCACATGGTCTCATGCGGATGGAACATTACTTGAAAAGAATTAAGAGTGGCGGTTTAAATATTGCACCGAATATAACTATGGAAGATACATCAAATTCTTCATTCATATGTGATGGAGATAATGGCTTGGGTCATCATATTGTACATGAAGCAGTAGACTATGCTATGGAGAAAGTGCCGGAGCAAGGTATTGTAATGGGTCTGATTAAGAACAGCAGTCATTGCGGAGCCCTTTCCCATTTTGTTAAAAAGATAGCAGAAAACGGTTATATTGGTATGATGTTTAGTCAGACGGATACTATATCAGTCCCTTTTAGAGGAACTCAGCCCTATTTCGGCAGTAACCCAATCGCTTTCGGCTTTCCAAAAGGTGAGAAAGAGTATCCAACAATAATTGATATGGCTACAACTGAAGTGGCACTCGGGAAAGTTTTGCATGCTCAAATTACAGATGAAGAAATACCATACGGATGGGGTACCGATGAAAATGGCCAGGAAACAAATAATGCAAATGATGTTAAATATTTAAAGCACTTTGGCGGGCCAAAAGGATATGCACTCGCATTTGCTGTAGATGCTCTGACAGGAATTCTAAGTAATGAATCCTATGGCACACATATACCACCAATGTATGAAGACCTACATAAATATCGTAACTTATCGCAAAGTATCATAGTCATTAATCCCAAGATGTTTGGGGAAAATTTGATTTTTGAAAAAATGTTGAGTCAGATGGAAGAAGAATTGAAGGATATTCCCACTACTGATGGTTCATTTGTAAAAATTCCAGGGGAAATAGAAATGGAAACCGAACTTGAATCTGATGAAGTGGTTATCAATAAAGAGCTTTATCAAAAATTATTTGGGGAGGAAGAGAAATGAAGAAATATTTATTACTTACTTTATTATCAGTCATGGTATTAGCTTTGGCTGCATGCGGTAACGGTGGCAATGGCGAAGATGGTTCTGAAGATCAGGCATCAAGTGATAGTAGTGAGTCTGGTTCAGAAGAACAAGCATCTGGGGAAGGTGAACAAGTTACATGGAGTTTAGGACATCTATCTAATGAAGATCATATATGGCACACAGCTTCAGAAGAATTTGCAAGCCTTGTTGAAGAGAAGACTGATGGACAAATCAATATCGAAATTTTCCCCAACAGTCAACTTGGGGGAGAAGTAGATACGATTAACAGCATCAGGGCAGGAAATACGGACATGGTCATTACCGGAGAATCTATGGAGAACTGGTCTCCAAAATCCGCCCTACTGGCTGCCCCATATGCCATACGTGACTCGGAACATCTACAGACTATAGTGGAAGGCGATATCGGAGATGAAATTGAAGAAGATATCAAGAAACAAGTAGGGGTCACTCCATTATTTTATATGGAAAGAGCACCAAGAAATCTGACTTCTAACGAACCAATCGAATCACCGGAAGACTTGAATGGTTTCAGTATGAGAATTCCAAATGTTCCACTTTTTATGGATTCATGGACTGCTGCTGGTGCAAGCCCACAAGTAATGGATTTCAGTGAAGTTTTCACTGGGTTGCAACAAAACGTAATTGATGGTCAAGAAAATCCAGTCGATCTTATACACAGCGGTGGATTGTATGAAGTTCAGGATTATGTGAATGAAACTGAACATGTAATTTCCTGGATTTATGTAGTAATTGGTAATGATCAGTGGGATGCAATAAGTGAAGACCAGCAGGCAAGCGTAATGGAAGCGGCTCAAGAAGTACAAGAATTAGCAGCTGGTCTGCTTGAGGAAGAAGTAGCAAATTACAGACAGATGCTCGAGGATGAGGGAATGGAATTTGTTGAAGTGGATACTGAAGCATTCCAGGAAGCTATGCAGCCTGGTATTGAAAATTCCCTTGATGAAGAACAATTGGATCTATACCAGAGAATTATTGATACAGAATAAAGAAAAGTATGAGGGATGGAACATATCTGTCCCTCTACTATATTGAGGTGAAATCATGAATTTATTAAAACGTTCATTTCGTGTACTTGATAAAATACTTTCAGTCTTAACCATAATTTCATTCATAGCATTGATACTTATTGTTTTACTACAGATAGTTTCCAGATTTACCCCTATTTCTTTTGTTTGGACTGAAGAACTGACACGTTATCTCTTTCTTTATTCAATTGCATTTGGATCAGGGTTGGCTGTGGTCCGAAATGAATACATGGGCATAGATTTTATTCTCGAAATTTTTTCAGAAAAATGGAGAGCCATCTATCTAAGAGTAACGTATGTGATCATGATTATAATGTGTTTGGTCATTTCATATTACGCATATGAATTTGTGTTACTGGGTCGAGATCAGATGACTTCAACTATGGGATTCAGTATGGCTTACATACATCTCTCCATATTCCTGATGATCTTTTTCATAATGATTTTCTATATCGAGAAACTTCTGGATAAGGATGTGAATTTGAGATGATGACATTATTATTATTTGGTGTATTCTTTGTTTTAATGTTTTTGAGAATACCGATTGCTTTCAGTTTGGCACTGTCTTCTATGGTTTATCTTCTTGTAAACGGTATACCACTTAACATCGTTCCGCAGCGTATGTTTGGCGGGTTGAATTCATTTGTCCTTATTTGTATTCCAGGGTTTATACTCGCTGGGAATTTGATGAATGCAAGTGGAATCACAGATCGGATCATCAAATTTGCCGACAGTCTTCTTGGACATATCCGTGGTGGATTAGGACTTGCAAACGTGGGAGCATCACTTGGTTTTGCGGGTATATCCGGTACAGCATTGGCAGATACGGCGAGTATCGGTTCTGTCATGATTCCTGCAATGAAGAAAAAAGGATACGATGCTAAATTTGCTGCTGCAGTTACTTCTTCTTCTTCTGTAGTAGGGCCAATAATTCCTCCTTCATTGCCGTTTATCATTGTTGAACACTGGCGACGGTATCTATAGGAGATTTATTTATAGCAGGTGCTGTGCCAGGCTTCTTACTGGGACTCGGTTTAATGATCCCCACCTATTTGATTTCAGTGAAAAGAGGATACCCGAAAGAAGCAAGGGTACCAGTAAAAGGAATCATAAAGGATTTCTTTGGGGCATTCTGGGCAATAATGATGGTCGTTATTATACTCTATGGAATTCTAGGAGGGTTTTTCACACCGACTGAAGCTTCAATTATAGCTGTGGTCTATGCGTTATTGGTTGGATTATTCATTTATAGAGACTTAGATATTAAAGAAGTGCCTAGTGTAATGCTCAAATCCATGATTCAGGCAGCATCGATAATGATGTTGGTAGCATTTGCCAACCTATTTGGTTGGATACTGACCAGTGAAGGTATACCTACATTAGTGGCGAATACAATCCTTTCTGTCAGTACTAATGATGTAGTGGCAATTCTATTAATTCTTTTACTCCTTTTAATAGTCGGTACTTTTATGGAAACAATTGCAGCGCTTGTCATATTGTTCCCAGTACTTCTGCCGGTAGCGTCCCAGGTTGGTATGGATCCGGTACAGTTTGGAGTAGTCATGGTGCTTGGTCTGGTTATTGGACTTTCGACCCCTCCGGTAGGTGTTTGTCTGTTTGTAGCCTCGAGTATCGGTAAAGTGGGCATAATGACAGTTAGTAAGGAACTGATACCTTTCCTACTGGTAAGTCTGATTATACTACTATTAGTTGCGTTTATACCTCAGATTACGTTGTTCCTGCCAAGTTTATTTGAATGATAGGAGTGTTTTATATTGAAAAAAGTACTTGTAAAAAAACCGCATGATATTCAAATTGTAGAATCATCTAATATAGAAAAACTCAAAGGAAATGAAGTAAGGGTCAAAACTCTGTATGCTGGTCTTTGTGGTTCAGACGTACATATTTTTGAAGGACATAATCCCTTCGCTACTTATCCAAGAATCATTGGTCATGAAGTTGTTGGCGTTGTAGAAGAAGTTGGACTTAATGTTTCAGATTTTAGCATCGGTGATCAGGTAGTTCTTGAACCTATTGAGACATGCGGAGAATGCCGACCTTGTAAAATAGGACGACCGAATATCTGTGAGCAACTCCAAGTTTATGGAGTACACAGAGATGGGGGTATGCAAGAAACGTTCGTTATTGAAGGTGATAAACTTCATAAGATTTCAGCTGATGTAAAACCTGAAAAGGCAGTACTGGCTGAACCTTTGACAATCGGTGCTCAGGCTGCATTCAGAGGAGAAGTGGAAAAAGGAGATACAGTGCTTATCCAAGGTGCAGGCACCATTGGTTTATGTTGCTTGATCATTGCGAAGCATGCAGGTGCAAAAGTAATAGTATCTGATTTGGATGATGAAAAGCTCCAATTTGCGAAAGAAAAAGGCGCAGATTATACAATTAACATTGGTAAAGATAATCTACTGGAGACGGTCTTTGGAATTACCGAAGATAAAGGTGTGAATGTCTCTATGGATGCAGTAGGTATTAATGCCACTTTTGAATATGCCATAAAATCATGCTCACCGGCAGGAAAAGTGGTTGTACTGGGTTTTGAAGAAAAGCCTGCCCAAGTGAGACAGGTAGACATTACAAAAGGGGAGTTAGACATTCGAGGGTCAAGGCTTCAAACGAATCAATTCCCTTTTGTTATCGGTCTTTTAGAAGATGACTCAATAAATGTTGATGGAATTGTAACGCATATGAAAAAACCGGAAGAAATCACAGATGCACTTGAATTATTCAAAGACAGGTCGAGTAGAAAAATTCTTATAGAATTCTAAAGGGGTGTTCACATGGAAATGACATTCAGATGGTTTGGCGAAGAGAATGACCATATCAAATTAGAAGATATCCGCCAAATTCCAAACGTGAAGGGTATTGTCTGGACATTGCTGGACCAACCTATTGGTGAAGTCTGGCCTGAAAATGAAATAGTGAGAGAAGTTGAGAAAATCAGAAAAGCGGGATTTCACCCCGAAGTAGTTGAAAGCTTGAATATCCATGAAGATATTAAACTTGGAAAACCTACAAGAGATGTGTTCATAAATAATTATATTAAAACGATGGAAATACTTTCCCAGTACGGTGTTAAGGTGATTTGTTATAATTTTATGCCTGTTTTTGACTGGATAAGGACGGATCTAGAACATTCTTTAGAAGATAATTCTACTGGCATGCTTTATGAACATGAAGTATTAAGCAAAATGACACCCCAAACACTTATAGATAATATGAAAAAAAACACTTCCTTTGAGCTGCCGGGGTGGGAGAGAGAAAAGCTGGATATCATTGAAAATCTATTTAACGAATATAAGGATGTCACTACAGAAGATCTATGGAATAATCTGAAGTATTTTCTGGATGCTGTGATTCCTAAAGCTGAAGAACTTGATATAAAGTTAGCGATTCATCCAGATGACCCGCCATGGTCTTTATTTGATTTACCAAGGATCATTTCCAATAAAGAAGATATTGGGAAATTGATAAATCTTCATCCGAGTAGTCACAATGGCATAACATTTTGTAGTGGTTCTTTAGGAGCCAATCGTTCTAATGATCTGGAAGAGATAGCCAGAGAGTATGTTGACAAAATTTTCTTTGCTCATATAAGGAATATCAAATATCTGAATGAAACGGATTTTATAGAAACTTCGCATAAAGAAAGTGACGGCAGTATTCCTATTTTATCTATTGTCGAAATCTTACAAAAAAACAACTACAAGTATTATATACGTCCGGATCATGGTCGCCAGTTGTGGAATGAAAAGTGCAGACCTGGATACGGTTTGTATGATAGAGCGCTAGGTATCATGTATTTGAATGGAATTATCGACTATCTCAACAAGGAGGAGAAGTATTGAGCTACTTTAAAGGTAAGAACATTGCAGTTACTGGCGGAACGGGGATATTATGCAAAGCAATGGCAAAATTCCTTGTTCAACAAGGTGCTAACGTGGCTATCCTGTCAAGAGGCGAAGAAACTGGAAAAGAAGTTGAGAAGGACTTGTCAGAATATGCAGGTCAATGTCACTTTATAAAATGTGATGTGCTGGATGAGGATTCGGTAATAAGTGCCAAGAAACAGTTTAACGAAATTTTTGGCAAATGCGACGTGCTTCTCAATGGAGCAGGTGGCAACAATCCCAAAGCGTCAACTACTTTTGAAACACATGCAGATGCTACGAATCAAGGACAAGGTTTTAGAGATTTAGATCTGAAAAGTTTTTCTAAAACGATGGATTTGAATTTTATGGGGACTGTAATTCCAACGCAGATTTTTGTTGAAGATATGGTTGAATCAGGCAGGGGCACAATTTTAAACATAAGCTCGATGAGTGCTTTTGCTCCGATGACAAAAGTCCCGGCATACAGTGCAGGCAAGGCTTCCATTAATAACTTTACACAATGGCTGTCAGTTTATTACGGTGAGGCCAATATTAGAGTCAATGCAATAGCACCAGGATTTTTTATTACTAAACAAAATCACGATTTACTTATTAATTCAGAAGGTAAATATACTGATCGTGCCAAAAAGATTTTGAGTAACACTCCGATGAATAGATTTGGCGACCCTGAGGATTTAATAGGAACTGTAAAATGGTTGTTAAATGATGATGAGTCGAACTTTGTCACGGGTATTGTGATTCCTATTGATGGTGGATTTATGGCGTATTCAGGAGTTTAATTATAGCGGGTATATAAATGAATATATTTGTTAATCATGTAAAACTGATGGTTTTCAAAGTTGATTCATAGTTTGTGTTTTCATTAATAAATAATATAAAACCTTCCTTTGGAGTAGATGGATAACAATATTCTTTAATCCAATCTTTGCAAAAGAAGGTTTTTATTTTTATAATTCTTACGCCACTGCTTTACACGCTTCTGCACACTTGAAACAAGCTTCCGCACATTTCTGGCAATGATCATGGTCATGTTTCTGGCACTCATTGCCACATGCCTCGCAGATTGTCGCACATACGCCGGCCAGTTCTTTTACAAATGGAGAATTTCTTGATGCTGCCTGCTCGACATATGCACAGATATCCGCACATTCACGGTCGAGACGTATACATTCTGCCATCATTTTGACGTCTTCCTCTTTCAGACATGCATCGAAACAATGATTACATGCCTCCATACATTCATGTAACGCATCAATCAGCTGTTGATGTTGTTCATGAGCCATTCAAAAGACCTCCTAAATTTGATTTCATTTTGTAGATTCCCTGAATTGCGTTTTTAAAACCGAAATTTTTTTATTTTCCCTGTTCCTGGCTATATTTAAATGAACATCTGGCTGTAGACTGCTTCAGTCTCCGTCTCCGTGTACTCAATGATGTTTTCCGGCAGCACGGCCGCACCTCCAGCACGGTCTGCGGTCATAAGCCAAATGATTACGAATGTACCAATGAGCAGCAGAAAAATAGCGATCATCAATAATATTGCTTTCATCTATATCACCTTCAATTGCTTTTCTTCATTGTAGTGCAACGCCAAGCTGGTGTATAGGTGACTTTTCAATAATTGAAAGTGATTTAGTACCAAGGTCGGGAGCTTACAATCAGATGAGAGAGAATGTGCTAAATGATTATTTTCCAAATCTGACTATTTATTCTGTAGAAATTGTGGAATATACTGAATCCGGCAATAATATTTATGTTGAAGTATTGTCTGAACGAACAAATGATAATTTAGATCACATTTATGAATATAGAACAGGTTATAATATAATATTCGAAGATGGGT
>Ga0079226_10003246_pt1 | contig 12493 bp, 16 predicted proteins | sample Poulit2014_FD_76345 | JGI IMG/M metagenome (GOLD analysis project Ga0079226, IMG submission 76345) | Agricultural soil microbial communities from Georgia to study Nitrogen management - Poultry litter 2014 | ecosystem: Environmental > Terrestrial > Soil > Agricultural land | place: USA: Georgia... | reverse complement strand
TCTGTTTTGGTAAGATGGGTGTAGGACATGTCAGATACACTCTCCTTAACTTTGGTAGGTTATAGATTGAGTATATCATGACATGTCTTTTTTAGTGTCTCGCTTAATTTTACAATTCAGGATGATTAAAGGTGTTTAAGGGTTTATTTTATTTGGAACAGCATACGAAGACTTATGGTTTACGAAAAAACTTCATATACCAGTGGAAACAGAATTTCATTAGGAAGGCAACCCTGTTTGAGTAAGATAAATGACTTCATTCGAAAAAGGGAAAAGGGCTTTGGGAGGCACTTGTAGTTATGTTAGCACCTTGTTCAGGGAGGTGGTAATAGACAAAGGCCCTTTTGATTTCTATAATTTTTAAAATAAGAATAGCATATATAGGACTTCATATCATTTTAAGGTCAACTTTTATGTAATATGGAAGCACTACGTCTGTTTAACCGGGTTAAATTTAAGAAATAGTATTCACTATTATGAATATACATAAGGATGGAATAAGATCATCTGAAGGAAATGAATGACTGTAATATAAGGGCTAAACATTTCTTGAATTTACAGTTTATTTAACGAATTCGATTATGAGTTGGCTTGTTTATAAACTATCTGAAAGTTTTTGATGAAAAAGAGCAAGTTCTTTGTTTTGGGCCTCCCATTCCTCACTATGGGGCATGGGGATGTGAAAGTTTTTTCCAATTCAGACATCAAATTAGCCAGCCGTTTTTCTCTTTCTTTTTTATTGATTTTTAAGTGAAAGATAAGTTCGTATTCTTGTTGAAACTTTTCTAAGGTTTTCATGTTTGCATCTTCCTTTGAGTATATAAAGTATTTCACTTTTAATTTTTATATGAAGCTTTAAATAAGGTTGTCAAAATTCCACCTTAACAAGGCCGTCTTCGAATATATTTACAAATTGTTTTTCTTCGTTCTTCAATAATAAATAACACAGATAGATTTTTTGTCCTCCTAGTACTTCTCTGACATGATGAATAATGAAATTATTGCCTGAACGATTTTCAAAGTATTCTATAGCACTTTGATCATTTTCAAAGAGCGGAAGATTATACACTTCTTTCTTAGTAATAGGCATTCGCAGAAGAGTCTCCTTCCTTTTCAAAATAATTTTTTTAACATATTTTATCTTTAGATGTATAATAGACATACAGAAAAACTTCATCTAACCTTACTCTAACACTTAAAAACTGCAAAACAAGTAGGTGCTTTTGAGTGTCTTAGTTTATTTTATATACTATTGCAGGGAAGGGAGTATTATATGGGAACCGAACGTTTTGAGTATGAATCTCCAGTTAAGATTGCTTTAGATATGATTTGCGGTACGTGGAAAGCAGTTATTTTGCAGGAATTAAGAACAGGAACTTTGCGTTACAGTGTGTTAAAACGCAGTATTCCACGTATTTCTCAAAATACTTTAACTAAACAATTACGAGAAATGGAAGAGGATGGTTTAGTCAATCGAATATCGTATCGAGAAATCCCTCCTCGTGTGGAATATTCTTTAACATCTTTCGGGGAAAAGGCAGAACCTGTATTGGAGGCTTTAAACAGCTGGGGCACTGATTACTTTAAACAACTCGAGCATTAAAATATAAAAACAGCGATTAGCTTTTGTTAGCTAATCGCTATTTTTATTATTATTTATTTTCGTTTGTGGATTTGTTTATCTTTTCCTTTTAATTTCTCATACCCTTTTGTTAAAACGATAAAAGTAGTACATTTACATATTTCACACTTTACTTATGGTTTAAACTGCCATCGTGTTTTAAATTAGTTACTCTTTCACTTCGACATCGGGCGCAGCTTTGTCTTGTTCCTTGATTTTTTTGACCATTTGTACGTGGTTGTCTCCCCAATGAGCTAAAGTCTCTAACATGGGCTTCAATTTTTCTCCATATGGTGTTAAAGAATACTCTACTCTAGGTGGCATTTCGTTATAAATGACACGTTTGACTAAATTATCTTCCTCTAATTCACGCAACTGTTGTGTTAACATTTTTTGAGTTATTCTAGGAATTTCTTTTCGAATTTCTCCAAAGCGTAGAACCCTGTCCACTAAGCAACACAAGATAACGCCTTTCCACTTTCCGCAAACTACATGTAAAGTAACTTCGATAGGATGGTCATATTCAATTCTTATATCCATTTTTGTAACCTCAATTCTTTTAGTTTATAAAATATACCATAACACTTATAAGTGTCTACTTGCAAGAATATACTTAAGATTTACAATGGGGTTGACTTATTTATATATGGTTTCCGTAAACATTAATAGATTTAATATGTATAAAAAAAGGAGGTGTTTATGTGGAACAAATTACCTTGGGCATTATTCCAGCTCCTGGACTCCCGGCAGAAATAAGTAATAAAATCCAGAAAGTTCTTTCCGAAAAACTCCAACAAGAGTTTCCGGAAAAGGTTGATTGGAAAGTGGAATACCAAACAGATCGTATTACCGGTTCAGCAGATAGAATAAAAAAAATCATGGACCAGGCTAAACATTTTCAACAAATATATGACTGGGATTATGTCATTTCTTTAACAGATTTGCCCGTATTCCATGAGAAGTCTATCGTTTTAAGTGATATCGATACGGAAGAAAAACTCGGGCTTATTTCTTTACCAGCATTTGGAATAATGCCAACAGCTAAAAGAATAAAAAGTGCCATGGTTCATATTGTTCAAGAACTTTATTATCAAAACCATGGAGATTTTAATAAAATTCAATTTGCTTCCAAGGGCATAGGGGTTGAAGAAGTGACTTCGAAAGATAATTTCTCCAAAAAAATTCCTAAAACATTCCGGATGTCTAAGATTAAGCGTATCAGTTTTGACGAAAAGTATGAAGGCGTGGATATTCGCTTTGTTATACAACCTAAATTCAACGGCAAATTTAAAATAGTGTCCGGCTTAACATTTGCTAACCAGCCCTGGACTATTATGCCGTCTTTTCGAAAAGTAATAGGTTTAGCATTTGCCACAGGATCGTATATGTTGATTTTTAACACGTTGTGGCAGCTTAGTGGCGTTTACGAATTTTCGCGTTTTCTTTCTATCATGTTTCTCGCTCTATTAAGTATGGTGGCTTGGCTGATTTTTGCCCATTCTTTATGGGAGAAAAAGGAAACTAATAAAAGTGCAGAAAGGTTGCGATTGGTTTATAACACCACTACCATCACAACCCTTGCTGTAGCAGTTGTAACTTTTTATTTATTTATTTTTATTTTATTTCTTTTTGCAGTGGTCGTGTTTGTCCCCTCTGATACGTTTGGAAAAGAGCTTGGGCATAGTGCGGGAGTTGTAGATTATTTGAAACTCGCCTGGCTCGTCTCTTCAGCAGCAACTTTGGCCGGATCTGTAGGAGCAGGGTTAGAAAACGAAGATGCCGTTAAAAAAAGTGCTTATGGGTATCGTCAATACACTCGATCTAAAGAGTTAGAAGAAGAAGAGAAAAGGAATAAAGAAAAACGATCAAAAGAAGATGCAGCAAACTCCAAAGAAAACGATGAAAAGGATAAAGAAGAAGCAATGAAGGAACAGGAAAGCGAAGAAAAAGAGGAGCCCAATAGTAATAAATAGCAATTATTTATCATAACTTTAGAAAATGAGGCGTTATGTGTGGAAGAGTTATTTAAAAAGCAGGTTTGTAAGAACTGTCAAAAAGAATTTTATGTATCTCAAGGAAATTCCCAATCTCACTTTTGTCCTACTTGTAAGAGGGATTTTAAAATGAGTTCTCAAACATCCGACACAATTACGAAACAAAAGTCTGAAAAAGGACCTTGGATAAATGCCGCACGATTGTTTCACAATCCAAAAAGTCCCTCCTCATTTAGGGCGGCGTCATCAAAAAAAGGAGGTGAGATTGTGCTGTTTAGTATCATAGCCATACTTTTTGTATTATGGTTACTTGGTTTTTCCCTTGATGTTGGCGGAGGTCTTGTACATCTTTTATTAGTGATAGCTGTCATTGTACTAATTGTTCGCTTAGTGACAGGGGGAAGAGCTCCGTAAGTTGCTGTAGAAGCTCGTTTTATTTAAAACGAGCTTCTACCTTTAAATAAAAGAGATTGCAAGTTTTCAATAATTCAAACACTATTTGTACTAGACGTTTATTGGAGGAGTTTAATTTGAGTCCAAAACAAAATAATAAAGAGAGATTAATAGAAAGAAAAATTTTTATTCCTTCTTTAATCATTATAATTCTTATATCTTTACCTTTAGCTGTTTATCCAGATGCTTCCATGAGTATTTTGAATAAAGGTTTTAATAAAACTGTCTCTGCATTTCAATGGGGGTACATATGGTACGCAGTGATTCTTGTGTTTGTCGGTTTCTATTTTTCTTTTTCGAAATATGGAAATGTTGTATTGGGAGATCCACAAGATGAACCTCGATTCAATTTATTTGAATACTCCTCCATCCTTATTGCAATGGGACTTGGTTCAACCATTATGAGAACGGCTTTAGTGCAATGGACGGAAGTCGCCAATGACCCGCCTGCTGGTGTGGAACCTCACTCCATGGAAGCACTGTTATGGGGAAACTCTTATAGTATGTTTATATGGAGCTTTCAGACATTCGCTGTGTTTGTGGTGGCAGCCCCGGCCTTAGCTTATGTTCTCCATGTCCGAAAAAAGCCATTTATGAGAATTTCCGAAGCATGCAGAACCATTTTTGGTGATAAGTTCACCGACGGTTTTGGAGGCGTTGTGTTGGACATTATATTTATGATTAGTATTTTGTCAGGGGCGGCAGTGACGCTTGGTCTAGGAACACCTATCGTAACTTATAACCTGGCTGCATTATTCAACATCGAACAATCTTTTACACTTACTTTAATTGTAACAATTGTATGGGTTCTCATGTTTACCATTAGTGCTTATCGAGGACTGGATAAAGGAATTAAAATATTAAGTACATTTAATATGTATCTAGCAGGTGCTTTCGCTGTTTTTGTCTTGCTTATTGGCCCAGGGGTTTTCATTATGAATTACTTTACGGAGTCTTTAGGTTTTCTTTTTTCGAATTACGTGGATACCTTTCTTTATACCAATTCATTAGATATGAAAGGCGAAACGCATATAGAAGGGCATAAAGTATTTTGGTTTGCGTATAATGCCACTTGGGCTATGCTGCACAGTGTTTTTGCTGCCAAAGTGTCTTATGGCAGAACTGTTCGGGAAATGATTTTAACGTATTTTATGGCTCCTATGCTGCTTTCTTGGGGCGCGACTGGTCTTCTAGGAGGGCTAGGCGTGGAACGACAACTTAGTGGAAAGTTAAATCTATTTGAAACGGTGAAAGAGGATTCCATGAATGTGGTTCCGGAAGTTTTAACCTCACTTCCCTTAGCCCCTGTCGTCTTAGTGGCTTTCATTCTTTTGGCACTTATTTTCTTAACAACGACCTTGGACTCCACAACATATAGCATAGCATCTTATACAGGAACAGAGGATATGAGTGACTCAGAACCATCTAAAACGCTCCGCATTGTCATTGCCTTTGTGATAACAGCTTTTGCTCTTACTCTGCTTGCTATTGGAGGTTTAGAACCACTAGAAGTTGTTTCCGGGTTTATGGGCATTCCTGTTATTATTGTTCAGTTTTTAACAATTTATGCAGCCTTTAAAATGATGAATGAAGATAAAGCTTGGATCTATAATGTTCGAAAAAAGGATAAGCAGTAAAGTGGAACCTAAAATTCTACGCTTTTAAAAACACTCTTGAGCAATAAAGCTTTAAAAAGTTTGTGATAGGTGAATTTCGTACCTCAGGAAGGAGAAAAAGCTATGCTCTTATTCATGCTTCTAGGGTTAGCCTTGTTTTTGGGAGGAGTTGTGTACTTTTTAATTAGTTACCAGCATATCCAAACTTACAAAAAAGAAGAATGGCTGTTGCATTTAAAAAATAGTAAGTATGTTATGGCAGGAGGAGTCATTTTGTTTCTTCTCGGGATGATTATAAAATTCATAATGTAAATGGAGGATAATTATGCGTCAAATGGTGACCAGATGGTTTTTACCTTTAAGTCTAAGTGCAGTTGTAATGTTGACAGGATGCCAAAATAATAATGACGAAAAGCAAAGTGACGCAGACGAAATTGATGAAGTTGTAGGAATAGAACCAGGTTCAGGGACTATGGATATTGCCGAAAATACGATTGAAGAATACAGTTTAGACGTTCAATTAACTTCTAGTTCTGAAGCAGCGATGCTAACAGGATTAAAAAGTGCTATTGAAGATGAAGAGCCAATCGTCGTGACTCTCTGGCAGCCTCACTGAGCATTTGAAAAATACGATTTAAAATTTTTAGACGATCCTGAAGAAACACTGGGGGAAGCTGAAAAAATCCATACGATGGTTCGAGAAGGTTTAAAAAAAGACAAGCCTGCTGCTTATCAGTTATTAGATAACTTTCATTGGGAAATTGAAGATATGAATGAAGTCATGGCTAAAGCAAGAGAAGAAGATGTGGAACCAGAGGAGGCTGCTTTGGAATGGATTGAAGATAATCAAGACAAAGTGGAAGATTGGACCAAAGATATAGAACCAGTAAAAAACGAATCCATTGAATTAGCATATGTGGAATGGGATACAGAAGTAGCTTCTACAAACGTGGTAGCCCTTATCCTGGAAGACTTGGGTTACGATGTTACATTGACAGCAGTTGATATGGGGGTTGCTTTTCAAGCTCTATCTGATAAAGGAATAGATGGAATGCTTATTGCCTGGCTTCCTGTGGGCGCTGCCTCTTATTATGAGAAATATAAAGATGACATTGTAGACTTAGGCCCTAATTTAGAAGGAGCTCAGCAAGGGTTCGTTGTCCCAGAGTACATGGATATAGACAGTATTGAAGAGCTACCTCATAAATAAGAAAAGTTCAATCCAGAAGTGAAAATAAAAGTACAATTTGTATAGAATGGTTGTAAATAGCTCCTTGAATTTTCTTTACTGTAGTAAAAGCAGAGTATTTCCATTCTGTATATACAGAAGTATGTTTTAAGATAAAAAGAAAAGGATATGTAATTAAGAGCAATATATAGTAAATATTCAGACCATAAAAGAGGAGTTGTTAAATTATGAGAATAAGCAACGGCACATATATTGAGCTTGTTTATTTCAACGATGAAGAAGTGAGCAATCAAAAAGTAGAATTTCAAGGAAATGCTAGAGAATTTAGAATCGAACATCAAGATAACAATAACTGGGACGGTTTTGAAAAAGATGAACTTTTTTATCTTGAAGAGGAGCAAGTGCGAGTTTTTGAAAAAGTAGAATCTGAAGATGAGAAGGGAAATGTCGATAAAATTAAATATTTTATAGCACCTGCTGAAATAACCCCAGACAGAGTGAAAAAAGATAAACTACAGTAATCTCAATTTTAATGGAAAATTATGTCAAAGCATAAAGGTTGCCCTAATAAGCAACCTTTTTAATTAATAAAAGACAATTATTTAATTCTCTGATTAGATAGCTAATGAAGAGCAATGTAGCTAAAATAACGCTCACCCTTGGGTATATGCTGCATGAACCGGGTTTTTCCCCACACCGACCTTCATCTCCAAGAAGTAAAAGCTCACTCGAACCAGATTTAACGTCTTTTTTAAGAAGTAAGCTTGCACTCAAAAAGGCCTTAAATGATGGTATAGTAAAAATTAAAAGTCTCGTTTCCTTGGAAAGGAGACTTTTTGGTATGGTTTACTTTCGAGCATTTGATTCTGTTGATGGATTATTATTGGTTTCAGGGGCAGGCGCTTTTTTTCCAACAATAAAATACCATATATCATGAAAAATCCCTGTTTCGTAAAAGATTTTTAATAAAATAAACGTGAGCGGACCGATGACGATTCCAATAATGCCGATTAGTTTAAATCCGACGTACAGGGTGATGAGTGTCATTAAAGGGCTAATGCCAATATTGGAAGATAGAATCTTTGGTTTGATTAATTGACGCTGGACGACGATCAATCCATATAAAATCGAAAGGCCTGCTCCTAAGAATACTTCGCCTGTTGAAAAAGCATAAATTGCCCAGGGAAGGAAAATTAAGATTGCTCCAATATATGGCAGGAAATCGACCAGCCAGATGATGAGAGCGATGGTAAGGGCGTGTTTGATCCCCAATACTAACAAGCCGATATAGACGATGACTGCTGAGATAAAGGTGATTTTAAATTCTGCTTTTAAGTATCCGAAAAGAGCACGTTGCAAGCCTTCATGAATGGAATTAATGCGGTTTTGAACTTTTGTTGGAACTTTACGATGCAGTCCTTCCATAATACGGTGCCAATCTTTACTGATAAAAAATGCAGCTAAAAGAGAAAAAACTAAAACGGTCGCAAAGCTTGGCAGTCCTTTGATAAATCTGTACAGACCATTTCCAATCGATTGCAGGAAATTACTGATACTATTTGTAATTTGTTCGCCCATCACTTGCGTTGTTTCCATAATGGTGCCGCGCTGGGAAGGATCAAGATTTTGAAATTGTTCGATGATGTTTTGATAAAAAGGTAAAATACTTGATGTAAATTTGTCCTGCATAAAACTGCTGAAATCACTGTAATGGGCAGGCATTATTTTGGATAAATAATTAAATCCTTCCATAATTTCATTAACCAATAAAGTGATAATCGTTGAAAAAATGGCTGTAATGAGAATAATCGCTGTGAACACAGCATATCCGCGCCGCATTTTTACATACTTTTGTAAGAGGTCCACAGCCGGATTTAAAATGAGTGCCACGATAAAACCCAAAATAAATGGCAGCATTAACTTTCCCAGAAAATAAAGGAGAAAAGCTCCAACAACAGCACCGAGAATAACGATACAAACACGTATTGCAATATAGCCATATTTTTTATTCATCTTCTCTCACCTCTACGCCGCTTCGCATTATTCATTTTATTATAGTCTAGTTTATCATATTTTGTGTATAAGCAGTTTTTTCCGGTAGTGGAGAAAGTCATGTATTCAAAAATAGTTGTTTTGGTGAAAAAATCTCTAGATGTTATAAGTGTGATACGCAGATAAGAAAGTATAAAATTTTCTTACCCAGAAGATCAACGCCAATATTCGCTGGTCGAGTCTTTCGAATACTCCGTTTATTATCTGCGCGAAAAAAGTTTTCATTTTTGTCCTGTATAAGTATAACTAAAGAGTTCACTATTAACTCTTTTCGAATGCCGGATTTTCCATTCATGGCCTTCGAGCGGTTTACCGTAAAGTTTTTATAAATCGCCAGCAGTTCCATAAGTGGGTACATTTTAAAAAAGCTCGTATTTTTTAATGCGGTATTGCAAACTTTGCCTGCTTAACCCCAGCACTTTGGCGGATTGGGTTATATTTTGGCTGTTCTCTTGTAAAACTTGCTGGATGTATGTTTTTTCAAGTAGTGCTTTTTTATGTTCTAATGTTTCCGTTGCAGGAGCGGTTTTGTTTTCGTTTTCTTCGGTGAAAGACTTCTCCGGTATGGATTGCTGATACTTTCTTCGGAAGCGGCCAGTTAAATGGGATACTTGAATAGTCTTTTCATCGATCGCAATATTCATGGCTCCTTCAATGACATGCTCGAGTTCGCGCACATTTCCCGGCCAATCATGTTGATACATCATTTCGAGAACTGTGTTGTCCACCCCTTGAATATTCATTTGAAACAGTTGGTTGTATTTGGCGATGAATAATTGGATGAGCGGCAGCATATCTTCTTTTCGCTCCCGTAAAGGCGGAAGGAATAGGGAGACGACGCTTAAACGATAATATAAATCTTTACGAATTTGTTGAGATTCAAGTATGGTGTCAGGTTCTTCGTTTATGGTAGCAATAATCCGGACGTCAATTGGTTTATCTTTTGTATCACCAATGCGACGGACTGTTCGTTCCTGCAAGACGCGCAACAGTTTGGTTTGCAGCAAAGGGTCCAAGGAATTAATTTCATCTAAAAGCAATGTCCCGCCATCTGCCTGTTCAAATAAGCCGGGAGAATCTGCAGCATCCGTAAAAGCTCCTTTTTTAGTGCCAAACAGCAGGCTTTCCATCAAACTTTCCGGAATGGCAGCGCAATTCTGGGCAATAAAGGGCTTGGCAGCTCGCATGCTTCCGTTGTGAATGCTCTGGGCGAATAATTCTTTTCCTGTTCCTGTTTCGCCGATGATAAGAACAGAAGATGTTGTTCTAGTAGCTAATTTCGCTTGGTGGATAACCTCAGCAAAAGCGTGGTTTGCACCGATAATCTGCTCAAAGTGATATCTTTTGTTTTGCTTTTTCAGAACGTTTTCGGTAATGACATGTTCTAATTGGGTGATATCTTTCGCCATTTCTACGGCTTCCGTTCGTGTACCATTTTGCTGGATGGGAAAGGTATCATTAATGGTGGTAATCGCTTCTCCTTTATGGTTGAAATAGGTTTGTTTTACATTTCTTGTTGCTTTACCAGTGTGTAAAGTATGAAGCAATGTACTATGCTGGTTTTCATGGAAAGAAAACATATCCAACACATTTTTTCCTAAAATATCCCGCCGGTTCATCGATTCAATGGCTTCCATTTTTTTATTATAGACAATGGTTTTTCCTTCGTGATTAATGACGTGGATACCAACATTCACCTCGTCGATTAAGCGATGATACAATTCTTTTTCATGGAGCAGATGTTGCAACTCTTCATTATCCATGAAAGCTTCACCTCCATTTTTTCTGGATGTATGTTATGTTAAGTATAATGGATGGAGCAGCTTGGTGCAAAATAATTTGGCGCAAACTGAATTGGCACGGGTAAACGCCAAGAAATTTTGCAGCAATTGGTGGTCAACTATCTTTCTGATGCGATTGTTATTGTTGGCATGTATTTTGCAACTGTATTAAAGTGTAGAGAGAAACTGTAATAAACAGAATATTGAAGCAGGGGGCAATTTGGTTCCCTGTATAGAAAAGGCATTTATGAAAAATGCCACGTTTTCTAACATTTATAAAGGAGGAAATTGAATATGGTAGAAACAGCAACTTCCAAAGAAATTATCGAAACGACTGAAAAATACGGAGCGGAGAATTACCACCCGCTGCCAATTGTTATCCAAGAAGCAAGCGGTGTTTGGGTACAGGATCCAGAGGGCAATAAGTATATGGATATGCTTAGCGCGTATTCCGCTATGAACCAAGGCCATCGTCATCCGAAAATTATCCAGGCTTTAAAAGATCAAGCAGACAAAGTAACGCTCACCTCCCGTGCGTTTCATAATGATATATTGGGCGAATGGACGAAACGCGTCAGTGAATTAACCGGGAAAGATAAAGTGTTGCCGATGAATACCGGGGTAGAAGCAGTGGAGACAGCTATTAAAGCTGCCCGGCGCTGGTCTTATGAAGTGAAGGGAGTGGAGGATAACCAAGCAGAAGTGATTGCTGCGAAAGGAAACTTTCACGGCCGGACATTGAATGCCGTCTCCCTCTCTACAGATCCAGGTGCAACCAAAGATTACGGCCCATTCGTGCCGGGGATTCATAAAGTCGAATTTGGCGATATCGAAGCGATTCGTGAAGCGGTCACGCCAAATACAGCAGCTATCATAGTAGAACCAATTCAAGGGGAAGCAGGTATCATTATCCCACCGGAAGGCTATTTAAAAGCTATTCGTGAAATTTGCGATGAAAACAATATTTTATTCGTAGCAGATGAAGTGCAAACCGGTTTTGCACGTACAGGAAAAATGTTTGCCTGTGACTGGGAAAACGTTGTGCCGGATATTTATGTGATGGGGAAAGCTCTAGGCGGCGGTGTCATGCCAGTCTCAGCCATCGCAGCCAATAAAAATATCATGGACGTCTTCACGCCGGGCTCTCACGGGTCAACTTTTGGTGGAAACCCATTAGCTTGCGCTGTTTCGCTTGCTGCATTAGATGTTATTGAAGAAGAAAAATTAGTCGAACAATCTCTTACCATGGGAGCTTATTTCGAAAAAGCCCTTAAGAACATTGACAATCCGTCCATTACTGCAATTCGCGCACGAGGCCTGTTCATCGGTGTCGAATTCGACAAACCAGTCCGTGCATACTGCGAAGAATTAAAGGAACAAGGCGTGCTCTGTAAAGAAACGCAAGAAAACACCATTCGCTTCGCACCGCCTTTAACAATTACAGAAGAAGAAATCGACTGGGCCATCGAAAAAATCGTTAACGTATTAAGTAAATAAAAAAGAAAAGCTCACTCTATCTGATTACAGGTAGAGTGAGCTTTTTCATTAGTAGAAGAAAGCGAGGAAAAGATATTATTTAAATTAGACATATTTGACGCTGCTTGCCAATTTGCAATGAGGAACTGGCAAGAATAAAAATACCAGGATGGAAGCGGGTTTTAGTATATTTCTATCCTGGCGCTGCAGCATGTGGGGTAAGCTTCTAAGGAAGAAGGTGCGGATAATTTTAAATTCGTGAAATTAGGCTCGACTCATGTGCGGTTAATTTTAAATTCGTGAAAATAGGA
>Ga0079226_10003245_pt1 | contig 12493 bp, 13 predicted proteins | sample Poulit2014_FD_76345 | JGI IMG/M metagenome (GOLD analysis project Ga0079226, IMG submission 76345) | Agricultural soil microbial communities from Georgia to study Nitrogen management - Poultry litter 2014 | ecosystem: Environmental > Terrestrial > Soil > Agricultural land | place: USA: Georgia... | reverse complement strand
TCGGAACGTATTTACTTTTTACGCAAATTAGTGTTTTTGTAGTACGGAAATTAAAGTCCAGCCGTACACTGTTCTGGAAAAAAACGAATATGCTTTTATTTTCCGATTTATCGCATCGGATGAAAGATAACGCACGCGCCTTTTTCATGGTGGCCATTATTTCTACCGTAGCTTTTAGTGCAATCGGAACGTTAGTCGGGTTTAATTCATTACTGACAAAAGGAATGAAAGAAGCTAATCCAATCTCGTTTACGTACACTTATGATGACAACGAAGATAAGCCTGATGTAGAAGCAGTGCTGGATAAACATGATCTGGAGGCTAAAACAGCTGATGTTCCGTTAGCTGATTTTGAACAAGATGGCGTTGAGAAAATGATTGTCACACCTGAAATATATAACAAAATAGCTGAGTTAGCAGGTGAAGATACCGTAGATGTAGCGAAGGATGAAGTAGCTTACGTCCCTTCAGCACAAGCAAATATGCTGCCGGAGGATGAAAGCAATGAAGATGAAGTGATTTTAGCAGATGGAACGACTAAAAAGGTCACAGAAGATAACATTCCCAATTCTTCTATCTTGCCAGCTGTAACATCGTATTTCATCGTTGGAGAATCGGTTTATGATGAGCTTCCTGAACCTGCGGACGTCAATAATTATGCTGCTTGGGAAGTCGTCGACGGCAGTCAGGATGATCTCGTTGCAGCAGGAAAAGAACTTGAAGAGATAGACCCTGCTATTATGGCGATTGATAAAGTGGTATATGATACGAATGCCATATGGGGGCCGGTCATGTTTGTTGGACTGTTTATCGGCATTGTCTTCTTTGTTTCAGCAGGAAGTTTCCTGTATTTCCGTTTATATACGGACTTGGATGACGACAAAGAAAAGTTTGCTGCGATTAGTAAGATTGGTTTAACGACAGGTGAAATGAATAAAGTTATCAGCAAACAAATTGCTTTATTGTTCTTTGCCCCGATTATCGTGGCTACTATTCATGGAGCGGTTGCATTGACGGCTCTCTCTCATCTATTTGATTATAGTTTAGTGTATGAATCATTCTTAGTATTGGGCAGCTTCTTAGTTATCCAAATTATTTACTTTGTTTTTGTCCGGTATTTTTACATTAGGCAAGTACGCAAATACGTCTTATAACATGAAAAGCTCTTGCAGAAAGGACATTCCTTTTTGCAAGAGCTTTTTCATACTATTTTATCCAAATAATGAAAGAAGCGTTCCATTTCTTCGTCTGTCCCAATGGAGATACGAACGTAATCTTCAACAGGAGGTTTCCCGAAGTAACGGATGAATATGTGCTGCTCCCGCAAACTTTCATAGATCTTGCTTGCTTCTATTGCAGGATGTGTAACAAATACAAAGTTCGCTGCAGAAGGTAAGACGTGAAATCCTCTTGTTTCTAACTCTTTCATGACCCATGTTCGGGTTTGAATAATTTTTTCTCTTGTTTTCTCAAAATAAACGGTATCTTCCATAGCTGCTTTTGCTCCTGCTAAAGTTAAACGATCTACTGGATAAGAGTTGAACGAATCTTTTATGCGCATCAGCCCTTCAATTAAATCGGGAGATCCTAACGCAAAGCCTACACGCAAACCAGCAAGAGAGCGGGATTTAGACATGGTTTGGATAATCAGAATATTTTCGTACTTTTCTACAAGCTTCGCTGCGCTGGAAGAATCAGGTGCAAAATCAATATATGCTTCATCGATTACGACGACAGTATCGGGGTTTTGCTGTACGATATGCTCTACTGCCGAGACCGATAAATAACGGCTGGTAGGCGCATTCGGATTCGGGAAAATCACACCGCCATCTGCCTGGAAATAGTCCTTTGGCTGGATGCTAAAGTCATCCTGTAACGGAATCGTTTTGTAAGGAACTTGAAATATTCCGGCATAAACGGGATAAAAGCTGTAGGAAATCTCCGGAAATAATATTGTTTTATCTGGATCGAAAAAGGCCATGAATGAAAAAGCCAGTACCTCATCTGAACCATTTCCTACAAATACATTATCTGCCTCGAGTTCGTAATAAGCAGCAATACTTTCTTTTAACGCATCCATTGTTGGTGAAGGATAGAGTCTTAAATTACGATTTGTTGCTTCTTGGATAGCACTGGTAACTTTCGGCGATGGCGGATATGGGTTTTCATTCGTATTTAATTTAATAATATCTGTTGCTTGCACTTGTTCTCCAGGGACATACGGTTTTGTGCGTTTGGCCATGTTGCTCCAAAATTTACTCATGTTTATGCTGTGCCTCGCTTTTTGCAAGATGTCTTTCGGATAAAGCTTGTTTGATATCGGAAATCTGTACATCCGTAATGTTCATTAATACAAGAGTGTGGTAGATAAGATCGGAAATTTCCCAAATAATTTCTTCTTTATCCCGGTTTTTGGCACCGATAATCACTTCACTTGTTTCTTCACCGACTTTTTTCAACACTTTATCGATTCCTTCACGGAAAAGGTAAGAGGTATAAGCACCTTCAACAGGGTGTTGTTTTCTTTCTTCAATCGTTTCAATGATGGTATGAATGACATCACGTTTAGCAGTTTGTTCCATAATTGGATGGTGAAAACAGGAGGTTTTTCCTGTATGGCATGCAGGACCTTCCGGGTGAACAGTTACTAATAGCGCGTCCTGGTCGCAATCCAAGGTAACCGAAGATACAGTTTGCAGATTGCTGGACGTCGCTCCTTTGTGCCAAAGTTCTTCGCGGGAACGGCTGTAGAACCACGTCTCTTTCGTTGCCAACGTTTTCTCCAATGCTTCTTTATTCATATAAGCGAGCATTAATACATTTCCAGTTGTTTCATCTTGTACAATTGCTGGAATCAATCCATTTTCATCGTATGTGATATAATCTGCATTCATTACGATTCTCCTTCGTATTTGTCTTTGTTTACGTTGTTAAGAGCTTTTTTAACGTCACTGATGAGAATATCCCCGTAATGGAAAACGGACGCAGCAAGTGCAGCATCTGCTTTTCCAGTGGTTAAGACGGTTTGAAAATCTTCCACGTCACCTGCTCCGCCACTTGCGATAATGGGAATAGTAACTTGTTTACGAATCGCTTGATGAAGCGGAATGTTATAGCCGCCTTTCACTCCGTCAGCGTCAATCGAATTGAGTAGTATTTCACTCACACCTAACGTTTCGCCTTGACGTGCCCATTCAATAGCGTTGATACCTGTGTCTTGTTTGCCGCCTGAAATGAAGGCATGCCAAGTGCCGGGAGATACTTCCTGAGCATCGATGGATAAAATGATACGTTCCCCACCGAAAGCAGAGACTGCTTCTTTTAGAAAACCCGGTTGTGTAATCGCAGCACTGGTAATCGATACTTTATCGGCTCCTGCTTCAAGCGTTTCTTCGATGGCTTTTACGGACCTTATGCCACCTCCTATATAAAGAGGAAGCGCCGTTTCTTTGCGAATTTGTTTGATCACTTGTAAAAAGAGAGTGCGGTCGTCTCCAGCAATATCCAGTAAAAATAAAACATCAGCTTGATCTGCTTCATATTGTTGAGCTAGTGCTACAGGGTCTGCCACATCTTGGACATCCCTGAATTTTTTTCCTTTCACGACGCGACCATTTCTAATATCGAGGCAAGGGATAATGTTCTGTTTCATTCGCTTGCCTCCAGCACAGATTCAAGGGAAAGTTTTCCGTCATATAAAGCTTTTCCGATGATCGCACCATATAACTTTTCCTCCGCTAATGCTTGTATATCCGCGGTTGTTGTAATACCGCCGCTGGCAATGACTTGCATCGTTGTGGCCTGGTGAATTTCGCGCTGTTCTATAATGTTAGGGCCTTCAAGCATGCCGTCTTTCGCTATATCCGTATAAACGATGGTTTGTAACCCCAATGATTCCAGCTCCTGCACTAAATCCAAAGCTTTCGTATCGCTGGTGTCCGTCCAGCCATCTGTGGCAATAAAACCGTCGCGGGCATCGAGTGAGACCACAATTCTGTCACCGTATTGCTGAATGGCTTCTTTTAAAAACTCCCTGTCTGTAATCGCAGCAGTCCCTATTATCACTCGGGAGACACCGTTTTCCAGGTAGCCTTGGATAGTTTCTAAAGAACGAATGCCGCCGCCGACTTGAACGGGGATGGTAGTTGATTGTGCGATATGGTTAATGACATTCTTATTAATGGAGTCTCCTGTTTTCGCTCCATTTAAATCAACGATGTGAATATAGGAAGCTCCTTTTTCTTCCCATTCCTTTGCCATTTCTGCCGGAGCATCGCTATATACTTTTTCTTGGTTGTAATCACCTTGAATCAGCCGTACACATTGCCCATCTAAAATATCAATTGCTGGAAAAATAATCATGAGTTTGTGACCCCTTTTACGTTGAAATTTAACTGCCGGTCAGCTTTTATATCGTTTGAAAATGCTTCAAGTTTACAACATGCCTTTTGTTGAAGGGATATCGTTTATTCTTGGGTTTAACTGACTGGCAGCGTCAAGTGCTCTGGCAAACGCTTTAAAAACCGCTTCAATGATATGATGTGTATTTGTACCGTAAGCTACGTTAATGTGAAGCGTAATGCCCGCATGATTGGTGAACCCTTGAAAAAATTCTTGAACCAGCTCTGTATCGAAACTGCCTACTTTGTCTTTTAATCCATCCACATGATAGACGAGGTAGGATCTGCCGCTAATGTCGATATCGACTGTTGCGAGAGCTTCATCCATTGGTACGGTGAAACGTGCATAACGTGTAATGCCTTTTTTATCGCCCAGCGCAGTATGAAAAGCTTGGCCAAGCGCAATGCCAATATCTTCCGTCGTATGATGATCATCTACCTGCGTATCCCCGTCACAATTAATGTTCACATCAAAAAGTCCGTGCTTTGTAAATAGAACAAGCATATGATCTAAAAAGCCGACTCCTGTGTGAATCGCTCCATTGCCTTCTCCGTCAATATGCAATCCTGCTTCTATATTTGTTTCCGCTGTTTGCCGTTTAATAGTATGTTCACGCATGTTCAGGTTTCATCCTTTCTTCTAAGTGTAATCGCATTCGCATGGGCTGTCAGGCCTTCTGTTTTTGCCAGTGTTTCAATTGCTTCTGCTTCTTGAAGTAAAGCTTGCTCTGAATACCGGATAATGCTTGATTTTTTCATGAAATCATAGACACCGAGTGGGGAGGAGAATTTTGCTGTCCCGCTTGTCGGCAACGTATGATTAGGGCCTGCAACGTAGTCACCGAGTGGTTCTGGTGAATAATTCCCCAAAAATATCGCTCCTGCATGTTTGATGTTTGATATATGTTCAGAAGCATTGCGGACCATTAATTCCAGATGTTCGGGGGCCATCTCATTTACCAGGTCCCAGGCTTCTTCTAGATGGTCTGTGACGACAATCCGCCCATTTGTATGTAAGGAAGCCGCTGCAACGTCTTTTCGTTCCAATTTTTCCAGTTGTACTGCTATCTCGCTTTGAATGGCTTTCGCCTGTTTATCAGAAAAAGTAATGCAGATTGCTGTTGCTGCTTCATCGTGTTCGGCCTGTGAAAGTAAATCAGCCGCTACATAATCGGCAGGAGCAGATTCATCCGCTACGATACATACTTCGCTCGGGCCGGCAATCATATCAATCGCCACATCTCCGTAAACCCACTTTTTAGCCCGGGCTACGAAATCATTGCCGGGGCCGGTGATTTTATCGGCTTTAGGAATGCTTTCCGTGCCATAAGCGAATGCAGCAACTGCTTGAGCACCTCCGATTTTAAAAATGGTGTCTACTCCGGCCTGCTTAGCGGCTGTGATGACGTAAGGATTCACTTTTCCACCCAGCTGCGGCGGGGTGGCTATAGCAATGTTTTTAACGCCGGCAATTTTCGCCGGAATCACGTTCATTAAAACAGTAGAAGGATAAGCTGCTTTACCACCGGGAATATAAATGCCGACACGGTCCATTGCTGTCACTTGCTGTCCAAGCATGACGTCATTTTCCCTGTACATGTACCAAGACTTCTCCAATTGTCCGCGGTGAAAAGCGGTAATGTTCGCTTGCGCTGTTTGAACAGCTTGGATAAATGAACTAGAAACGAGAGCATCCGCTTCTTCCCATTCTTCTTCACTTACTTCCAATGTATGTAAACGGACTTGGTCAAATTGCTCCGTATAATCAATAAGAGCCTGGTCGCCTTGCTGCTCAACTGTACGAAGAATGTCGAGCACAATGTCATCTATTTGCCGGGTTCGTTCGCGGTTATTCGTTTGTTTGGCCATTTGAAAAGCTGCCCCTGATACAATTTCCACGTTTATGCCTCCAAACTGTTTTTCATACTATTAATAAAGGACTGGATTTCTGCAGTTTTTGTTGCAAAACTTGCTTTGTTCACAACAACACGGGTGCTGATATCTTCCACATCTGTGATAATTTGCAAGCCATTTTCTTTGATTGTTGTCCCTGTTTCCACGATGTCGACAATGCAATCAGCCATATCAATCATCGGAGCTAATTCGACACTGCCATTTAATTTAATCGTCGTTGCTTGAATCCCTTGTTTATGGAAGAATTGCTTAGCAACGACAGGATATTTGGAAGCGACTTTTAAAGAAGTTCTTTTCGTCAAATCAATATCTTTCATACTTGCGACGACGAATTTACACTTTCCCAGTTGCAAATCCAGTAGCTCGTAAACGTCAGCCCCTGCTTCTAAAATATTATCGCGTCCGACAATTCCTATGTCTGCAGCGCCTTCTTCGACATACGTAGTTACATCAAGAGCTTTTACATAAAGCATTTTAATCTTTTGATCCGCGCTGTAAAAAACAAGTTTTCGACTATCTTTATGAAAATTAGGGAATGTGATGCCTGCATTTTCCAACATTGCTAAAGAATCCACTGCTGTTCGTCCTTTAGCAAGGGCAAGCGTTAATGGTTCCAAATTGCGTCACTCCTTTTCTTTTGTTGCTTCATATGTTTCCGCATTGGTATATCGTGTTTCTTCACCGCTTGCATCAATGCATTTTACTCCGCTTGCAGTTACATAAACTGTTTCATGTGCTTTAGGCGTTTGGACAAGTGGATGCTCTTTAGGATAAAGGACGGTTTCGAAATCTGATTTTCGAAGTTTGGTTGCTAGCTGGACACTTTCTTGTTGTTTCTCTCCGTCATACATGATTTTTACATCTACATCTTGTGTTGTTTCCGTACTGGTAATGGCAGCGTGACTGACCAGCGTATCTAAGTCATAAGCAAAACCGCTGGCTGGAATATCAGCATCAAATTGTGCGGCTAATGAATCATAGCGGCCGCCCATCACAATCGGTTTTCCGATATTTTCAATAAACCCTTGGAAAATCATATCCGAATAATAGTCCATATGATTGATTAAACTTAAGTCGATGACGACATGTTTTTCCACGCCGTACGCTTTAAGGTTATCATAAATGGCACGGAGCGAATCGAGCGCAGGGACGGCATCTTTCGGCAAAGGTAATTCGCTGGCTCGGTCTAGCACGACTTGCGGCTCTCCGTACAGGAAGGGCAATGCCATAATGACTTCTTGAATGTCATCGTTTAAAGAGGTTCTTTTTAAAAACTGTTCAATCTCAGGAATGTTTTTTGCTTGTATATACTGTTTCAAAAGCTGCAAGTCCTCTTCTTTTAGCTGCATCGCATCGATTAAACGTGCGAAAAAACCAGCATGGCCCAATTCCATTTTTAAATTTTTAAATCGCATTTGTTTTAACGTATCGATTGCTAAAAAAACAACTTCAGCATCTGCTTCCGGACTTGGATTTCCGAAATACTCTATCCCTGCTTGCGTATTATACCTCTGTGCTTCTGTTCCTTGCTTCTGGCGAAATACATCCAACACATAAAAGTATCTTAAATCTTCGGTGATAGAAGTGTTATGGCTCGCTATTTGCTGTGTTAACGGTATTGTAATATCCGGCCGGAGAACAAGTGCTTTTCCTGTATTATCAATCGTTTTAATCATTTCTTCATGGTTCACAGTACCGTTCATTTGGACGTATAAATCATATGCCTCAAAAGGAGACGTATGAATTTCACGATAGCCAAACAGACGGAAATGTTTCTTCAATTGTTGAATCACTTGTTGTCGATGATGGATTTCGTTAACATCAATAACAAGATCATTTTCTATGTTATGATAGAGTTGCATAAAAAGTTTCCTTTCTTGAATCGCTTTACTGCTTTATCGTAATAAAGTATTTGATAATTCTATATTTTAATAGCAATCAAAGCAAAAGTCAAATAGAAATAGGAGTGTACCCCATTGAAAATAGACTACCATATGCACAGTGATTTTTCAGCAGATTGTGAGGAGCCAATGGAAGAAACAGTGAAAACGGCAATCGAAAAAGGGCTGACCGAAATTTGTTTTACCGAACATATTGATTATGATTACCCTGATACAACGATTGATTTTTCATTAGACACGGCTGCTTACCATGAAAAAATTAAAGAAATGCAAGCGAAATATACAGGGTTGATACAGGTGAAAAAGGGAGTGGAGATTGGTGTTCAGCCCCATTTGTTAGAACGATATGAAACGTTCCTCCAAGAAGAAACATTTGATTTTATTATTTGCTCGGAGCATACAACGAATCGCCAGGATTTGCACAGTAAAGCTTTATTTCAGAACCGGAGTACCAAAGAGGCCTATGAATTGTATTATAAAGAATTGCTGGATTGTGTGACACGATTTGAATCGTACAGTGTTCTTGGCCATCTGGATTTAATTAAACGATACCAGGCGCCGGACCCGGATGTTGATTTTACAGAAGTCATCACGGATATTTTCAATACGATTATTCCCAAAGGAAAAGGAATTGAAGTGAATGCTTCCGGTTTCAGCTATGGTTTGGACCATCACATGCCAAGTGAAGATATTTTGCGTTTATACAAAGCTTGCGGCGGGGAGATTATTACTATTGGCTCGGATGCGCACGAAAAAGCAGACGTAGGGAGACATTTTTCTGAAGTAGCGTACTTGCTTCAAGAGATTGGGTTTGATTATTTATGTACGTTTAGTGAGCGAAAACCGGCTTTTCATCCTATAAAACAATTTTTATAGGACAAATGACAAATAATTTTATATAATGTAGACATGGAACATTTAAAAGGAATGAAAAGAATGAATTTATACAACCAATTAATCGATATAGTACCTCAAGAAAATGTTGTGAAAGACAAACCGTTAAAAAATCACACGTACACTGAACTGGGTGGAAACGCTGATTATTTTGTTACACCAGTGAATTACGAACAAGTACAGGCTGTGGTAAAGCTGGCCAATCAGGAAGACGTCCCGTTTATGCTGCTGGGCAATGGCTCCAACTTAATTATTAAAGATGGCGGCATACGCGGTATTGTGATGTATCTGGGAGAACTGGATAATATTCGCGTCGAAGGCTCTTCTTTGTTTGCCCAAAGTGGTGCTTTGATCCGTCAAGTGTCGAGGAAAGCTTTACAGCATGAATTAAGCGGAATCGAATTTGCCTGCGGTATCCCGGGTTCTGTCGGCGGAGCACTCTTTATGAACGCCGGCGCATATGGCGGGGAAATCAAAGATTGCCTGCTCCGGGCGACGGTTGTTGATAGAGAAGGGAACCTGCTGCATTTAGAGACGGAAGATTTAGAGATGTCTTACCGGAACAGTAATATTTACCGGAAGCAATATATTGTTTTAGAGGCAGAGTTTGGGCTGTTACCGGGAAGTTATTTGGATATTAAAGCGGTCATGGATGATTTGACAAATAAACGAGAATCGAAACAGCCTTTGGAATATCCTACATGCGGCAGTGTTTTTAAACGCCCGCCAGGTCATTTTGCAGGAAAGTTGATTCAAGACAACTTGCTGCAGGGAGTTGAGGTAGGCGGAGCTCAAGTATCATTGAAGCATGCCGGTTTTATCATTAATAAAAACAAAGCGACAGCGGAGGAGTATATTTCGCTTATTGAACATGTACAGAAGGTGGTTAAGCAAAATTCTGCCGTAACACTGGAGCGGGAAGTCCGCATTATTGGCGAAGACCCTATTCCTTCTGTTCGTTTATCCTGAAAGAGTAGCAGGGAATTTCTGAATGGTTAGCAGGTGTAAAAATCTGAGAAGTTTGTGAGAAGATTAGTAACTTGGGTAACAAGCAAAGTATGGCATTATTGCTTTGTTTCAAAACAAAAGAAAATGGCTTCGTCCTGAGTCTATGTAAAAGACGAAGCCATTTTGTGAAATGAAAAGTATAGATTACTTCCAATAATTGTTTGCTGCAGCAACCGTTTGAAAATGAACGGCAACTACTTGAGAAGCGGCGGTCAGACTATCTGGATTTTCTGCATATTCCGGACGTAACTTGTCGCGAACTTCAGCGGAGGTTTGCGTGTAAGCTACACCTTTACGTGCAAGTGTAATAGCGAGTTCGAACCCTTCCTGCGGTGTGTTGGTGTGCAGACTTTTTAACCAATCAGCCATGATATCTTCTCCTTTCTATTATACATATAACATAAACTATTCAGAAAATAATGACAATGGATATGCTTATCAGGAAAAGGGAATTCATTAAAATAGTTATTAAGATCCGTTGAAACAAAGCGGAGTTTTTAAATAGTCGAGTGCAGGCAGATACATAGAAAAGAGTATAATTTTTGGGCTCAAACCAATAGTTGAACGGCATGAATAAAAAGATAAGGACGAATCGTTGATAACGTCATTTGAAATACCTATGATAGGATTAGATTAAAACGGAGTGGAAAGAGGGGTTTACAATGAACAAACCAGCACGAGCTATTACAATAGCAGGCTCTGCAGCAGGTGGCAGTGCAGGTATTCAAGCAGATATTAAAACATTTCAGGAATTGGATGTTTATGGGATGAGTGTCGTTACTGCGATTGTAGGACGTCATCCTACTACTGAAAAAAATGTACATCCGCAAACGATTGAAGCCATTGGAGCACAATTTGCAACGGCTAAACAGCAGGTCGACTTTGACGCTATAAAAACAGGGATGCTTTTTTCGAAAGAAGTAATTGATACGACAGCTTCTCTGTTGCAGGATGCGAAGAAAGAGTATGTGGTGGTCGACCCGGTTATGGTAGGGAAGCTCGATTCCAAGCTGTTACAGGAGGACGCGATTGAGGCGCTAAAAAACAAGCTGGTACCTTTATCTACGGTGATTACACCGAATAAGACAGAGGCTTCTATTTTATTAGACGACCGGCCGTTAAAAGAAGTAGAGGATTTAAAACAAGCGGCTATTGATTTACATGATTTAGGAGCTAAATATGTATTGGTGAAAGGCGGACGTTTAAAAGGTCCGGCCGTCGATGTGCTGTACGAAGGGACGGAGTTGGTTACCTTGGAAGCACCTAGAATTCACACGGAAAATACAAGCGGCGCTGGCTGTACTTATTCCGCAGCAATAGCAGGATATCTGGCGAAAGGTAAAACGATTACTGAAGCCGTTCACTTAGCTAAAAGTTTCGTTACGACAGCGATTGAACATAGCTTTACCTATTCGGATAAAGTAGGGCCGACGTATCATGCTGCCACAAGACGGTTTGGGGACGCTCATGACATAAAAGTAACGACAGAGAAAATTGAATCATGATACAGGAGGGCTTTTCATGAAAAAAGCACTGATTAACGTTGATTACACATATGATTTTGTAGCAGATGACGGTAAATTGACTTGCGGAAAACCAGGTCAAGCGATTGAGGAAAAAATGGTAGAGATAACAGAAGAGTTTTTGAAAAAGGGTGATTTCGTCGCTTTTGGGATTGATGCTCATGAAGAAGGTGACAAACTTCACCCTGAAACAGCGCTTTTTCCGCCGCATAATTTAGTGGGGACAACCGGTATGGAACTGTACGGAGGTCTCAAAGATGTTTACGAAAAACATCGCCATGATTCGAATGTGTTTTATTTTTTAAAAACCCGCTATAGTGCTTTTGCAGGGACGAACCTGGAATTGAAATTACGGGAAAGAGGTATTGAGGAACTGCATCTTGTGGGTGTTTGTACAGATATTTGTGTTTTGCATACGGCGGTGGATGCGTATAATAAAGGGTTTAGTATTGTCGTTCATCAAGATGCTGTTGCCAGTTTTAATCAGCCTGGGCATGAATGGGCACTGAGTCATTTTGAAAACACATTGGGAGCGAGAGTCATTTGATGAAAAGAAAAACCGGACGATCGCGGTGTAATTCCCTTTACTGTTCGTGATTTGCTCATAAAAAATGAATAAAAGTGGAAAAATCTTGACAATTCATCTTTTTTTGCTAAGATAAAATAGTAAATGTTATAGGAGAAATGAACGGAAACAAAGATATGTTTATTGAAAAAGTTGCCTAAGAGAGCTGGTATTTGGTGAGACCCAGCGTAACTTATTAATGAATAGCCCTTTGTAGTTGCCGGTTTGAATGAAGTAGAACTGGACGTGGTGTGCGTTAAACACGAAACCAACGAAGATTGTGTACAG
>Ga0079226_10003244_pt1 | contig 12494 bp, 14 predicted proteins | sample Poulit2014_FD_76345 | JGI IMG/M metagenome (GOLD analysis project Ga0079226, IMG submission 76345) | Agricultural soil microbial communities from Georgia to study Nitrogen management - Poultry litter 2014 | ecosystem: Environmental > Terrestrial > Soil > Agricultural land | place: USA: Georgia... | reverse complement strand
TAAATAAAAGGAGAATATCAAATGAACTTAGCCATTATATTAGAAACAAAAGAACATGAAAAAGCCTGGAATGCTTTTCGCTTTGCCGTTACCGCCTTAAAAAAACAACATCAGGTAAAACTCTTTTTAATGGGAGAAGCAGTAGAAGTAGAAAGTATAGACGATACACGATATGATGTCGTTGCCCAAATCGAAGTATTTACTGAACTAAAGGGAGGATTACTGGCTTGTGGAACATGTTTAAAATCACGTCACTTAGAAGATCAGACTTCTTGTCCGATTTCTACCATGGCTGATTGTGTCGAAATGGTAGAGTGGGCTGATCAAGTCGTTACTTTTTAAAGTGATATACTAATAGTAGGAGAGCGAATGATATATGGATCAAAAAAGATATATTGAAAAAGTTACTCTTGGAAAAATTCGGCAGCAGCCAAAAATCCAATTACAACCATACGATCCCAGTTGGGTAACTTCATATCTTGAAGAGGAGCAGAAAATACAACAGGCTTTACAGCAAAAAGCTCTTCTTATAGAACATGTCGGCTCTACCGCTATTCCCAAACTGAGCGCAAAGCCGATCATTGATATTCTTTTACTGGTTAAGGATTCTTCGATTGAAAGTCTCTATCTGCCCGAACTAGTTGCAAGCGGTTATGTATTACGAATCAGAGAACCTGAATGGTATGAACATCGAATGTTTTACAGTAAGGTTAAAGAAGTTCATCTGCATGTTTTCAGCTTGAGCTGTACAGAGGCAAAAAATATGCTGAATTTTAGAAATTGGCTACGATCAAATGAAAAAGATCGACTCAAATATGAGTTGGCAAAACAAAAATTAGCTGCCCAACAATGGCTTACAGTGCAAGAATACGCTGATGCAAAAACTCCGGTAATTACTGAAATCAAAAAGCATGCCAGTCAGTTCTTTTCTGAAGAAAACAAAACTGATAGTTTTAGACTTAGAACAACTGATCAATAGGGTAAATGATTAACTGTTTGTTGAGTATTCAAAGAAAATTTGAATACTTTTTTGATTTTTAAAGGAATATAACTTTTTCTTCTGAAAAATTAACGTAGTTTTATTAAAACTCCGTTGATTGTCGCAGAAATGAACAAAATTTTAATTAAAGTACGTACATTATGATATAGAATAAAATATCTTTTTAAATTAGGTTTTAGTTACTCTTATTCGTCGAGGAATAAAAGAAGGACAGAAAATATCTGAGTTAAAAGTTAATGACGTTGAGAATAAAAACTTAATAGTGAGAAATACACTAGTACAAAGACAGATCATCTAGAAATTACAAAGACGCTAAACCAAGCAGAAGAATATATAGTGAAAAAAGAATCAATACCTTGCTTCTAGTTGCTATGCGTTAAAGGCAAGTAAAACTGGGAATGTTATTATGTTCCTGCAAATGCCAGAAAGTATGTTTTTGATTATAAAGCAAATGGATACTAAATTTGAAGACGTTCGTTGTGATTACGGTAAAACTTTTGGCAATTTGGAGTTTATTGGATTTAAAAAACAAACGAATGAATCAGAGGTATCTACAGAGCCTAGTGAGTCTGAAGAAGAGCCAATGAGTCCGTTGAATCTATCTTAAATTCCTGTAGAATCTTCATCCTGTTGTTTCAGTCATACATGCGGATGATTATGAAGATCAAACAACAGAGCCTGAAATACCAACGGATTCTAGCATACCTGAAAAAGTTCCTAGTGAAACTGAATCAAGCGAAACAGTTGACAGCTAAACAGAAGTTAGTGAAGAGCGAGAAATTCCTGAAGAAAGCACAGAGCCAAGTAATTCCACTGAAGAGCCAGTTATTCCAGTTTTTGGTGTTCGTATTCAAAAACTTACAAGTTGTTGAATTGAATGAGATTGCGAATCCTGATTTGATCTATGCAGGTGGTATTTTACAATTGAAATAAAGGTTTTTGGAATTAAAAGTAGGTGATTGAATGAGTGTTGCTATACTTATGAGTTTTGAGGATGTTTACAATCGATTTGTTGAGGAAGAAGATTTAGTTGAATTTTGTTATAAAGAAGTTTCAAGTGGAGAAATCAGGAATGAATGCTCGTATCGTAAATGGATGTATGATAAGTTTTGTGGACGCTTTGAAAATTTAAGTGAATATGAGGATCGGAAAAAGCTAGTCTTTTTTAATTTATTTATGAAGTTTCTTTGGAATGATGAGCAGTTTGTAGCGTGTGATCAATATGGAGAGAAAGTGTAAAAACTCTCTTTTCTTTGTTATTTGCGGTTCATAAATAATTGAAACTGATTTAATAGTTTGATAATATGATAAAAACAGCTTTTATCTAAAAAAGGGCGAATAAAATGAAAAAATTTAACATAACAGAAGAAAACTTATTTTATATTTTAGATTTATTTGAAAAATTGGAAATAGCTTATTGGCTAGACGGTGGTTGGGGAGTAGATGTATTAACTGGTCAACAGAACCGAGAACACAGAGATATTGATATTGACTTCGATGCTAAATTTACAGAAACTGTAATTGCAGAATTAAAAAATTTTGGCTATGTAGTAGATACGGATTGGATGCCAGCTCGTATGGAATTGAAGCATCCTGAATATGGTTATTTAGATATTCATCCGATTAACTTTAATTCAGATGGGACAATCACTCAGGCAAATCCATTTGGGGAAGATTTTTCTTTTGAAAAAGAATGGTTTTCATCGATGAAATATAAGGGACGAAAAATTCCTTGTATTTCAAAAGAAGCGCAACTGCTCTTTCATGCAGGTTATGAGTTGACGGATAAAGACTATTTTGATATCAATAATTTAAGAGCACTTAACTAATTACTTAATTTTATTTGAGAACAGCGAAATTTTAGGCGTTTTTCTGTTGATGGGTATAGTGTTGTTATCTTGTTATCAGCTTTTTATTTTTGGTAAACTATTAAGTTAATAAAAGTTTCGTTCAATTGAATAAGTCATAAAGTTAGCATTCAAAGAAAAATTTTGAGTGCTTTTTTGTTGTTCGTATTCAAAATCTTCTAAGTTTTTGACCATATGATGTGACGTTGATTTATCAAGGCTTAGCGTAGGTCAGAAAGTGAGGGAATAATTATTGAAAATTCTGGGATATGCACGAGTTTCAACTCATAGAAACTACTGGTGGAATAGTTTTTTTTCACCTACATATTTATAACTAATTCTAGTTTACATAACATATATTAAACAAAGTTATATAGAAAATGAACAGATAGATATAATCTGATTTTCCTCATTATCTTACACTGTTATTTGTCATTTTAAATTTTAAATAACAAAAACACTCAATTTTCTTTGTTGAGTGTTTTTGTTTCATTCTTAGTCATTCACTTATCTTTATTTGTCTAAACATCGTTGGCAAATAAAATGTAATAACATAAGGAATGAATCTTGTTGTTTTGTCGCGATAAGATGCTGCTGAGCTTTCAAATACTGCATACAAATGATTACCATAAACAGTGAGTTGTTCTAAATATGGTGGTGCTTTGATAATTTTAATTGCTTGTTTTTCATTCAATACACCATTATAGAACTGATCATTTGAGAAAACCATTATTTTAGAGCTGACGGGGCCATAAGATTCAGACAACAGACAGTAATCCTTATAAAAAGCGATCCCTTGTATCTTTGGGGGTAAAGTTACCGTGTGGATCTCATTTGAATCAATGTTTCTCTCTCCTCTTTCATCAAGCGAAGCATTAGTAACAGCACCATTTTTAGTCAAGTTAAACGAACCCGCGTAGAGATGTTCATTCTCAATAGTAATAAAAGAAGCTTGAGCGATTCCAGGAAAATCAAGGATCATGGAATATTCAATCGATCGGACATATCGTCTGTTAAGCGGGTAATCATATAAATTGTTCATGGGAATAGCTGCTACACGACCATGACCATGTTCCTTTGAAGCAGCTGAAACCCACAGACAGTTATTGATCTGATCATAAACGAGTCCGCCAGCATGCGTTCTGTTTTTCAAAATGATTGTCTTTATATATTTTCCGCTAATTTTATCTAGCATATAAATCACCGACTGGTGTTTGCGACTATGGCAATAGGCAGAAATAAAAATATGATTTTTGTTTACTCCTACTCCCTGTGGTGTCATATGATAACAATCTTCTATTTCTTTACTTTCCATTTTGATGGACTGTGTTTTCAACATACCTGGAATATTAACGAGTGAATGTTTTGATCGGCTATGTTTGAAAGCAAAATATAATTCAGGATATTTTCTTAAAACTTGCAGTACTTGCTGCTTGCCATCTTCTTCTAGAGAATGGATTTTTCTGGTATATAATATGATTATGACGAAACCGATCATCACAAATAAGTTTGTTATAAAAAAAATCACATCTTCCACTCTCCCCTTCTTTTAAATTATAGCGAAAAAATCCAAAAAGCAAAAGCAATTATTTAAAATGGTAAATATTTGTTTGTATTTTTTATGCGCGTTAGAATAAAATTATAGTAAACAAAGGAGGAAAAGCTTAATGAAAGATGTACCAGAAATAAAAGTTCATTTACATGATCTGAAAGATCTTTACAATGCCGGCTATGAAATTTTGGATGAATTACGTCAAAAAGCAGATGCCTCAGTGGTGAAAGCTCGTTTTCTGCATCAGGAAGTGATTGCTGTTTATGGCGCCTCAGCTGCCAAAAAGTTTTACAATGCTGAAAATTTTAAACGCAGCAATTCCATGCCAACTCCGATTTTAAAAACACTCCAGGGACAAAATGGTGTACAAACTTTGGATGGAAAAGAACATTACAAACGTAAAGAAATCTTCATGAATCTGATGACACCCGATCGCATGGAAGATTACCGCCAGTTGCTGACAGAAAATTTAACTGCAGCTTTAGATCAGCAACATGGTACATTCGAATTGTATTCTCTGACTAAAAATGTATTATTCAGGACAATTTGCAGCTGGTCAGGTATTGATCTGGATCAGCTTTCAGACAAGCAGATTCAGCAACTGGCTGACGACCAGGTAGCGATGTTTGAAGGCACAGTTAACTCAGCTTCAGATCATATGAAAGGATTATCTGGTCGTAAAGAGGCCGAAAAATGGGCGCAGGAACTGATTAAAAAAGTACGTCAACAGCCTCAGACAACCGACGAAAATTCAGCCCTCTATGCTTTTGCCAACGCTAGGGATACAGACAATAATTTGCTTTCACTTGAGACAGCTGCTGTAGATCTGCTGAACATCATCCGCCCTACAGTTGCGATAACCGTCTGGGTAGCCTTGCTGGGTCATGCCTTGTTTAGTCGTACTGATATTTATCAGGAACTATCTGAAAATTTTAGTCAGCTACAAGATTCTTTTGTTGAAGAACTGCGGCGCTACTATCCTTTTTTCCCCATGGTTCCAGCCATCAGTAAAAAAGCAGTCGAAATTGACGGCTATCTCATTCCTCAAGGAAGCTGGGTCGTTTTGGATCTTTATGGAACAAACCATGATAGCCGCAGACTTAAAGATGCAGATGACTTCAAGGTCGATCGCTTTGTCGGTCGAACTAAACAGATCTCTTACGATGAGGAGTACGAAATGATTGCCCAAGGTGGTGGTGATTTCCGCACCATGCATCGTTGTGCCGGTGAATGGATCACCTTGCATACGCTTCGTGTTTTCAGTGAGCAGTTAGTCAATAATTATAGTTTTTCTGTTCCTGAACAGGATTGGACAGTCCCGATGAATCAATTCCCGACCTATCCAGCCAGTAAGGTACTTCTATTTAAAGAATAAATAACAGCAAAAAAACAGTTCAGAAGCCAGGTAAAGCACCACGCTTGAACTGTTTTTTTTTGCTGGTTATTATTAATGAAAACAAATGACTTTATACAGCACAAATAGCAAAACCAATCGCCTTTTCACCTAAGTGCGTGCCAATGACCGGTCCGAAATGTCCGATTTCTACTGAAATATTGCTGTAGTTTTTTTCTAAACGAACTTTTTCTTTTTCAGCGATAGCTAAATTATTGCCATGGATCATATAAAGTTTTACTGGTTGATTAATTTCTTCTTTGCGTTGTCCTATAATTTCCTCGCAACGATGAAAGGCTTTTTTACTGGAACGTATCTTTTCATATAAAACAATCTTTCCATCATCAAAAGTTAAAATTGGTTTGATTTTTAATAAACCGCCAATAAGAGCTGCCCCGTTAGTTAGCCTTCCACCACGGACCAGATTGTTTAAGTCATTAACAATCAGATAGGCATTAGTATTATCACGGATCGTATCCAAATGAGCTAGAATCTCTGTTAAATTTTTTCCATCGTCCAGCATATCCAGAGCAGCTTCAACCATATGACCCATCGGCATGCTGGTTATTTTGGAATCATAAGGAATTACAGTCAGCCCTGAGACACTATCTTTCACTGAATTAAGATTGGTTATAAAGCCCGAAATACCGCTGGAAAGGTGGATGCTGACCACTGTATCATAACCTTTATTCTTTAAATTCTGATATAGTTCCAGAGTCTCGCCGAAAGTTGGCTGAGAAGTTGTCGGAAATTCCTTACTTTCTTTTAGTAATTGATAATATTCGTTTGCTTCAATATCGATTCCTTCATTATAAACTTTGCCATCCAATATTACTGGAATAGGAATTATATATAAATCCTGATGGTTTTTTATTCTATCAGGTAAAAAAGCTGTACTATCTGTGACAATTGCTAATTTCATTATTTATCCTCGTTTCAACCATTTTTCATACGCAATAACATTAATATAGCATAGAATGTTACTGTTTTGAAAGTCATTCTTATTATTTTTCAAAGAACTCTTGAATGGCCTTAATATTTGCATCCATATCAAGAACTAAGACACTAGAGCCATCCATTGCCTGACCATAAGACCAAGTGTCTTTAGCAGGTACGCTTAAACGATCAATACCGCCAGCGGCTTTGGCTATAGAAAATAAATTTTTAAACCAGAAACTGATAGGAATATTATTTGCAGAATATCCGATTGCCTTACCAGCAGCATATGGTAATCTTAAAAGTGCGAAAGGATTTTTTAATTCACTAAAAATAGCATTGATCACTTGTTGCTGCCGACGGACACGGCCAAAGTCTCCTTCTTCATCCATCCGGAAACGGGCATACTGAAGTAAAGTCAGACCATCCATTCTCTGTTCACCTTTTTTTATTGACACTTCAATATTTTTACTCATATTTTTTTCAGCATCTATTTTAACTCCATTTGGAAACATAGTGTCGATCACTTTTTCAAAAGTCTTAAAATCTACTGACATGTAATATTTACTATCTGTAGAAAAATTTTGAGCCAGAGTCTGTCGTACTAGATCAGCACCTCCATAGGCGTAAGAAGCATTCAGCTTGGTTTGACCAACATCGGGTATATTTACATAACTATCACGCATAAAGGAAACTAATTTAGGTTTCTTAGCAGGACCATCTAACTGCAAAACCATAATAGCGTCAGCTCTAGAATTTTCTTCTCCACGACTATCACTACCTAATAACAAAATATTATCGGCTCCATTAACCGAAGACATACCGTTAAAATTCTGTTCCTCCGTTATTGCCCCCGCTTCTTTTTGTGCAGTTTTTTGCCCTAAAAAAAAGGCAACACCAGAATAAGCAATTAATAAAATCAGTAGTTTGATCAAAAAACGTAAAATACGATGTTTTTTTCGTTTGCGGACTTTACGCTTTTTCTTTTTTCTTGGTGGTTTGCCTTCATCATAGTTATTATCTACTTCATTATAATAAGGTTCCTCTTCGTAAAAATCCTGCTGATATTGATTTTCATAGGCGTTATCATCATGCTCAAGCGGATCTTTCGGCCGTTGTCGTCGCACAAAAATATTATCTTCAGAATTTTGACTGTTATGGTCTTTTTCGCGCTTATGTCGCTCCATTCGACTCATTACCTTACCTCCAAAATAATTGTTCAGTTAATAGCATACAATATTTAAGAATGAAAACAAACCCAAAATAAGTAATTTAAAAAAATGTATTGATTGCAATAAAAAAACAATGTACTGAGACATTGTTAATTAATTTTCCGTACGGGATAGCCTCCTATATTTTGAACTTTCCCGCCTAGCTTTTCTATTTCACAAATTGCATTATCGATCAATAATTGATTGTCTTCAACTAGTACATCAATAATAAAAAAGTATTCTCCTAAACTAGTTTTCAGAGGACGGGATTCAATTTTAGCCAGGTCGATATCTCGCCAGGCAAAAGCTGATAGGACCTTATGTAAAGAACCAGGTACATTTTTGGGTAAGTTAATGAATAAAGTTATTTTTTTGTTTGTTGCAGGTGTAACTGCTGATTTTTGCTTAACACCACCTAAAACCCAAAAACGTGTCTGATTTAACGCATTATCTTCTATATCTCGTCTTAAAATCGATAAGTTATATTCCTTGGCAGCTTTTTCAGAAGCAATCGCCAAAACCTTTTCTTCTGGATGGCTGGCGACATATTGAGCCGCTGTGGTAGTTGAAGCACAGGCCTCCAACATTACATTAGGGAAATTTTGTTGTAAATAATTTTGCGTCTGGGCTAATGCCTGAGGATGGGACATGATTTTTTCTGGAGCTTCTAAATTATTGCTACCCATTAACTGTTGGTGAATAGGTAAAATTATTTCTTCTTTCACCTGTAGAAAAAGCTGACTGAACAACCGGTCCACCGTGGCATGAACAGAACCTTCTAAGGAATTTTCAATTGGAACAACTGCATAATCTACTTTTTTATTTTCTAAACTGTCAATGACTATAGGGATCGAAGCAAAAGCCACTAGCGTTTCTTCTGGAAAAACTATATTAGCAGCTTGAAATGAAAATGAATTTTTAGGACCTAGATAACCAACTTTCAAAGAATTTCCTCCATTTTTTGCATAATTTCTGTGATAATAACTTCAGCTGTTTTATTTGTAGTATCTATCGTAATGCTTGCACATTCCTGGTAGAAACCACTTCTGGAAAAATATAGTCTAGCCAGCTCCTCTGTATTTTTTTCTTGTGCCAGAGGACGGATCGTTGTTTTATCCTGATAAATTCGGCGTTTTAGCTCAGTAAAATTGGTTTTCAGATAAACAACATTTTGTTGTTCTTTTAAAAATTGCCGATTTTCTGCTTTTGAAACAATTCCTCCACCTGTTGAAATTATTCCACTTAGTTGGCTAGTTTTTTGTAAAATTTTTGTTTCCACTTGCCGGAATGCCTCTTCTCCATATTTTTCAAAATAAGAAGCAATGTCCATAGCTATATTATCAACTATTAATTGATCTAAGTCAAAGTGGTCGGTCTTTAACTGTTGTGCCAGAAGTTTCCCGATAGTTGATTTACCTGCTCCCATAAAACCTATTAATAAAAGGCTAGTTTGCATTTCAACTCTCTCCTTTGGTCAAATGGTCTAAATCAGTAAAAAAATTGGGATAGGAAATCGAGATAGCTTCAGCATTTTCTAATATAGTTTCTTCTTGACAAATAAGAGCGGCAATTTGTAACATCATACCAATTCGATGATCTTTGCGACTTGATACTTTAGCTCCATGCAAAGTTGTTTTACCATAAATAATCATACCATCTTCAGTAGTCTCAATTCTAGCGTTCATTTTTTGCAGTTCTTCTGCTGTAGCATCAATTCGATTGGTTTCTTTAACTTTTAATTCTTCTGCGTTTTTAATGACAGTTATTCCTGCTGCCTGCGTCGCCAGTAATGCAATGATAGGGATCTCATCAATTAAACGCGGTATCAGATCACCGGAAACCGTCACGGCTTTTAAATTAGAAGATTCGATCGTCAAAGTCGCTGACTGGTTCTTGTGATCCACTTCAGTAATTGTTAAACTCGCTCCCATTGCTTTTAAAACATCAATAATACCTGTCCTTGTGCTGTTGATGCCCACATTTTTTAAAATGATTTTGCTGTTAGGTACAAGCGCACCTGCAGCTAAGAAGAAGGCAGCTGAAGAAATATCTCCTGGTACGATGACTTGCCTTGCGGTTAATTGCTGCGGACCAGTTAGCTGAATCATTTTATCTTGTCTTTGAATCTTTCCGCCGAACTGCTGAATCATTTCTTCGGTATGATTACGTGAAATTTCTTTTTCGATGATCGTTGTTTTTCCCTTGGCTGCTAAAGCGGCAAATAAAATAGCCGATTTCACCTGGGCGCTGGCAACTGGCATAACATATGTGATTGGTTTAAGCTCAGGATTACCCACGACTTCAATTGGAGGTAAAACTTGTTCTTTCTGTCCCGTTACCTGGACTTGCATCTGCTCCAAAGGACTAGCGATACGATCCATCGGTCTTTTTTTTAAAGAGGCATCCCCTGTTAATACAGTGGTAAAATTAGTAGCCGCCAAAATACCAGACAACAATCGGATCGTCGTTCCTGAATTACCGACATCAATGATGCCCTCAGCTACAGCTTTAAGTCCATTTACCCCAACTCCAGTAATAGAGATATTATCTTTATCGACAGTAATTGGGACTCCTAGAGCTTCAAAGGCATGCAAGGTGCTCATACAATCATCTGCCCGTAAAAAATTTTTAATGGTTGTAATTCCCTGACTGATTGCTCCAAACATAATACTGCGATGAGAAATGGATTTATCGGCTGGAACAGTTAATGTCCCCCGCAAGCTTTTTACTTTTCTTAATTTCAAAATTTCTTCCTCCTGCTTTATTTAAAACGACATTTATAAGAGGTCTTTCTTTCAATACAGCTTTTTGCTGCCTGTAGGTCTTTTTCATTTTTAAAGGAAAGTTGTAATATTCCAAAAATATCTAGTCGAGTTTCGCGGATTTTAATATTGATCAGAGAAATTTTTTCTTCGGCTAAAACAGCAGTTGTAACTGCAATACTACCAGGTTCATCCGGGACATCTACCAGCAGATCATAAAAAGCCGGAATGGCACCTTTTTTTATCTGCGGCAAATGATCACGCGTATCTTTGGCATCTTCAAAATATTGATAAATTTTATCACTATCTTTTCTTTCAATCCAGCCGGCAATTTCCGCCATCTTATCTTGCCAGTAATCAATCAGCTTTAACAAAACAGCAGAATTACTTAAAAGAATATCCGTCCACATTTGTGGATCTGATGAAGCGATTCGAGTGATATCTCGAAAACCACCAGCAGCTAACTGACTAGCACGCGGATACTGGGCATTTAAGCTGTCGGCCTGATTGACGAGTCCTGCCGCAATAATATGGGGAAAATGACTAAGTACTCCTGTGATCTCATCGTGTTTTTCCGGACTTAAGGTTACGTATTTAGCTCGGCTGCCAGAAAAAAGTTCCTGCAAAAAATTAATACTTTTTTCTGCTGCTTTGTTTACCGGTGTAAAAATATAATAAGCATTTTCAAAAAGATTCCGATCACATGCTAGGATTCCCGACTTATGCGAGCCGGCCATTGGGTGTCCGCCGACAAAGTTCAGCTGCAGCTGATTAGCTACTTGAGTAATCTCTTTTTTCGTACTTCCTGTATCAGTGATCACCACACCTTCTTTTAATGGAAGGCTGGCAAACTCTTTGAGATATGCCAGAGCTGTTTTTACTGGTACAGCTAAGATAATCACGTCCGCTTTTTGGACGGCAGTTTTTAAATCATCAGGGATCGTGTCTACTAGCTGCTTTTCTAAGGCAGTTTTTCTAGTTTGAGCTAAGTGATCCCAACCAGCAATCTGCGTTTTAGGGTGAATTTCTTTAATACAAACAGCTAATGAAGAGCCGATTAAGCCGAGCCCGATGATCACTACATTTTTTTCTATCATATTTCTAATGGTCTCCTAGTAATTTTTTAGATAGGATCGGTAAACATTGACTGCGTCTTGTAATTCTGTAAAAGAATCACTGGGAAATTTTGTTAACATTTCTTGTGCGATCACTGTAGCAACAACATTTTCACAGACCACGCTAGCAGCGGGAACGGCAGTACTATCTGAGCGTTCCACACTTGCCTGATAAGCTTCATGTGTATCGATGTCCACACTTTGTAGTGGTTTGTATAAAGTAGGGATAGGTTTCATGACACCCCGAACAATAATTGGCTGTCCATTTGTCATGCCCCCTTCAAAGCCTCCTAAATTATTGCTTTTACGGGTGTAACCTGTTTCTTTGGTCCACTGGATCTCATCCATCACTTCAGATCCAGGTAATTGACCTGCTTCAAAGCCGACCCCAAATTCAACTCCTTTAAAAGCATTGATGCTGACAACGGCCTGAGCTAATCTGGCATCCAATTTCTTGTCCCATTGTACATAGCTGCCTAAACCCGCCGGGACGCCGCCGACTAAAACTTCCACTATGCCGCCGATCGTGTTTCCTTCGCGTTTGGTTTTATCAATTAAATCACGAATTGCTTGTTCTACACTTTCATCTACCACACGGACATCCGACTTTTCTGCTTTTTCTTTAATTTCTGCTAGCGTCATTCCATCTGTAACCTTAGCTTTTATTCCTCCCAGCAT
>Ga0079226_10003243_pt1 | contig 12495 bp, 9 predicted proteins | sample Poulit2014_FD_76345 | JGI IMG/M metagenome (GOLD analysis project Ga0079226, IMG submission 76345) | Agricultural soil microbial communities from Georgia to study Nitrogen management - Poultry litter 2014 | ecosystem: Environmental > Terrestrial > Soil > Agricultural land | place: USA: Georgia... | reverse complement strand
GCAAGATTTTGCAAAAATGATCGCGGGTGAACTGGCCCAACTAGAAGTCAGGTATCCAAGGCAGCAGTTGAGCATGGAGGAATCAGCTGTTTTTTCACAATGGAAACAATCCGAAGAACTAAAAGGTTTCTCGGATGACGCCCATGAAGTGTATTCGGATCCAAACGGAAGATGGACGGTTGTTTTTAGTGGAAACGATGGAGAATTAGCAACCCCATTAAACCGGTCGATTAAAATTATTCCTTTCGATGATATAAATGAAGTAAAGAAGAGACTTGCGCCGATCAAAAGTTATTTACAAACGGTCGGCTTGGCATGTACGCCGGAAGAGTTGTTTGACTGGGCGTCCGCACTCGCTGAAGTAGGTGTAACTCGTATAGCAAGCCTCGGAAAAATGACGCTGCTTGAACCGGGCTGGCATCATGACGGTCGTTTTAATTTACTTGAGCTCGTAAACTTCGTTGATATTGATGCATCGGCCGAAATGTACAGCGAGCAATTCGCTCCATATAAGGATTGAGGTGTCAGTAAGTGGAACATTTAACTTTTGAAGAAGTCACATTTTACTATGAAAAGGAAAAAGAGATCGTATCAAATATTAACTTCGCTCTCACAAAAGGAGAGTTTCATTGTTTCGTTGGAAAAAGCGGTTGTGGTAAAACGACATTACTGAAGCTTGGGGCGGGTCTTTTACAACCTACTTTGGGGACTGTATCTGTCGCAGGCGAAAAAATAACAGAAACCGCGGAAAATATGAGCTTTGTATTCCAGACGCCGACATTACTCAAATGGAAAACAGTACGCGAAAACATATTACTACCCATCTCTTTAAAGAGAAAAACAACAGGCGCGGATATCGAAAAAGCGTATGAACTGCTGCGTATGATGGGGATGAAAGAATATGCGGAGGTTTACCCGAAACAGCTTTCCGGCGGGCAGCAAGCGAGGGTATCGATTGCAAGAGCGCTTGTCACAAACCCGAAACTGTTGTTTATGGATGAGCCGTTTGCTGCTCTTGATGCTTTAACAAAAGAAGATCTGCAAAGTGATCTATTACGTCTTTGTGAGCAGGAAGAGATGACCGCTTTTTTTATTACACATGATATTCAAGAAGCTGTGTATTTAGCAGACCAGATTACGGTGATGGGAAAAGGGAAACTTGTATCTTCATTTGAAAATAAGTTCTTGCAAAATGAAGAACGAGAGGGCAGATACAGCTCACAGTTTATGGAGCTTTGCCGTAAAGTCAGACAGGAGTTGGAGAGAGGATAACAATGAAAAGACAGGTTAATCTTATATCAATTCTTGTTGGAGTCGTTTTGTTCGCCATGTGGGAATTGATCGCTAGGCAAATGTCGGAACTTGTACTCCCGGCTCCGTCTGTTGTCGCATCGGTCTTATGGGAAGGCTTGGCGAGTGGATATTTTACGTCTCATATCATCCGGACCGTCACAGAAGTTGTATTTGGACTTTTTACCGGAAGTGTACTTGGCATTTTATTTGGCTTGCTCATGGGGGAAATAGCGTTTTTGAGAAAATTGATGCAGCCGTATGTAATCGCCAGCCAAGCCGTACCAAAGCTTGCCCTTGCCCCGCTGTTTGTACTCTGGTTTGGATTTGGAATGACACCGAAAGTTGTGATCACAGCGCTTGTATGCTTTTTTCCTCTTTTGGAAAATACAATGTCAGTGATTCGCCAAGTCGATCAAAATAAATTGGAATTGTTTCGATCGATTCGGGCAACAAGGTGGCAAACATTGATTCATTTAAAAATCCCTTCCGGCCTTCCGCAGATTGTTGCTGGATTTAAAATAGCTGTTGTCCTGGCAGTTGTAGGCGCGGTTGTTGGGGAGTTTATCGGAGGAAGTGAAGGTCTTGGTGCATTAATTATCGCATCTCAAGGCATGATGGATACCCCGCTTATGTTTGCTGTACTCATACTCCTGACGACCCTTGGTATTGTTTTATATCAAATTGTTGTATTCCTGGAAAAAAGTATTCTATCAAAATATATGGAGGATCAATAAGTGCGTTTAATAAAAGTGATCATGTTGACTGTTTGTGCAATTCTCATTCTCACAGCTTGTCAAAACAGTACGGCAGACAGCCACGAAATAAAAGGCAATTCCATCCGAGTAGCGAGCTGGAGTCAAGAGATAACCGAGCAAGTTAATTTACTTGTTGCTGACGAGAAAACGTTTTTTAAAGAGGAACAGATCGATGTGACGTTTACTCCTGGTTCAGGAAGTTCGGATGCAATCAAAAATATACTGGCTGGGAACGCCGATATTGCTTTTACGGATGCCGGCTCGTTTTTTAGTGCACTGGATCAAGGTGAAGATCTTGTTGCGATTTATAATATTTATCCACAAAATGTCTTTAATGTTGTTTCATTGAAAGAAAATGAGATCACGGAACCGGAAGATTTGAAAGGAAAAACAATCGGTGTATACAGTCTCGCCAGTGGGACAAGACAAAATTTGCTTATTTTGCTTCATGAGGCTGGTTTAACGGAAGAAGATGTCAACATTGTCGAAACCGGTGTGCTTAATTTTGCTCCGCTCATGCAAGACCAAGTCGACGCAACAGCAGCAACGGATACTGGACTGTTTTTAGGGAAAGAAAAAGGACTTGGTGAAGTTGATGTCATAGAGGTAAAAGATTATTTAAATTTCTCAAGTGATTTATTCGTTGTGACACGAGAAATGTTCGATGAAAATAAAGACGTCATTCAACGATTTTTGTCGGGTTTTCAAACAAGTACAGAGTGGATGATCAACAATACGGAAGAAGCAGCTGAACTTGCTGTAAATTATGCGATTGATGGGCAGGACGTGCAGCTGAACAAGGGAATCATTGAACTCCGCAACGAAGCCAGTCAGTCTGAACATCAATTAGGATACATAGATACTCAACAAATGCAGGATGCGGCAGATCTGTATAAAGAGCTTGGTCTGATTGAGAACGAACTTGATATGGAAAAATATATAACAAATGAATGACTGAATAGATAAGGAGATGGAGAGATGAAAAAATTTACTGATGAAGTTGTTCTCGTAACAGGTTCCAGTCGGGGGATCGGTGCGTCAATCGCTAAAGGATTTGCAGAAGAAGGAGCAACAGTCATTGTCAATTATGTGCAAAATAAGGAAGCTGCTGATGAAGTGGTTTGTGAAATCGCAGAAGAAGACGGCGATGCATGGGCGATCCAGGCAGATGTTTCTTCCCGTGAGGATGTTAAACGAATGATTGAAGAAATTGAACTCGAGGCGGGGAAGCTTGATGTTGTTGTGAACAACGCCTTTAAACCGTATCCGTTTGATCCAGAAAACAGAAAATATGCCTGGGAGGTCTCCTGGGAGGACTATGAGGAACAAATCAATGGGTCATTAAAAGCAGTTGCGCTCATGACTGAAGCTGTTCTTCCACTTATGAAAAAGCAACAAAAGGGGAGCATGATTAACATTGTGACGAATCTTATAGGAGATCCGGTCGTTCCTTATCATGAATATACGACAGCAAAAACAGCGATCATTGGTTACACAAGGAATCTTGCGGTAGATGTCGGTACATTCGGCATTCGCATCAACAATGTTGCACCCGGTCTTGTATACCCAACGAGCTCAAGTGTGTACACAAAAGAAGCCGTGCGTGAACAAATCATCAATCAAACTCCGCTCAAACGACTTGCACGTCCGGAAGATATAGCCGGACCAGTCATGTTCCTTGCCTCAGATTGGAGTCGCTTTATGACCGGACAAACGATTTATGTTGACGGGGGTCTTGTGATGAAGTGATCGATCGGATCAATCATCAAAAACATGTTTTCCCTAAAGTGAAACGTCATTCAGTAGGGAGATTTTGACTTCCCTACTGAATGTCTATTGATCCGATTAAACCTTCGTAAGACACATAATTTCCACCTCGCTCCTGCTTGGTTCTATCATTTCTTAAATCACTAAAAAACAACGTGTCCTTCCGGTGTGTCGATTCGATCCATATTCGAGTTCTCATTATGTATCTGATTCACTAAAAGGTTTGAATAAATGAAATGACATGATTTGTTCAAGACTTAATAGATAATTTACATTTATTAGAAACTTTACATTGCTAAAGTGAAAAAATATGTTACGATTATGGAAATTAGAATTATTTGGAGAGAGTGGAATGCAATGATTGAGAGAGATTTCAATTGGAGAAATAGAGAAATTAGACAGCATGTCGCCGTCGTCGATGAGTTGGAGCAACCGACTTTAATATTGAAAAACAGTACGTATCTGAATGTGTTTACAAAGGAATGGCTGCAAGGAAATATATGGATTTACAATGATCGAATCATTTATGTAGGTCAAAGGATGCCTGAACATACAGAGCGAACAGAGATTGTGGATTGTGCAGGAAAGTATCTCGTTCCAGGATACATTGAACCTCATTTTCATCCGTTTCAATTGTCCAATCCTGAAGAAATTGCCTGGCATGCCGCTTTACATGGAACGACAACATTAGTTAATGATCCCCTAATTTTACATTTTTTATTGGATAAAAAGAAAGCGTTTTCTTTAGTTGACCGCTTTAGAAATATACCTATATCAATGTACTGGTGGGGCCGCTTTGATTCACAAACGGCACTGCAGGATGAAGAGGATTATTTTAACACAGAAGAAGTGTTATCCTGGCTTTCTCATCCGGCTGTTATACAGGGGGGAGAGCTATCATCATGGCCCAGTTTATTGGATGGAGATGACCGGGTTCTCTATTGGATACAAGAGTCAAAATTAAGAGGGAAGCCGATTGAAGGACATTTCCCTGGGGCATCTGAGCGCACATTGACAAAAATGAAATTGCTCGGTGTCAATGGAGACCATGAAGCGATTACAGGAGAAGAGGTGATTCGACGGGTCCGTATGGGATACTTCGCTGCTTTGCGGTATTCTTCCATCCGTCCGGATTTGCCTAACTTAATCGACGAATTGCATGAACTTCATTTTACAAACTATGAGCATTTAGCCTTTACGACAGATGGCGCAACACCTGCTTTCATCGAAGATGGGATCATTAATCAATGTGTTGATATTGCGATCCAAAGGGGTGTCCCTCCCCATGAGGCGTATGGAATGGCAACCTTTAACGCTGCACGTCAATTCAATAAGCATGATCAAATCGGCAGTATCGCCCCCGGTCGTCTTGCTCATATCAATATTTTGACGGATAAAACCAATCCACACCCGGAAAGTGTGCTCGCAAAAGGAAGGTGGATTAAACAAATCAATGAGGAAAAGGAAAGGGGATTCTCGATCGATTGGCCGAAGTACGGAATTCAGCCATTATCTCTTGATTGGGAATTAAATATGAAGGACCTCCAATTTTCGATTCCGGTCGGGCTTGATATGATTACCGATGTTATTGTTAAACCTTATGCCATTAATGCAGATATTACAGTAGAAAAATTGCCGAGCACGAAAAACGATGCGTTCTTATTATTTATTGATAAAAAAGGAGAATGGCGTGTCAATACGACAGTCCGGCATTTTACAAACAGTCTTGGTGGGATGGCGAGTTCATTTTCAGCTTCAGGTGATTTTTTAATGATTGGAAAAAGTAAAAAAGACATTTTGCTTGCCTGGCAGCGGATGAAAGAAATAGGTGGAGGAATTGTTCTTGCCCATGAAGGAGAAATTATACTAGAGATCCCGCTTACTCTAGGTGGATTGATGTCAGACCAACCGATGAACAATATAATTGAAAAGGAAAAAGATTTGACAGCCATCTTTAAAAAGCATGGCTACGAATTTAATGACCCGATTTACTCTATTTTATTTTTAACGATAGCCCACTTACCATATATTCGAATTACACAGCAAGGAATTATTGATATAATGAAAAGAGAAATTCTATTTCCCGCTACCATGCGTTAAACGAAAGCAGATTGAATTGATTGTTGAACCATCATCCAGCAGGCTTCCTGTTTGATAGGGTTGTGAATTCCCGTCCCATTGGTAGAAACAGATGCTTTTTAATGACAAGCAGGAAGTCCAGACCGGTTCAACGAACATGAAGTGAGGGGAACCAAAAAGAATTTCCTCTTAAAAAGTGTAATTTTATGAAGGCGGGATGGAAATGAAGAAATGGATGTTCTTGGTGATGTTGATTTTTGTACTCGGTGCCTGCTCATCAGGTGAACAGGATGAAAGCATGGGAGAAGAGGCGGGTACATACCCTCTAACAGGGATTGAAACAGAAGGTGGCGCAGATAATCGAATGGTTGCTATCATGATTAACAATAGTGTAGAAGCTAGACCCCAAACGGGACTCAATGAAGCGGATATTATATTTGAAGTCCTCACCGAAGGAAATGTTACAAGGCTGATGGCACTTTATCAAAGTCAGTATCCAGAAGTTGTTGGGCCGATTCGAAGTGCGCGGGAATATTATTTTAATTTAGCTGAAGATTATGATGCCATTTATGTATATCACGGGGCTGCAGACGTTGTGAATGATATGATTCAAGACAGCAAAGTAGAATTTTTAAACGGAACAGTCTATGATGATGATGGACATTTATTTAAAAGAGAGTCATCCAGAGAAGCACCGCATAACTCTTATTTGCAGTTTTCGGCTGTTCCTGACATCGCTGAGGAAAAAGGTTATGCAATGACTGCGGATTACAGTCCGTTACCCTTTCTTTCGGAAGAAGAACAGGGTAGTATTGAGGGGGAAGCGGCCTCTCGCGTAGAGGTGAATTACAGCAACAACCCACAAGAGACGATTACATACGTTTATGATGAAGCGGAAGAGGTCTATCATCGTTTTATTGGAGAACAGCAAACAATGGATATGGAAACAGAAGAGCCTGTTCAGTTGGAAAATGTGTTTATTCTTGAAACGGCCCATGAAGTGATCGACGATGAGGGACGAAGAGCAGTCGATTTCTCTACTGGGGGTAACGCCTATCTTCTTCAGCAAGGAAAACTACAGCAGCTGGAATGGATGAACGATAATGGAAGAATCGTTCCTGCTAAAGATGGAAGTCCAGTCGGTCTGATGCCGGGAAAAACATGGATGAATGTCATACCCACTCGTCCAGGCTTAGATGCCGCAACTGCAGTGCAGGAGTGAACGGTTAATGGAGGTATTGACATGGAAATAGATAAATTACGTGGAGAGCAAGTGGATCAGCTATTTGACGCGATTTTATCACTGAGGGATCGGGAAGAGTGTTACCGTTTTTTCGATGATATCGCAACAATGTCTGAGGTTCATTCTTTATCCCAGCGTATGCAAGTCGCTAAAATGTTAAAGCAGGGATACACGTACAATGGGATTGAAAAGGAAACAAAAGCATCCACAGCGACCATCTCTCGAGTCCGTCGCTGTCTCAATTTCGGAAGCGACGGGTATGCGTTGGTGTTAAATCGAATTCTTGACGAAAATGAAAAAAATGAATCCGAATAAACCGCTATTCTACTTGATAGCGGTTTTTTTGGTGCGGGTGAGGTCAAAAAAAGGGTGAAATAAACGGCCCTAAGTATCTCCCTAAAAGAGGCCCAACTGATTTCATCAAAAGTTACTTACGACAGGTTTTGCAAACTCCCGTCAATTTGGCCCGAAAAAATACACTTCACACTAAATAGATGATGTTATTTTTGGTATAATGTATAAATGGATTACAATGATGGGGGATTGAACCTTGATTAACATAAATGAATGGAAACATATTTTTAAATTAGACCCGGCGAAGGAGATTTCAGATGAAGATCTTGACCGGATTTGTGAATCAGGAACAGATGCAATTATTGTAGGTGGAACAGATGATGTGACGCTTGATGGTGTACTTGATTTATTATCCCGTATTCGGCGCAGTCACACGGTTCCGATTGTGCTAGAAGTGTCAACGGAAGAGGCAATTACACCGGGCTTTGATTTTTATTTCATTCCTATGGTACTCAATTCAAAGGAAAAAAAGTGGATGATGGACGTCCAACATCAGGCAATTAAAAAATATGTTGATTTGATGGAATACAGCGAGATTTTTTTTGAAGGATATTGCATATTAAATGAGGATGCGAAAGCTTTTCAACATACGAACAGTTATTTACCGGATGCGGAAGATGTTCAAGCGTATGCCTATATGGCAGAACATATTTTCCATTTGCCGATTTTTTATATGGAATACAGCGGAACATATGGGGACCCTGCACTTGTTCAATCGGTAAAAAAAGAATTAAACGAAACGCTCCTATTTTATGGCGGGGGTATTGAAAATGCGGAACAAGCCAAAGAGATGAAACAAATTTCAGATGTCATTATTGTTGGAAATAGTATTTATACGGATATCAAAAATGCTTTGAAAACGGTTGAAGCCGTGAAAGATTTATAATGCGGGATGGTGTTAAAACATGAGTCGGACAACGGACGATTTGTTGAAAGGATTGAATGAGGAACAACGAAACGCTGTCATACATACAGAAGGCCCTCTGCTGATTATGGCGGGCGCAGGAAGTGGAAAGACGCGTGTACTGACGCATCGTATTGCTTATCTAATAGAGGAAAAAGGTGTATCTCCAAGAAGTATTTTGGCGATCACCTTTACAAATAAAGCAGCCAGAGAAATGAAAGATCGTGTGAGCCAGCTCATTGGACCCGAAAGTGAGTACATGTGGGTATCGACGTTTCACTCGATGTGTGTCCGTATTTTACGCCGGGATATTGACCGGATAGGGTACAACCGGAATTTCAGTATTTTGGATAGTGCGGATCAGCTTTCTGTGATTAAGCAAGTGTTGAAAGATTTAAACATAGACCCGAAAAAATTTGACCCCCGTGCAATGCAAGGTCGAATTGGTGCACTCAAAAACGAATTGGTTACACCTGAAACCTTTATGGAACAAGTAGGAAACTTTTATGATAGACAAGTCGCACAAATCTACGATACGTACCAGAAGCGATTAAGAAAAAATCAGTCCCTTGATTTTGACGATTTAATTATGGAGACGATTCATTTATTTAGACGGGTACCGGAAGTCTTGGAATACTACCAGCGTCGTTTTCAATATATTCATGTAGACGAGTATCAGGATACAAACCACGCACAGTACTTTTTGGTCAAACAACTGGCAGCCCGCTTTCAAAATTTATGTGTTGTCGGTGACTCGGACCAGTCGATCTATCGCTGGCGGGGAGCAGACATTACGAATATTCTTTCGTTTGAAAATGATTATCCTTCAGCACGAACGGTTATGCTGGAACAAAATTACCGTTCCACAAAATCAATACTTGATGCTGCCAACCACGTGATCACAAATAACCCGGGACGCAAGCCAAAGAAGCTCTGGACGGACAACCCGGACGGCAAACAAATCCATTATTATAAAGGGTCAACGGAGCAGGCTGAAGCGTTATTTGTTACTGATAAAATTCAAGAGTTGATCAGAGAAGGCGAATATGAACTGAGCGATATCGCCGTATTATACCGAACAAATGCTCAATCTCGTGCGATTGAGGATACACTGATGAAATCAAACGTATCCTATCAAATGATTGGCGGTACAAAGTTCTATGATAGAAAAGAAGTCAAAGATTTGATAGCTTACTTGCGTTTGATTGTTAATCCGAATGATGATTTAAGTTTTGAACGGGTCGCAAATGTTCCAAAACGAGGAATTGGTCAGACGTCAATGGACAGGCTTCGGACTTATGCAGCAGAAAACGATATTTCTTTTCATGAAGCTGTGGCAGAGATTGACTTTACAGGTGTTCCTAAAAAAGCAGCGAACGCTCTTGTGACATTTAGTGAATTGATCAAGAACTTTACCAAACAACAGGAATTTTTGAGCGCTACGGATATGGTAGAAGCAGTCCTTGAGCATTCGGGATATGAAGAAATGCTGCAAAATGAGCGATCCCTTGAGTCCCAGTCCCGTCTTGAAAACTTAGAAGAGTTTATGACGGTGACGAAAGAGTTTGAAAAGATTAGCGAGGATAAGTCATTAATCGCCTTTCTAACGGACTTGGCCCTTGTTGCGGACATTGACCGAATGGATGAAGAGGAAACCGATGGAGAAAAAGTAACGCTCATGACATTGCACTCGGCGAAAGGGCTAGAGTTTCCCGTTGTGTTTTTAATCGGCATGGAAGAAAATGTATTCCCGCATTCTCGAACAATGTTTGATGAAGAGGAGCTTGAAGAAGAGAGGCGTCTTGCTTATGTCGGAATTACGAGAGCAGAGCAAGAATTGTATTTAACCCATGCCACGATGCGCACACTATATGGGCGAACGAATATGAATCCGATCAGTCGGTTTATTAATGAAATTCCCGATGAATTGATCGATGGGGTGGAAGAGGAGAAACAAACGATGTTTGGTTCACCATCTAATCCACCCGTAAAGCGCCGTGCAGCAAAACGTACAACAACGGGTGCCGAAAATAAAACATGGAGTCCAGGAGATAAAGCGCATCATAAAAAGTGGGGCACAGGCACAGTCGTTAACGTGCAAGGCGATGGAGAAGGAATGGAACTTGACATTGCTTTTCCAGCACCAACAGGGATCAAACGGTTGCTTGCTAAATTTGCACCGATTACGAAAGAGTAGGAGGTACTTGGTTGATGGATATTGATAAAGCAAGGGAAAAGGCAAGAGCATTACGGGAAGTGCTCAACCAATACGAATATGAATATTATGTACTTGATAAACCAACTGTGCCCGATGCCGAATATGATATGAAGCTAAGAGAGCTCGAGGATTTGGAAAAAGCGTTTCCTGAATTGATTACACCAGAATCGCCAACACAGCGGGTCGGTGCGGAACCGCTTGAGGGGTTTCAAAAGGTTGAACATAACGTACCGATGCTCAGTTTATCGAATGCATTTAATGAGCAGGAGGTGCGTGACTTTGCTACGCGTGCAAGCAATGGAACGGAAGAGCCGATCACCTTTGTGTGTGAGTTAAAAATTGATGGACTTGCTGTATCGGTCACTTATGAAAATGGTCGATTTGTAAGGGGGGCAACACGTGGAGATGGTAGAGTCGGTGAAGATATTACGACCAATTTACGCACCATTCGAAGTATCCCGCTCTCCATCAAGGAACAGGGGACGATTGAAGTGCGCGGCGAAGCGTTTATGCCGCATCGCTCTTTTCTTGCGCTGAATGAACAACGTGAAAAAGATGGGTTGGAATTGTTCGCTAATCCACGGAATGCTGCGGCGGGATCGTTACGACAACTGGATCCAAAAATTGCAGCTAGCCGAAACCTTGATATCTTCCTATATGGTGTAGGTGAATGGGAAGGAAACGATCTTCCTACACATAGTGCGCGGCTGGAAAGAATGGAACAGCTTGGCTTGAAGACGAATTCACACTGGAAGAAATGCGAAACAATAGAAGAAGTACTCGAGTTTGTCCAGTATTGGACCGAGCACCGCCCGAATCTTAATTATGAAATTGACGGGATTGTCATCAAAGTCGACAATTTAAATCAACAGGAAGAATTAGGGAATACGGCGAAAGGACCGCGCTGGGCAACGGCTTATAAATTCCCGGCGGAAGAAGTGATGACCCAGTTGCGTGACATCGAACTCAGTATTGGAAGAACAGGCGTCGTTACACCGACGGGGATTCTGGAACCTGTTCGCATTGCAGGTTCTACGGTGCAACGCGCTTCCTTGCATAACGAAGACCAAATCCGTGAACAAGATATTCGAATTGGTGATTATGTTGTTATAAAAAAAGCAGGAGATATTATTCCGAAAGTTGTTCGCTCCGTAACAGAAAAGCGGACAGGGGAAGAAAAAGAGTTTTATATGCCCGAATCATGCCCGGCTTGTGGAAACGAGTTGGTTCGCTTGGAAGGTGAGGTTGCTCTGCGGTGCAATAACCCCAATTGCCCGGCTCAGTTAAAAGAGGGGTTGATCCACTTTGCATCCCGTAACGCGATGAACATTGAAGGATTAGGTGAAAAAGTGGTTGCTCAGCTTTTTCATGCTGAATTGATAGAAACGATTGCCGACCTGTACCGCCTCGAACGGGAGAAAGTCTTGGAGTTGGAGCGTATGGGTGAAAAATCAACTGATAATTTGTTGCAAGCCATTGAGGTTTCGAAAGCCAATTCATTAGAAAAGTTAATTTTTGGTTTGGGAATCCGATTTATAGGAGCAAAAGCGGCTCAGATTTTAGCCGAGCAATTTGAAACTATGGATCGATTGCAGCAGGCAACATATGATGAACTGGTTACGGTTGATGAAATAGGGGAAAAAATGGCAGATTCGATTGTGAAATACTTTGAAGAAGAAAAAGTTGTCGCTCTTCTTGATGATTTACGCAAGTTAGGTTTAAATATGGAGTATAAAGGACCGAAGAAAGAAAAAGTGGATGCAAACAGTCCATTTGTCGGGAAAACGATTGTGTTGACAGGAAAACTGGAAACATTGACACGCAATGAAGTGAAAGAGCAGATTGAAACACAAGGGGGCAAAATAACGGGAAGTGTCAGCAG
>Ga0079226_10003241_pt1 | contig 12497 bp, 11 predicted proteins | sample Poulit2014_FD_76345 | JGI IMG/M metagenome (GOLD analysis project Ga0079226, IMG submission 76345) | Agricultural soil microbial communities from Georgia to study Nitrogen management - Poultry litter 2014 | ecosystem: Environmental > Terrestrial > Soil > Agricultural land | place: USA: Georgia... | reverse complement strand
GGAGTAATGTATTTTGACGCCGGCTTAGCAGGCGGACGCCATCGGCTCATGCAAACATCTCCTCGCTACGCTTAAAACTTTTAAATTCCAATGTATTACCAGACGGATCTTGCACAAAGAAAGTTCCTTGCTCGCCCACTGCTCCTGCAAAACGCACCTTGGGTTTTAATAAAAACGGCACCTGTTTTGCGATTAAACGTTCGGCCAACGCCTGCCACTCGCCCCACTCTAGCACCACACCAAAATGCGGTATGGGCACTTGTACGCCATCCACTTCGCTCATGGCCGCGGGTGATGGCGCCACGTTTACTTTATGCGCCGATAGCTGATGGCCATAGAGGTCAAAATCTGACCACTGCTCTGTGCTGCGGCCCAGCAAAGCACCGAGCATATCTTCATAAAACTCACGTGTCGCAGCTAAATCTGTTACAGGAAAAGCATAATGAAAAGGTGCCAACATATTTCAGTAATCCTTTTAGTTACATCACACAAACACGATACATGATAATATGAGTAATTTATTAGCGGGCTGCTACAATAGCCCTCTCAACAAACACAGCACGGAGATAATATGACACAGCGTCAATTCGAACGCGCCCCATGGCCGGCCACTCGTTTACGCCGCATGCGTTATGATGACTTTTCACGCCGCTTAATGCGCGAAACCACTTTAACCGCCAGCGATTTAATTTGTCCCATGTTTGTGGTGGAAGGCGAAAACAAAGCCATCGACGTGCCCTCTATGCCGGGTGTGCAGCGTTTAAGTATTGACCTTCTCCTTAAGGAAGCGGAAGCCCTAGCTAAACTAGGCGTACCCGCTGTGGCACTCTTTCCAGTAACACCGCAAGAAGCCAAAAGCCTCGACGCCTCACCTGCTTGGGACGAAAACGGCTTGGTACAACGCACCATTCGCGCGCTCAAAAAAGAGCTCCCAGAGCTCGGCATTATTACTGACGCCGCACTAGACCCTTATACCACACACGGCCAAGACGGCATTATCGACGAAGACGGCTATGTGCTAAACGATACTACCGTATTAGCCCTTGTGAAGCAGGCGTTGAGCCATGCCGAAGCTGGTGCCGACATTATTGCCCCAAGCGACATGATGGATGGCCGTATTGGCGCTATTCGTACCGCCTTCGAACAAGACAACCACGTGAATACCCGCATCATGGCTTATTCTGCCAAGTACGCTTCTGCTTACTACGGGCCTTTCCGTGACGCGGTGGGTTCTGCCGAAAACCTAGGTAAAGCCGATAAAAGCACCTACCAAATGGACCCTGCCAACCGCAACGAAGCCTTGCACGAAGTAGCACAAGATTTAATGGAAGGCGCCGACATGGTAATGGTAAAACCCGGCATGCCTTATTTAGACGTAGTGCGTGAAGTGAAAGATACTTTTGCTGTACCCACCTTTGTGTACCAAGTAAGTGGCGAGTATGCCATGCACATGGCCGCGTTCCAGAACGGCTGGCTCGACGAAGAGGCGATTGTTTTAGAATCTCTCGTGGGCATGAAACGTGCCGGCGCCGATGGTATCCTCACTTACTTCGCCCGCAAAGCTGCCGAGCTATTACAGCGATAACACCTTGATTAGCGGTGGTTTAGGTACCCTTAATGCATTAAACCACCGCTTTACTCTTGAAATGTAGCGCCTGCACCCTCACTTATCTAAGTGCAGCGGCAACGCTTACACTCAATCAATTAGGAGCAACTCATGAGTGCTGAAATTATTAACACCACAGATAGCAATTTCGAAAACGACGTACTGAAGGCCGATGGCCCAGTACTCGTAGACTACTGGGCGCCATGGTGTGGCCCATGCAAGATGATCGCACCGATCCTCGAGCAAATTGCTGAAAATTTTGAAGGCCGCCTTACCGTGGTGAAGTTAAACATTGACGACAACCCAGAAACACCACGCAAATACGGCGTTCGTGGTATTCCTACTTTGTCTGTGTTTAAAAATGGCCAAGTAGAAGCCACTAAAGTGGGTGCGCTTTCTTTATCCCAGCTCACCGCATTTTTAGACAGCACCCTGTAAGCTTTGACCTATAATTAGCAGGTTTTCACTCCAGCCCTGTAACTCTCCCCTTTTCAGGGCTGGACAAAGTTAACTTTTTGGTGTTACATTGCGCTTCAGCCACGCGCTTCCTTTAACCATGGCACCTCGCCATGCGTTTATACCTCTATAATATCAACCAAGTACGGTGCGCAAATAAAACCGTGCATAATTAATCTTTTTGGACCTCTATCAACCCATGAACCTTTCTGAACTAAAGCAGAAGCCGATTGCTGAACTGCTAGACATCGCCCGCGAAAATGGGCTCGAGAACCTTGCCCGAACCCGTAAACAAGACGTTATTTTTTCCATCCTTAAAAAAGTAGCCAAAAATGGCTCTGACATATATGGCAATGGCGTTCTTGAAATTCTTCAAGACGGTTTCGGTTTTTTACGTAGCTCAGAAGGTTCATACTTAGCTGGTCCCGACGATATTTATGTGTCGCCTAGCCAAATTAGGCGCTTTAACTTGCGCACGGGGGATAGCATTTCAGGCAAAATTCGCCCCCCTAAAGAAGGCGAGCGTTACTTTGCCATGCTCAAAGTTAACGAAATCAACTACGACAAACCTGAAAACGCCAAGCACAAAATCCTCTTCGAAAACTTAACCCCTCTGTTCCCTACCGAACAACTTATGATGGAACAGGGCAACGGCTCCACCGAAGATATTACCTCTCGAGTGATCGACCTCATTGCCCCCATCGGTAAAGGCCAGCGTGGTTTAATCGTAGCCCCACCCAAAGCGGGTAAAACCATGCTACTGCAACAAGTAGCCCACTCCATTTCTCGTAACAACCCTGAAGCTCACCTTATCGTCCTACTCATCGACGAGCGCCCAGAAGAAGTAACAGAAATGTCGCGCACCGTACGCGGTGAAGTGGTGGCCTCAACTTTTGACGAGCCGCCTGCACGCCACGTTCAAGTAGCAGAAATGGTGATCGAAAAGGCTAAGCGCCTCGTAGAGCACAAACAAGACGTTGTTATTTTACTCGATTCCATCACACGTTTAGCACGCGCTTACAACACAGTTCAGCCGAGCTCTGGCCGTGTACTAACGGGTGGTGTTGATGCCCACGCACTAGAACGCCCTAAACGTTTCTTCGGTGCAGCACGTAATATTGAAGAAGGCGGCAGCTTAACCATTCTCGCCACCGCCTTGGTTGAAACCGGCTCGAAAATGGACGAAGTGATTTTCGAAGAATTCAAGGGCACCGGTAACATGGAGCTACACCTTGACCGTCGCGCTGCAGAGAAGCGTGTATTCCCTGCCATCCACATTAAGAAATCGGGTACCCGCCGCGAAGAGCGCCTAGTGCCTGAAAACGATTTGAAGAACATGTGGATTCTGCGCAAAGTGTTGCATCCCATGGATGAAATTAGCGCCATCGAGTTCCTCATTGACCGCCTCAAGCAAACCAAGACAAACAATGAGTTCTTCGACTCCATGAAAGGCGGCAAGCAGTAACAGCCCCTAACGCACAAAAGGCTTTTCATGAACCGACCCCAAAAAGTTAGACACGCTTTTTGGGGTCTTTTTATGCCATTTTTTCAACAGCGAGCTAGCCACCGTTAGCGGCGCATCAGTGCTATACTTGCTGCTCACTCAAATCGTTTAAGCGGGGCTTGTATGCAATACACAGACTTACGTGATTTTATCCAGCAGCTCGAACAGCGCGGCGAACTAAAACGTATTTCCTTCCCTGTAGATCCCAATTTAGAAATGACAGAGATTAGCGACCGCACCTTACGTGCTGGGGGCCCTGCACTGCTCTTTGAAAACGTAAAGGGCTACAACACCCCTGTGCTCGCTAACTTGTTTGGCACAGAAAAGCGCGTGGCGTTAGGCATGGGCCGTGAAAGCATCGAAGAGCTACGCGAACTCGGCGAGCTCCTCGCTTTCTTAAAAGAACCCGAACCACCGAGCGGCTTTCGCGATGCACTATCCAAAGCGCCTGTGTTTACAAAAGTATTGTCGATGAACCCTAAAGTGGCTAGCAAAGCCCCTTGCCAAGAAGTGGTGTTTGAAGGAGATGGGGTAAACCTCTACGACCTCCCCATTCAAACCTGCTGGCCCGGCGATGCAGGCCCACTGGTCACTTGGCCTCTCGTCATCACCCGCGGGCCCAACAAAAAAAGGCAGAACCTCGGCATTTATCGCCAGCAGCTTATCGGCCGTAATCGCCTCATTATGCGTTGGCTGAGCCACCGTGGCGGCGCCTTGGATTTTCAAGAGTGGCAAAAAGCGCACCCGGGCAAACCCTTCCCCGTTACCGTGGCGCTCGGTGCAGACCCAGCCACTATTTTGGGCGCCGTTACCCCCGTGCCAGACACCTTAAGCGAATACGCCTTTGCAGGCCTATTGCGCGGCAGCCGCACAGAAGTGGTGCGCTGCCAAACCAACGACTTACAAGTGCCCGCTAGCGCAGAAATTGTGCTCGAAGGCGTAATCCACCCCAATGATTATGCGGACGAAGGCCCCTTCGGCGACCACACCGGTTATTACAACGAAGTGGAAAGCTTCCCCGTATTTACGGTGGAGCGCATTACCCAGCGCGCCAACCCCATTTACCACAGCACTTACACTGGCCGCCCGCCCGATGAACCCGCTGTGCTCGGCGTTGCCATGAATGAAGTGTTTGTGCCTATTCTACGCAAGCAATTCCCAGAAATAGTGGATTTTTACCTTCCACCGGAGGGCTGCTCGTACCGCATGGCTGTGGTAACCATGAAGAAGCAATACCCAGGGCACGCCAAGCGCGTCATGATGGGTGTGTGGTCTTTCTTGCGCCAATTCATGTACACCAAGTTTGTGATTGTGTGCGATGACGATGTGAACGCGCGCGATTGGAAGGATGTTATTTGGGCCATGACCACACGTATGGACCCTTCGCGCGATACCGTACTCATCGATAACACGCCTATTGATTACCTGGACTTCGCCTCACCCGTTTCAGGTTTAGGTTCCAAAATGGGCATGGATGCCACCAACAAGTGGCCCGGCGAAACAGATCGCGAATGGGGCGAACCCATTGTGATGGACCCTGCAGTAACCGCACGAGTGGATGCTATTTGGGATGATTTAGGGATTTTTGACGACTGAATTCGCTCATAAAGCCAATCATCCGCCACCGCTCTTAACAATTTATTTTGTAAATCCCCTAGCCCCATGCCACCGAGATAGGTAGCATGGGCAGCTTCAAATTCATACAACCAAATGGTCTTATCATGCAAATCGCAGACAACACTGCAGTTTCAATCCACTACACACTTACCAACGACGCAGGCGAAACCCTCGACAGCTCACAAGGCCAAGAGCCATTGAGTTATGTTCACGGTAACGGCCAAATTATTCCTGGCCTAGAAGCCGCCCTCGCAGGTAAATCTGCAGGTGACACCTTGCAAGCCACTATTCCAGCTGAAGAAGCTTATGGCCCACGCCACGACGAGCTTATTCAAGCGGTACCGCGCGAAGCCTTCGAAGGTGTTGACGAAATTCTTCCTGGCATGCAGTTCCAAGCACAAACAGAGCAGGGCCCACAGCTCGTTACTGTTGCCGCTGTTACTGAAGACACAGTAACTGTTGATGCCAACCACCCACTAGCGGGCGAAACTCTCCACTTTGATGTGGAAGTTGTAGAAGTAAGCGCCGCTGAGTAATACGCTACGAGCCCGTATAACTGCGGGCTCGAGCCCTCTAGCCGGGCGGGGTCCCCAGCAATGCAGCTCGAAAATCGCTTCATCAGCACCAAGCACTGCGAAAGACTTTTTTCGACGCACAGGTCGAAAAACAGCTCTTTCTCCGCGCGGTTACCGCAATGCCAGTAAGAGAATGCCGTTGTGGGGGAATATTAATATTAAGAACGCCGTTAGCTAAAACGAAGCAAGCTTCATGCTTAGTGGCACCAAACTCCCACACCCACCAGCACCCGATAGCGTTTAAACCTGCATTGAATAGGCTGGAAGAACTGCTTTTCATCTACGATGGTTTTGTTGATGAAAAGCAGATTCTGCAAGCTTGCTTGCGATGAGATAAATAAAGAACCCTGCCGTGCCTGGAACCCGCCCGGTTCAAGGGCTCCTACCCTCCAGCCGGGCGGGCTCCCCAGCAATGCAGCTCGAAAATCACTTCATCAGCACCAAGCACTGCGAAAGACTTTTTTCGACGCGCAGGTCGAAAAACAGCTCTTTCTCCGCGCGGTTACCGCAATGCCAGTAAGAAAATGCCGTTGTGTGTGGGGGGGTGTTGAAGAATGAAAAGAACCGTTCGCTTGCTTGCGATGAGATAACTGCCGTGCCTGGAACCCGTCGGTTTAGGGGCCACGAAAACCACGAGGCCCCCTCCGAGTTTCAGCGCTTACATGTAGCGCGCTAACATCCCATAACCTAGCGCTGCATCATCCAAGCCTTCAAAGCGCGGTATACGCACACGGTAACCCGAGCCAGGCGCTTCCGTTACCTTCTCGCCTTTATCGCTCTCCATCACTTCTAAAGTAAAGCGACGGTTACCCTTCGGCGTCATGAGCAACACTTCGTCATTCAGCTCAAAACGGTTTTTCACATCTAAATAAATCCAACGATCATCCGCTTCTAGCACTTCACCCACTAACTGCTGGCTACCCAATTTGGAAGTGCCCTGTTCGTAGGTTTGATATTCCTCTGGACGGTGACGGCGGAAAAAACCTTCCGTGTAACCACGGTTAGACATAGCCTCTAATTCGTCCATCAGCCCCATGTCGAACTCACGCCCTGCCACGGCATCATCAATTGCACGGCGATACACTTGCGCAGTACGGGCAGCGTAGTACACGGACTTAGTACGGCCTTCAATTTTCAGTGAATGCACGCCCATTTCTGTAAGCGCCTTTACGTGTTGCACCGCACGCAGATCGCGGGAGTTCATGATGTAAGTGCCGTGCTCATCTTCATGCATAGCAATGGTGCCACGCGGATCGTTAGGCTCTTTCAACAAAATAGTGCGTGGCTCAGGAGGCACTAGCTCTTGCGTCACGGGAATTTCCACTCGGCTAGTGGACACCACATCGCCGGTATCGTCCACACGGCTTTCTAGTGGCTTATAATTCCAGCGGCAAGCATTCGTACAAGCACCCTGGTTTGCATCACGGTGGTTCATGTAGCCCGATAATAGGCAACGGCCTGAATACGCCATGCATAGCGCACCATGCACAAACACTTCTATTTCCATTTCCGGCACTTTTTCACGGATAGCGCGCACTTCTTCAAGGCCTAGCTCACGAGATAAAATTACACGCTTAAGGCCCATGTTGTGCCAAAACTTCACTGTGGCATAGTTCACAGCGTTAGCTTGCACCGATAAATGCACTTCAAGATCAGGCCAACGTTCACGCACCATCATAATCAAGCCTGGGTCGGCCATAATGATGGCATCCGGCCCTGCTTCCACAATGGGCTCTAAATCGCGCAGGTAAGAACGAACCTTATCGTTATGCGGGCTAACGTTAGAGGTTAAATAAAACTTTTTACCACGGCTTTGCGCCGCCTGAATACCTTCCGCCAATGCCTCTGCATTTTTGAAAGAGTTATTCCGCACACGCAAAGAGTAGCGTGGCTGCCCCGCATAGACAGCATCAGCACCGTAAGCGATAGCGTACTCAAGATGTTTAAGCGTGCCTGCTGGAGACAGTAACTCGGGCACAAAAGGTGAACTATTAGACATGGTTTTCTCTGCAGTATTCATAAGTGGGGGCATGATACCAAACAATGCGCCAGATACCTCATAGTCAGTGTATTTTCTTTTTATCGGGTGGCGCTATGCATGCCTTTCATGCTCTTCAAACATCAATCACATATAACACATAGCTATAAGCATTTGAAAACATATTCTTATCAAGCATCTTTAATAATTTTCGCTGGCTGTTAGTATCTAATGCATTCGCAGCATTTTCTTGATAACAATTCTGTTATGGCACAACAAAATAGGTAAGAAAGTGGTAGATACACAAGAATTAAATCGACGCAACAAAGCCTTCGATGGCCTCGACCAAGTATGGCTATTCGGCTATGGCTCGCTCATTTACAAAACCGGCTTCCCTTTCTTGGAACGCCGCCCCGCTTACATTAAAGGCTGGAAGCGTAAGTTTTGGCAGGGGTCTCATGATCACCGCGGCACTGTCGCTCAGCCCGGCCGTGTTGTAACACTTATTGAAGAAGCAGATGCCGAGTGCCACGGCGTTGCTTACCTCATCAGCCGCGAAGTTTTCTCGTATCTTGATCACCGCGAACGAAACGGCTACCTACGTTTTTGCACACCGCTCTTCTTTAGCGAAAACGGCGACAGCACAGAGAAAGCCTTAGTGTATGTGGCTACGCCTGACAACGCCGCCTACTTAGGGCCCGCTAGCGAGCTTGAAATAGCACGCCACATTGCACATTGCCATGGCGGCAGCGGCCCAAACCGCGATTACTTGCTTAACTTGCAAGCCGCTTTGAATGCCATGGGCACACCCGACCCACATGTGGATCGCATAGCACAATACCTATAGTGCTACTCTCCCCTCTAAATACCCCAACTCACCTTGGGGTATTTTTTTGCCTGCATAAACACTAGGCATAAAAAAAGCGCGCCTTGTGGGCGCGCTTTTTTCGAGCTTAGTTAGACAAATCGATTAGATGTTGTCGAACTGAGTCATGGTGTTGTCTTCACCAGCTGCTTTAAGTGCAGCTTCACCATGGAAGTACTCTTTGTGGTCGTCACCGATGTCAGAACCAGCCATAGCTTGGTGTCTAACAGTAGCGATGTTACGACGGATTTCTTTACGCTGTACGTCGCGAGCGTAGCGCAACATACCTTCTTCACCGAAGTAACCTTCTACTAGCTCATCAGTGGATAGAGCAGCAGTGTGGTAGGTCGGTAGTGTTACTAAGTGGTGGAATACACCCGCTTCAGCAGCAGCGCGACGCTGGAATTCTTGTGCAGCTACGTCAGCAGCATCACATAGCTCTGTACCGTCGTACTCAGCAGCCATTAGGCGGTCGCGGTCGTACGCAGATACGTCTTTACCTTCTTCAACCCACTGGTCGTAGGTTTGCTGACGGAAGTTTAGAGTCCAGTTGAAGCTTGGGCTGTTGTTGTAAACAAGCTTAGCTGAAGGCTCTTCTGCACGGATGCGGTCAACCATCTCTTTAATGTGAGCAACGTCTGGAGTAGGTGTTTCAATCCAGAGTAGGTCTGCACCGTTACGGATAGAAGTAATACCGTCAAGAACAACACGGTCGATGTTGGTTTCTTTACGGAACTCGAACAAGTTGCTTGGTAGACGGTTAGGCTTGATAAGCTTGCCGCCTGTCTTAACAAGTAGCTCACCGTTCTTAACAGTAGAAGCATCAGTTACTTCTTCGCCTGCTAGGAAGGAGTTGTACTGGTCACCTAGGTCGCCTTCTTCTTCAGAGTAAGCGATCTGCTTGGTGAGGCCCGCACCTTCAGAGTCAGTACGTGCAACGATAATACCGTTTTCAACGCCTAGCTCTAGGAATGCGTAACGAATAGCTTTTAGCTTCGCGATGAAGTCAACGTGAGGAACAGTTACTTTACCGTCCTGGTGACCACACTGCTTCTCGTCAGATACTTGGTTTTCGATCTGAATAGCACAAGCACCTGCTTCGATCATCATCTTAGCTAGTAGGTAGGTAGCTTCTGCGTTACCAAAACCAGCGTCGATATCAGCGATGATAGGAACAACGTGTGTTTCAAAGCTATCGATTTGATCGATGATTTCAGCTTCTTTAGCAGAATCACCAGCTGCACGTGCTTCGTCTAACGCGCGGAACATGTGGTTAAGTTCTACAGCGTCAGCTTGCTTTAAGAAATCGTACTGCTCAGCGATGAGGCTAGGAACAGCAGTTTTTTCGTGCATGGACTGGTCAGGTAGAGGGCCGAACTTGGAGCGCATTGCGGCTACCATCCAACCAGACATGTAAAGGTACTTACGCTCAGTGGTTTTGAAGTATTTTTTAATGGAAACCATTTTCTGCTGAGCAATAAAACCGTGCCAAGTCCCTAGGGACTGGGTGTACTTGCTGTTGTCAGCATCGTAAGCAGCCATGTCGCGACGCATAATATCTGCGGTGTATTTGGCGATATCTAAACCGGTTTTAAAACGGTTTTGGAGGCGCATGCGAACTACTGCTTCAGGCTCAACATCCCAAGTGCCTTTCTCTTTGAGTTCAGCAGCAACCGCTTCAATGTCTTTTAAGTATGACATGGTCAGTTCCTATAAATTAGTTAATGAACACAACGGCTTTGTGATACACAAGAAGTGAACATAAAACACTCCATGCCGTTGCGGGGAGGTAGTTTAACTCATCTTGGTTATTTATGAAGTCAATACTTCATATATTGAACATTCACCGCATGAATAATGCTCGATAAACGAGCAAAGTTATGCCCCAAAATGAGCATTTACCCCAGCTTAGTACTTTAAGCGGGCCGATTATACTATATTCGTGCGAAAAATTCTTGGAGATTTTCACCTAAATCATTGCTCTAGATCAGGCTCAGGCTCTTTTCCCTGTTATACTGCGCTTACTTTTCACAGCATTTTATTCAAATACTATGATTTACACCCTTGTACCTGTTACCCAATTTCAGCAAAACTGCTCTATCTTGCAGTGCAAACACACCAACAAACTCGCTGTGGTGGACCCAGGTGGCGATATAGAAAAAATCCTTGCGGCCATCAAAAAAACCGGGGGTGACGTTGAAAAAATTTTACTCACCCACGCGCACATCGACCACGTGGGAGCCACCACGGCTCTCGCAGAACAACTGCAAGTGCCCATTATTGGCCCTCATATTGGCGATAAATTTTGGCTAGATATGCTGCCACAGCAGGCGCAAATGTTCGGTTTTCAAGCAGTGGAAGCCTTTGAGCCACACCAATGGCTCGATGGTGGCGACGTGGTGAGCGTAGGCGATGCACAACTTGAGGTGCTCCATTGCCCCGGCCATACACCTGGGCACGTGGTGTTTTACCACCGCCCAAGCGCTTTAGCTGCGGTGGGCGATGTGCTCTTTGCTGGCTCTATCGGCCGCACCGATTTCCCTCAAGGCAACCACCAACAGCTTATCGCCTCTATTAAAGGCAAACTGTTTCCACTAGGCGACGATGTTAAATTCATTCCTGGCCATGGCCCCATGTCTGATTTTGGCACCGAACGCCGTACCAACCCATTTGTCAGCGGCCAACACGGCTAACCACCCAACTAAGGTATCTGCCCATGTTTAGAATTATCCTCGCTAGCTTCATCGCTTTATTACTATCAGCCTGTGCCACCACGCCTGAAGTGCAGCACCTTTACGATGGCCCCCAAAAACCAGCCAGCCAACTGCTAACACTCACCATTCCCACCCAAATAGAAGTGCTCTCTATCAATGAGCAAGCCCTCGCAGGTTCAGCGTCACAGTTTTTAGGTGGCGCCAAGCAAACATTGCTGCTTAACCCAGGCGAGTACACCGTTACCGGCTATTACAAAGAACTGTGGCTAGACAACACCGACAACCACTATATGGTGCGCTCACAGCCAGTGGATTTTCTTGTGAAAGGCCAAGCGGGCGAAAAAGTAGCTATCGATTACGAGCACCCCACCCATACGGAAGGCGCTAAAGCCCTAGCGAAAGATTTCCAAGGCTGGGCAATAAACCTCAACACCAACGTGAAAACGCCCTCGCAAAGCAGCACGCAAAAACGCCCAAACATCTTTGCTAGCAACAACGCACCCGCGGCGCCCGCGCCAGCTAAAAGCATTGAACCTATAGCGAGCAGCGAAGATAACACCCAGCTTTTACCCCTGATGAAAGCTTACTGGCGCGAAGCTACTGCCGCCGAAAAACGTGAATTCTTACAATGGATTAGCGAATAACCCCCACACGCTAGCCAGCCCCTAAAGACTGGCTAGCGTGCCTTCTATGCATATTCCAAACAATTATTAGCAACGCATTTGTTATTCTGTAAAATCCTCTTGCTTCTAGGAGGACACATGCGTTTACTTATTTCATTTCTTAGCTTATTGCTGCTGTTAACATCGAACGTCGTTGCAGCCGCACCGCAAGCCCTGCTTAATTCCCACGAACTCGTGGCACTGCTCGATAGCGGCAGCGTGCAACCCATCGACATACGTAGCCCAGAGGCTTATGCAGCGGGCCACTTGCCGCAAGCTATATCTGCCCCTTACGCACAATGGCGCGGCCCAGCACACAACCCTGGCGAACTGCCCGACACCGAAGCGCTGCAAGCTTTTGTGCGCCAACTAGGCCTAACGCCTGAACAACATTTATTGGTGTATTCCAGTGGTGCCGATGAAACCGATTTTGGCGCCGCGGCACGGGTATATTGGACACTCAAATACCTAGGCTTCACACGCCTCAGCGTGCTGAATGGTGGTTACAAATACTGGTCTC
>Ga0079226_10003239_pt1 | contig 12499 bp, 7 predicted proteins | sample Poulit2014_FD_76345 | JGI IMG/M metagenome (GOLD analysis project Ga0079226, IMG submission 76345) | Agricultural soil microbial communities from Georgia to study Nitrogen management - Poultry litter 2014 | ecosystem: Environmental > Terrestrial > Soil > Agricultural land | place: USA: Georgia... | reverse complement strand
CGTGTTGGGAGCTTGCTAGCTAACGAAAACATGGACTCAAGTATTTGTTTTACATAACTACTTCTTCTAATTTTAATAAGCCATCCCTTTAAATTCAATCTCGTCTTCCACCTTACTAGCATTCTTTTGAGTTTTAATTAAGCTATTTGTTATTTCAAATATCTGAACACCTTTATATCTTTTATGTCACTCAAAAACCTTTTCTACTGTTTTTTTCGCCGCATTTCCATCATCCCAATGACAAAATCGATTATAAAACTCCTCATATCTTTCATGGTATTTTTCTTTCACTTCATCGATATTTTCAATCGAATCGATAACCTCATTCGTATATTTCAATAAGGGGCCAGGCACTTCTTTTTCCATGTCAATGTAAAATCCTCGCAATGTATCTCGGTATTTTTCAAGGTCATAAGTGTAAAATAAAATTGGTCTTTTTAAATTAGCATAATCAAAGAATACGGATGAATAATCTGTAATCAATATATCAGATATGAGATATAACTCAGAAACATCGTCATAATTGGAAACATCAAATGCAAAGCCTTCAAATTCTGAAATATCCAGTTGGGAGGCAACTACATAATGCATTCTGAGCAGGATAATATATTCATCACCAAGCTCAGCTCTCATCTTCCGCAAGTCCAATTGTAACTCAAACTTATATTTCCCTTTTTCATAAAATTCATCATCCCGCCATGTTGGTGCATATAGGATAACTTTCTTATCAAGCGGAAGGGATAATGCTTGCTTGATTGCTTTTTGCTCGCCTTCATTATTTTTAGTATATAGTACATCATTTCTTGGGTATCCTACTTCAAGCATTGGCTTCTCAAACCAAAATGCAGACTTAAAAATAGCGGATGAATAAGCATTCGGCGAAATAAGGTAGTCCCATTTTTGAGTCTCTTGGTAGAAGTTTTGCTTATAACGCTCAGTATTTGTCCCTGGCATATGCACATCATCCATATCTCCGGCTAAACGTTTTAAAGGAGTACCGTGCCATGTCTGCAGGTAAACGGTATCCTCTGATTTTTCGAGATAATTCGGCATACGTGCATTAATGACCCAGTATTTTGCACGGGCCAAATAGTAAAAATACTTCAAACTCAACCGGTTTACTTGCTTTGGATTCCCTGGGATATCATGAGGTTCATTAATACTCCAAATAAACGTATACTCCGGATGGTGCTTTCTCATATATTCATAAATTGCCTTCGGACTATCAGAAAACGATTTTCCTTGAAAACTTTCAAAAAAGACATATGATTGTTTTTTCTTTAATTTTGTAAAGAAACGTTTATATAAAAAGTTATAAAAGGCCTCTTTTGACTTGAAACCCGCTCGCATATCTCTGAGAAAATGATGCTGCCTGTTGATTCTTTTATATCCTCTTTTATTTCCCTTTCTTAAGGACTTTATTTCCCTCTTTAAGACAAAGTCATATTCCCTAACATTTCTACTTTCTATTTTTTTTGATGCCTGTGACAACCTCACAAAATATTTGTCTACATATTTACCATCTTTGAAGAAAGTAATTATTTTTTTTCGATATAAATTAAGGAATTGCTCGTCCAGAAATTCATTTGCCAAAATGTCATCATTACTGTCTTTTAATAAATTATAGATATACAGAAAATTCCCTATGTGATCAATGTCCTTATTTTGGCTTAAAGAAGGATTAAGGATGGGGTCATTTCTTTTTCTTCTAAAATAAATTGCTTCTCGCACATATGGAATTTCCATTGTTTCTCGTAAAGCAGGTAATATAAAAGATAAATCAGAATATGTTTCTACATCTTCTGAAAATGTTAAATGATGTTTTTCAATAAAATCTTTCTTTATTAAAAAATTTTGTGCAGAATTATTTTTTATTAAATTGTATTTATTTTCTCGATAAATCTTTATATTATTCACTCCATTAAAGACAATAGCAAAGCTACTACTAAAATGGGTTGAGTACATACGGCCTCTTATTATATCATGGTGTTTCATATTAGTGACTAGCAATTCTAATGTTTGTTTTGGGAGATAATCATCACTATCTAAAAAGTAAATATATTTTCCACTTGATTTATCAATACCAAAATTCCGGGCTGCACCAACCCCTTTTCGACTTGAAAAGTGAAATAATCTGATGTTATCTACTTCGGCATTCAATTCTTCTAGTATTTCTTTACACTTTTGATTGCTTGCATCATTTATTAAAATAATCTCAAGGTTTTTATACGTTTGTTTAGTTAAAGATTCAATACATTTACCTAAATACTTTTCTGAGTTATGTACTGGTATAATGACTGAAATTTTTTCCATGGAAGACACTCCTAATTAACTCTTTTCACACTTCAAAAAAGCTATATTTTTATAGTAATTATTTTTTTGTGGAATTTATTTAATATCATATTTACTATATCATGTTTTTTATTTATACCAAGTATGAATAAGGTAAAATAGTTATATGATATAACTTTAAGTTTTGAATATATTTTGTATAATATTATTTGAATAGTATATTTTATCATTTTAGAAACACAAGACCCTTCTATGGTATAATCGTGTTTAACATCTGTCAAACTCAATATATCCCAAACACATAGCATCGAGACAGAAAGGAATTTTTTTATATGAAGCCAACCATTTTCTTTTTAATTAATTCAGTAGATATTAAACGTGGCGGCCTAACTCGCGCTTCTTTAAAACAAGCATCTTTATTTGCAGAAATGGGTTTCAAAACGTATATGATAACGTTTAATTTTAATCCAGATTACCCTTTGATTCGACATCAATTGTATGAAATGAATAAAATTCATAAAAACGTAATTATACGAAATATGTACGAAGAATTAGAGGGGCATCGTAAACCCCTTATAAAATCCTTTCCAAAAAAGACAAAATCACTTGTGGAATGGACAGAAGGCTATCCCTACGATAAAAGAGGGGGCCATAATGCCTATCGGGTTTATAAAAATGGAGCATATTATAAATATATAAGTTTAAACGAACATAACCTTGTTAATTTTATTGATTATTTCAATGAAAATAGATACCGAACGAAGAGAGTGGATTATGATCTATGGGGTAATATAAAGAAAGTATCATATATGGATTTTATCCATAATAAACCTCGTCAACTTATTTATTATAATAATAAAGGAGAAGCATATTTCACCCAATGGAATAATCCTGAGACTAATGAAGTAGAGCGCATCATCTTATTTAACAAAGATTCTACGTTTAAAAAGGCTTATATCAATGACAATGTTTTACATAAAGTAGATTGGTTAACAGAGATTATTGATCAAGAAAATAAAAAATCGATTGTAGTGTCTGATACAAGAAGCACAGACGAAGTTTTAGTCAAACTAAAGCACCCAAATGCTGCAAAAATCTGGCGGCTACATAGTAATCATGTTAAAGCTCCGTATAAACTTGACTCAGAAATCGCTGATGCAGTTCAAACAGGGTTTAATCATATCAAAAAGTTTGATGCAGCAGTTGTGCTAACACAGGAGCAGAAACAAGATATTATGAATAGAACGGAAGTAGCTGGAAACCTTAAAGTTATTCCCCATTATCATGAAACAAATGATAATATGTTCACATCACTTTTCGGAAGAACGAAAGTGGATCAAAAGAAAGCAGTCATCGTCAGCAGGCTGTCCACTTTAAAACGAATTGATCATGCAATCAAAGCTTTTAAAATTGTCACTGAAAAAATACCTGATGCTCGATTAGAAATATGGGGTGAAGGTACACAGACAGCCAATTTAAAAAAGTTAATTAAAAAGCTGGACTTACAAAAAAATGTATTTCTGAAAGGTTATACTCATACACCAGACGCTGTTTATAAAAAAGGACTTTTTTCCATACTAACATCAAAATCTGAAGGCTTTGCTCTATCGGTTTTAGAGAGTATGTATAATCAGACGCCTGTGATTAGTTACAGTATAAGATATGGCCCAACAGATATGATCAATAATGGGAAGAACGGTCTTCTTGTTAAAAATGGCGATATCGAAAGTTTGGCTGAGAAAATGATCTATATGTTTAAAAATCCAGATAAGGCACAGGACATGGGAAAGAAAGCAAGCAAATTTGTCAACAAATATTTCAGTAAAAAGTATTATAAAAAGTGCTGGTTGGACGTTATAAATTCGCTATGAAACACAAGTAAAACGAAACCGCATGAAATCAAGATTTGTAAACTTGATTTCATGCGGTTTATTTATTGCTATAAAGTTTTAACTCGTCCTCATTTTATAACTATACTTTTATTTAAGGTAAGAATTGTGAATCCATACGGTTTTACCATCTAAATTACCGCGGTACCATGTGTTTTTGCCAACCTTTTCCGTAAGATGGACGTTAAATTCACGGTTCTTATAGTCTGACAAGTTATACACCAAATTCTTGTCTCCACCCCATGCTCTGCTGTAGGCATTTCCTGTTCCTTTAATAAGGAAGGTTTTTGATTTTCTATCGACACCTACATGATTATGGGTGGATAAGTCTTCTGCCTTGACCCAGCCGACTGTTCCTCTCGTTCTGCTCGGTTCATTGCTTATTAAGTAATAAAGCTGATTGCCAAGTCTTGCTTGTTGTTTAATATAGTAGACAGAATGTGTATAGGTATTTCCTGCTGTGATGGCCGTGGAAGGATCTCCCAAGTCTTCATAGATTTGTACTTTTGAACTACGGATATGCCCGAGCGTACTTGTATTCTGCTCTTCGATCGGTAATAGATAACTTGAATGGATCCATACCGTCTCACCGTCTAAATTACCACGGTACCATGTGTTGTTACCAACCTTTTCTGTTAAATGGACATTAAATTTACGATTCTTATAGTCCGATAAATTATAGACTAAATTCTTATTTCCGCCCCATGCTCTGCTGTAGGCATTTCCTGTTCCTTTAATATGGAATGTTTTTGATTTTCTATCGACACCTACATGATTATGGGTGGATAAATCTTCCGCTTTCACCCAGCCGACTTTTCCTCTCTTTCTACTCGGTTCATTGCTTATTAAGTAATAAAGCTGATTGTCAAGCCTTGCTTGTTGTTTAATATAGTAGACGGAATGTGTATAGGTATTTCCAGCAGTGATGGCTGTAGAAGGATCCCCAAGCTCTTTATAAATTTCTACACGGGAACTGCGGATATGTCCGAGCTTACTCGTATTCTGCTCTTCGATCGGTAACAGATAGCTTGAATGAATCCATACCGTCTCACCGTCTAAATTACCACGGTACCATGTGTTGTTACCAACCTTTTCTGTTAAATGGACATTAAATTTACGATTCTTATAGTCTGATAAATCATAGACTAAATTCTTATTTCCGCCCCATGCACGGCTATAGGCATTTCCTGTTCCTTTAATAAGGAAGGTTTTTGATTTTTTATCAACACCTACATGATTATGGGTGGATAAGTCTTCTGCCTTTACCCAGCCGACTGTTCCCCTAGTACTGCTCGGTTCATTACTTATTAAATAATAAAGCTGGTTGTTTATTCGAGCCTGCTTTTTAATATAATAGACGGAATGCGTATAAGTATCTCCGGCCTTTATTGCCGAAGATGGATCTTCCAAGTCTTTGTAAATCTTTACCCGGGAACTGCGAATATGGCCAAGTTTACTTGTTTTAGAAACGCTGTTAGCCGCTAATTCATCATATTTTTTATTCACTAATTTAACAAAATCATTCCAGCTGTATCCCCATTTGGCAAAATAACCGTGCGGATCCACATGAGTAGTCCCACCAAGATGGTGACTCACCGCTCTATGTGACCAAAGGGTTCCTTTTCCTGCTGGGTCGGCATCAACGACACCTAAGTCATATTTATACAACAAACTCGCAATATATTCAGCATAATTATTAATAGATCGGGCAAATTGATCAAAACTATGAACGCGTACTAATTCTACATGAATAAATCGCTCGTTTGCAAAACGTCCAGCACCCCATGCCCCATAATCTGTGGGATGAGTTTCAATAATGCGTGATCCGTCTACAAACGCGTGTACGAAAGCATTCCGGTGATTCCTTGACATATAGCTAATTTCTCCGGTAATTGTTGAACTATTATTTGCAGTTTCATGAGCCACTACACCTTCTGGTTTACCATACCCATTACGATAAGGAAACTTCGTCAAGTGACTGATGTGATTATATTCAATCTTCGGTGCTTTTAAATTATTAGACTCTATGTATTTATTCACATCAAAATAAGTTGAAAATAAACTGATTCTGCTCTTCGGTGCTTCAGGATGTTCACTTTTGAATTCTCCTTCTCTCCACGCTTCCGGAACATACTGAAGTTCTTCTTCAGTCAATTCGCTAATATCTTCCCCATAGATGACAGTTCCTTTTTTAACACCAAATTCATTATATTCGTCTCTATTTTCTTCCGTTGATACTACACTATCAGCTTCTTCCTTTGTTTGTGCAGCTATAGAAGTTGAAAATATAGACGCATGCATTAAAACAACTATTAATGTGACTATAATTCTCCTCAATTGTTTCCCTTCCTCTTATGTAAAATAGAACAATAGATTCTTATCGACTATTGCCAGTTGCTAAACTAGATTACTAGATTGAATGCTGTATCCCCCCTATATTAATATATTAAAATATCCTCTATAATATATCGGTTTCTATACCATGAAGTTTAATATTAAAAAAGAATCCTTTCAACAAATGGAATATACAAAACGTTAGAAGGTGATATCTTCCTTAACGCCATTTGCGATGAAACATAAAGCATTCAATGTTTCCAACAACTCAAGTAATATATGCTCTTTCTCTATTGGTACTTGTGCACATGCAGCACTTATCAATCTCTTCCAAACAAATCTCTCGTATACACTTTCTCTCTTACTTGTTTCATTTCATTATCTAATCGATTAGCAATAATTACATCACTTAACTTCTTAAATTCATCCAAGTTTTCCATAACTTTTAAGCCCTCAAACTCATCATCTTCGATTACTGGCTCATAAATAACAATCCTGATGTTTTCCTTTATTAAAATATTAATCACATCTTGAATAGCAGATTGTCTAAAATTATCAGAACCTGCTTTCATCGTTAATCGGTAAATCCCAACCACTTTCGGTTCATATTTTAAAATCATTTTCGCTATATGCTTTTTTCGAGTGGCATTTGAATCGACGATTGCATTAATCAACTCATTTGGAATATCTTTAAAATTAGCTGCTAATTGTTTCGTGTCTTTTGGCAGGCAATAACCTCCATACCCAAACGATGGATTATTATAGTGAGAACCTATTCTCGGATCATGTCCAATCCCTTCAATAATCTGCTTCGTATCCAAACCGTTTAATTCAGCATAAGTATCCAGCTCATTAAAGAAGGACACTCTCATCGCTAAATAACTGTTGGCGAATAATTTAATGGCTTCTGCCTCTGTAGGGTCTGTGAAAAGCAATGGAATATCTTTTTTTATGGCTCCTTCAATCAACAGATTCGCAAAAGCTTTGGCACGTTTTGACTGTTCACCTACCACAATGCGTGAAGGATATAAATTATCATACAGCGCTTTGCCTTCCCTTAAAAATTCTGGTGAAAAAATAATGTTTTCTGTATTGAACCTTTTCCGAACTTGGATTGTGTATCCAACAGGGACCGTTGATTTAATCACCATGACGGCCTGGGGATTGATAGATAACACCTGAGCAATCACTGCTTCTACACTACCTGTATCAAAGTAATTTCGTTCAGGGTCATAATTGGTTGGCGTGGAAATAATTATATAATCCGCATCTTTATACGCCTGTTCTGGACTTAAGGTTGCTTTTAAATACAAAGATTTTTTTGTTAAAAATTCTTCTATATCCTGATCTGCAATCGGGGACTGCAAATTGTTAAGCATGTCCACTTTCTCCTGGATAACATCCAATGCGATGACTTCATGATGCTGGGCCAGAAGGACTGCATTAGCCAATCCAACATAGCCTAATCCTGCGACTGCAATTTTCATTCTACTTTCCTCCTATAGGAAGACAACATTCAAACATTGCTCTATATTCCTATCTTAATTATTCATCATATGTTCTTTGTCAGCTATTTTTTTTATAAGTGCCGCCACATCTTCACCAATCTCTTTATCCTTTAAGGCAAATTCTAAGGTGGTTTTAACGAAACCAAATTTCTCACCGACGTCATGACGGGTTCCTTCAAAGTCATAAGCATAAACGTCCTGTTGCTCATTCAACTTCTGAATGGCATCTGTCAGCTGAATTTCTCCGCCTGCTCCTTTTTCATGTTTATCTAAATAGAGGAAGATCTCAGGTGTTAAAATATAACGTCCCATAATGGCTAGATTTGAAGGGGCTGTTTCTAGCTCCGGCTTCTCCACAAAATGATGTACTTTATATCGTCTGTCTTCTTTTGTACTCGGATCTATAATACCATAACGATTCGTTTCATCTGAAGGCACTTGTTGAACACCAACGATAGAACATTTTGTTTCTTCGTATTGTTGAATTAACTGCTTTAATCCCGGCGTTTCTGCTTCCACTATATCATCGCCAAGCAGTACAGCAAAAGGCTCATTTCCAATAAATTTACGGGCACACCAAACAGCGTGTCCCAAGCCTTTAGGGTCTTTTTGTCTAATGTAATGAATATCCATATTAGATGTTTGCCTGACTTTGGCAAGTAAATCATGCTTTTCCTTTTTCGCAAGATTATCTTCTAATTCATAATTATTATCAAAATGGTCCTCGATGGCTCGCTTATGTTTTCCGGTGACAATAATAATGTCTTCGATGCCTGAATCAATCGCTTCCTCAATAATATATTGAATGGTAGGTTTATCTACAATGGGAAGCATTTCCTTTGGCATTGCTTTTGTCGCTGGTAAAAACCGGGTTCCTAGTCCAGCTGCTGGGATAATAGCTTTCTTAACTGTTTTCATCTAAATGCCTCCGCCTTCTATATTTTACTTCGTTTAACTCAAAGTAAGGGATTACTGTTAAACTGTTAATTTTAAAAGCAAATACTTAATAATTATAACATATGACCCCAATTGTAACGATGTTTTAAGCGATATGAAGTTGATTCAATTTTAAGCAAAAAGAGTGAGGGTCACTCACTCTTTAACATTTCAAACGGAACCTTTTCCGCTAACTACCTGAATAACCGTCCTAAAAAGAATTTTTGCATCAAGCCATAAACTGAAATGATACACATAATACAAATCATAACGAATTTTCTCCCCATGATTTATATCACTTCGACCATTCACTTGTGCCCAGCCTGTAATTCCCGGAAGGACACGAAGCCGCTCCTGTTGTTGTTCATTATAATACCTTGAGATGGACAAAATTTCAGGCCGGGGACCAATGATGCTCATATCTCCTTTTAAAACGTTGATAAATTGGGGAAGCTCATCCAGGCTGTACTTTCTAAGAAAGCGTCCCGAACGAGTAATATTCGGATTATCTTCTGAAGCCATTTTGAAAACAAAGTCATCCGGAACGCCTCCTTCCCACTCATAATTTTGATGGGAATTTGACGTGACAGAAACTTGTTTATTTTTCATAGAACGAAATTTATACATTGCAAATACGCTATTATGCTGACCACTTCGTTTTTGCCTATAAAAAACAGGAAAACCATCATCAATGACAACCCACAATGCCAGCACAAGAAAAATAGGAGACAATATAATAAGCACTATGGCACTGAATAAAATATCAAACAAACGTTTAATTAATTGCTGATATATGTTTATCTGTTTTAACTTTTCTTCCTGATGACGGCTGTTCATGTCCTTTACACATACACCTTTCTCTAAAAACAATTACGGTTATGATCGATCATTTAACGCTCTAATTTCATCATAAATTCTTCGATTATTATTCGTATCGATGTGGGAAAATATTAATTCCTTTTTTTCCTGAATATCAGGTTTTTCTTGAAAATCGTTCTTAATATAATATTTAATCGATTGAATCACTTCGTCCTCATGCTTGCAAATATCACCTAAAAACGTTTCAGACATTGGTCTTAACATACCACTTTTGAAAAAAGACCTTGCATCAAAATGGTAGAAGATGATTGGCTTTGACATGTAATTAAAATCAAAGGATACGGAGGAATAATCAGTGATCATTAATTTATTTTCCATTAATAAGTCTTGAACTTTTTTTTCACCAAATTCTATTACGTTGATCCGGTCTGATTTATATTCCTTAAATTCGTTGATAAATGGCTGCATTCTATAATGTGGATAGAAATCAATCATCAAATCATATTCTTCTAAAAGTTGGAGTAAGCTTGAACTAGTTAAAAGCGATTTGTATCTTTCATAATAAAGAGATTTCCTTAATTGCTCATCCCGCCCTAACCACTCTCTCCATGTCGGAATTAATAAAATAGATTGTTTTGTTTTTCTGTTTTCCAACAAGTGATCGAATCTGGAGAGACCAGTTATTTTCACTTCCTTAGGTTTGTATTCCAATTTCTTTTCCACAAGTTTTTTTTCAGGCTTCGAACTCACACAAAACAAATGAAAAGGATCTCGATAATACTTCTTATGGTATTCAACATTTTTTCTGCCTAGCACACCGTGTTGCAAGAAGATGCGTCGACCATAGACATAATTATCAAGTTCTAACCCCTTTAAAGGTAAAATATTGTCTAAATCATGTGAGCCGATAAATGTATTGGCTAATGATGCTTTTCGAACATGTTTTAGTGTTCCTGTATATATAACATTTCCTAGTTTTTCTATATTTTTAACATCTTTTGAATGTGAATTAATTACATAATATACGTCCAAATTTGGGTGGTTTTCTCTGCAATATTTGAAAAAGTGGTACCCTGTGTCTTGAGCCGTATTTGCCCTTTCACCGACAAGCCAAACTTCCTTGTTTTTATTTAAAGAAGTATCAATTTTACGAGCGAATTTCAAATAATAGTATGCTGATTTAGATAAAAAGTAAGTTTCTGCTTTTAAATTTCCACCTGGCGTTAAAGTAAGATAAACACGTGCAAAATGTTTGTTATATTTTACTATCGTTTTATTCAGAATATCATCTTTAATATAAGTAAAGTCTTCAAAGCCTACTTTTTTCTCATAATTTTCGCCTTTATAGTGAATTTGCACCGATATATCATAAATTTCTTTTTCTACTGTTTTCATTTCAATTAATTTTTGTAATGGGATATCGATATCAAACCGAGGGTTTTCCTTATCATTTTTGGATTCAATGAAAGGTATTTCTAATTTAAATTCCTTTTTACTTTCTCGTTTCCGTATAACAATAAATCTATCTAAACTTTGTTTCCCATTCACCACATCTTTTAAGTCCAGAAAAGCATATCCTTTAATTTTTAGGGAGTCGCCATCCATTGAGTAACTTTCAATATTTCTCTTTATTGCTAGGCGATGAAATCTAACCGACAAGTTATCTTTAATTGTTTTATAAAAAGAAATCTGGTAAATGGCAGGGGTTTCCAGTTCTATTCGTGAGCCCTGTTCAAAGCTACTATCAACCTGTTGATTTAAATGAATACGTAGTTGATAATCTTCTTCATTTATTTGGACCTTCAGATAGCAATCCCATTGTTTTGAATATAAATTCGCAATATCAATAAGCTGCTTATAATCAAAAACAAGAAATATTTCACATTGTTTTTTCCTCCAATTCAATTGAATTGGAGTTTGAAATACTTCTAACGTATGCCGTTTTACAAAAACCATTTGCGCATCCATTATCTCGCTATGTAAAAAAATGGTATCATTTGTCAGACCTTGTATGGATACAGTCTCATGATCTGTTTCATGTTTCTGCATAAACAACTGATTGAGGGAAATGCTCGCCGCCTTGCTTTTCAACGATAAAGATCCCTTAATCGTTCGATACATTGCATATCGAAGGGAATCTGAGTTTATTTTATAAATACCTTCAGCCTCTACCTCTATGTCTTCCTCTAATTTAATTCTGAACTTTTTATTTTCATAACGAAAATAAAAATCCCAAACTCCTCTATCCAATTGAATATCGCTTACCCGAAATATAGCTTCCCATTCATTGGGCTTATTCCAGATAATAGGAATGGTATAAATAATCGAGGTTTTACGTTTTCTTACAATTAACTCAAGATGATTTAAGTCAACGTTTTGTGCCTCTACCCGTCCCAAGATGAGAACGCCTTCCTGATGAGGCGATATTTCATGAACGATATTAGTTTTTAGCTTTGGACTGCTTTTATCCTCATCGAATGATTCGTTTGGCATATCGGATTTCCCCTTTATCATATTAGGCAAATTGTCCCTAGTTTTTACATAAAAATTTTTACTATAAAGGATGGTCATCAAAAAAGGGTCGATTAAAACTTTTATATTACAACCTCTTCTTTAACGCATTCAAGCTGTATTGAGTAAAATACCAGCTTGACTTTAATATAGATAACTCTTCGATTTCCCTGTAAATTCTCCATGTTCTTTGCAATGCTTTCCATTTAT
>Ga0079226_10003237_pt1 | contig 12506 bp, 14 predicted proteins | sample Poulit2014_FD_76345 | JGI IMG/M metagenome (GOLD analysis project Ga0079226, IMG submission 76345) | Agricultural soil microbial communities from Georgia to study Nitrogen management - Poultry litter 2014 | ecosystem: Environmental > Terrestrial > Soil > Agricultural land | place: USA: Georgia... | reverse complement strand
TTATCATTAGGTGATGGTGCTGTTGATTTACTACCTTGACCTTGTTTTGTTACATTATCATCTTTCGTTGTTGCTGTTCCTTGTGATTTTTCTTTATCATTAGGTGATGGTGCTGTTGATTTATCGCTTTTTTCTTGATTTGTTGCATTATTTTTTTCGTTATCTTCATTTTGCTTTGATTCTTTATCATTAGGCGATGGTGCTGTTGATTTACTACCTTGACCTTGTTGTTTTTCGCCTTGCTTATTCTTATCTTTGTTATTATTTTTATTTTGTTTTGTTTCTTCATCGTTAGGTGATGGAGTTGTTTCACCAGAACCACCAGAATCACCAGAACCTTTCTCGTTCCCTTTGTTCTTACCAGATTTTTTACCTTTAGGTGTCATTCCTTTTGAGATACGCCCTACGGCTTTTGCACCACCATATCCAGCCATAGCCATACCCAATCCAGATTTTAACCCAGCGTCAATTCCAAATAATTTTTCTACAATATTCGGACCATCTATAACAGCTACTGAAAAAGCTATTAAAGTGATTATATAAGCTATTCCACTTAGGCTATCAGCTAACCAACCTGTACCAATTATATAAATCTTCATTGATAGAAAAATTAATATAATAACTAAAAAAGTATTAAATATAGAAGTTAATATTTTTTTAGTTTTTTGTCCGTCATGCACATCAACAGGTGCTACTATATTTGCTAATATATAATTAAAGGTCATTTCAAAAGATAACTTTGCTAACTTGTAAGCTATACTTAAAAGCGTAAAAGCCATTACTGCTAAAGTCGCTATTGTTGATATCCAATTTAAATCGTACCTATAATAATGTTCTTTAATTAAATCTAATTTACCTTGATCTAATTCTTTTATTTCTTTTTCTCCACCCATTACAAAAAATTGATTTTCTGAAATCTTTTCGCCATCATCACTTAAATCTAATTCTTTTTTATCGAATTTTTCAGATATACTTATTTTATCAATCATATCTAACGGTATTTGATTAGGTTCATCTAAATCTGTTGATTCCCAATCAATATTATCAAATTCCATTAAATCGGTTATATTTCTAGATAAAACATTCTGCGAAATTGTTCCTTCTTCTTCTTCATAAAGTTGTTGTGAATTTATTGCGTCAATAGCTTCATCTGTAAACTCATTAGCTTTATTCATTCCTGTACTTAACAAAGCTATAATAGTTATAGCTATAAAGATATTTATTACCATACCTTCTCTATTAAATTTTTTCTGAAATATTAACAAATACCCTGCATATAAAATAGAAAAAGCTAGTAAGACAACCAATAAAGGTTTTATTGATTCAATAAAACTTACTACTTCTGTATGTTGGAAAAAGGTCTTAACAAAAAGTATTTCATCAGTAATGTTTTCTAAGCCATCTAAAATAAATGTCAATCCTTTAATTAAGAACCAACCTAGTAATCTAAATACATCAGTTATTATTGTTCCGATATTTAAGTGTTCGGCAAACTCTTCCAATTTTTCTATAATTTCTTCATCACTCATTGAAAAATTCACCTACCTCACTTTAATATTTTTTCTATTTCTTTTATTCTTTCAGTACCTACATAATAATCTAGCAGTAATTCCTGTTTTATTTCACCATCTTTTATATGATAAAGAGCATTAACTTCAACATTCTTTTCTGGTCTTATTGGTCTACCGCCATCTTTGTTTTTATTTTTTCCATCAGCATAATGTGGATCATAAGATTTTACTTCAATAGACTTTTCTTCACTTACAGTTTTAACATCATGTAGATATTTTGAATCATTATCAAAATCAATTAACAAATAACCATCACCATTTGACAACATTTTATCCACTTCTTCTTTATCTATATTTTTAATACCTCCAGAACCACAAGCACTTAAAAATAAAACACCAATACTTATTATTAGAAAAAATGTCTTTTTCATATTCAACTTCCTTTCTTAACTAATAAATTTTTAAATGGTATTTCTAACTTCCCATCAATTTCAGTAAAGTAAACAGACGTTCTTTTTTCTTTGTGTTCATTACTGTATTTTCTTTCTATATGAATATATCCATCTTCAACTTCAACAAGTAAAATTTCACCTTTCTCTAAAAAATCATTATGAGAAATAATAAACCTATCTAACATTGCTAGATATTCTTGATTTTCCATAATTACTCACTACCCCTTTTTTCTTCTTTTTTAATTGCACTATTTATTTTAGTTAAAAATATATCAACATATTTCCCTTCAACTTCATCACTTACAGAAATTAAATAATCTTTAAAGTCAATTATTCCCATTTCTTTATGTTTTTCTCTTTCGCTTTCATTACTAATTATATTTTTCAATAAATTTTCCTCAATAATATCTTGTGTGATAATATTTTCGTTGATTTTTTTATTAAACATTTTTTCTTTTTGTTGTCGTACTTGTGCATTTCTTTTCATATTAGCTAATTCGTTATCTGTTTCATTATTTTTTCTAGATATCTTTTCTGGTTTTTTTTCTTGTTGTTCTTCTGGGTTTTGAACACTTTCAACATTTATTTCTGTATCTTGCTTTATATATTTTTCATAATAATTATTTTCATCAAAGTTAACTTTAAACTCATCTAAATTAAGCATTGTGTGTTGACATGGAATATCAAAATCATTAATATTTTTATCCGTATCGTAATAATCATATAGATATTCAAAACGATATTTTAAAGATGTTTTATCTCTTAAATATAAAGGATATGCTCGTATTCTTCTTCGTTTTTTATCTTGCCTTTTAATAACACGTATAACTAACATTTCCCCCTCTTTTAATGCCATAACTTCTGAAGGGGTTAATAACCTTTGTGAATCAACGCTTTCTGTCCTTGATTTACTTAGTGAGATAGGTTGTCCTGTTCGTGATTTTACAGTAATGGTTTTATCATCTAATTTTTTAGATATTCTTTCTGCTGTACTTTCGTCAGCTGTCAAGATGTACATTGTATTACCACAGTTTCCGTCTATCGTTTTCCAACCTTCACCATATTTATCTTCTAATTGCGAGTAAGATTGAACTATTAAATTAAATCTCATATTTCGACCTAAACATACCGTAATAATGTTTGTAAAATCTTCTATGCGTGGCATATTGCCAAATTCATCTAGTAAAAATATTATCTCTCTTTGACATTTACCACTTTTTATATTTGTAGCTATTCTTGATAAACTTGAATATATTTGCTTTAAAAATATAGATACAATGATATTAAAAGTTGCGTCATAATCTGGTGTAACCATAAATAAAGCTGTTGGTTTTTCGTATTGCACCAATTCGATTATCTCTATTTCTTTTGAATTACTTTCAATTTCATAATATCCTTCTTCTAATTCTTTTTTAACTTTAATAATCATTTCTTTTTTATCTGGTGTATAAATTTTAATTTCATCATTTATAGCAAAACTTGTTTCAAAGAACACTCTAAAAATACCACTTGAATTTGTTCTTATTGATTCTTTACTTCCATCTGGCAAGAAAATTGAAAGTCTTGTGTTCGGTATAGTTTTACCTCTTATCCACCTTTTAAAGCCTATTTTCGTTGTGTTAAAAGAAGTTTGAGAAGTAAGTTTAGCTATACCATTCACAGTAAAAATATCTAATTCAGAGTTAGTATTTGCTAAAATACTTGCTCTCATTTGACCTGTTGAAAAATCAACTGTTGAAAATTGTAATTTTGCCGGGTGATTATTAGGAAAACGTGAAAAGAAATCATCTAAAGCACTTATTTTTTCACCTTTTTCTTCATTATAAACTTCTCTAGAACCTAAATCAGATAACATTAAAGCCACATTATACATAGTTATTTTTTCTGGTTCTTCTTTGCATTGTTCACACAAACCTAAAATTAAAGAAGTACATAAACTAGCACTAGACTTCCACCAAACAGGGTCTTTAGCATGAGGATCATTATATAGCATAAACCCAATCGAACGAGCATTTTGTTCAGCTAATGGATAATCACCACTAATAAAAGCGTCTGCTGTTTCTTGCAGTAAATTATAAGACATTGACTGTTCTGGTGTCATAAGATTTAATACTTCAACGTTATACCCTAAATTTTCTAAAGTTTCTTTTGAAGCTGGATATAACTCACCTTTAGGGTCATTAATCACCATACTAGCTTGTGTTTTTGCTCTACTATAAATATCTATTGTAGAAAAGACGAAAGTTTCACCTTTACCACTTCGTGTTGTACCTATAATTAAATTATTTACAGGAGAATCATCAATGAAAATTTGATTTTTTTCCCTTCCAACAGGAACACCACCACTACCTTCAAAACGTTTTGCTTTTTCTGGAACTTTTCTGTATTGTTTATTCATTTCGCTTAATGTTGCAAATCTTGAACTACCTTTTTGATTTTTGTTTAAATTACCGTAGTTTTGAAAAATTTTAAACGTTAAATAAGTTGAACCAACAAACGCAAAGATGATAATTAAATTAAATATAGTTGTATATGAACTTATAGTTGCGAATGATGTTATTGTTTTCATGCTTAAATCTATTGCTTTCATATCCGTTACATTTCCACTAATAAATGTTTTATCTATTAATTCATAAAGTATATTGAACATAAAAATAGCAAATATAGAAACGATAACAAAAACAGTTATAAATATAAGCAAAACTAGAAGAATTATTTTTATAAATTTTTTTATATTTTCTTTATCAATAGTCATTTTGTATTAGAACACCTCATTCAATAACCTTTTTTATAATTCATTTCTTTCTTTTTCTTTCTCTTTTAATTCACTTTCTAATTTCTTCTTTGCTTTTTTATCTTTTTCTTTATCTATTTTTTCTTTTAATGTGTCAATTTCTGTTGTTAAAATTTCATACTTTTCTACCATTTCTTTCGTGTGTTCATCATTATTATTTTTAAGTTCTTCTTTTGCTTCATCTAATTGATCTAACTTTATATATGCTCTAGTTTTCATTCTTGAACGTTTAGAAACCATATTTACATCTTGAATATTTAACATTAATTCATAATCACTATCAAAATAAGCTAAGTCAAAACGTGCTTCATTTGTTGAGTATAATTCGTTAAACTCTTTTATTTTTGAAACTTTAGTATCTCTATCATATTTATCATTCATTAATATCATTGTTTCAGTTCGTGAATTATCACCTAATATTTTAACAGCTTTTTTGTATTCACTTTCATTAATGAAATGATTAACAAGTAAAACTTCTTGATTTTCAGAAAGATCATCTTGCTCTTGCAGATATTCAATTAAACTTTCTTCATCACCTTGTAAAGCATTTTCATATTCAGCAATTAAATTCTTTTTTGTTTCAACTTCTTGCCTACCTTGATTTAATGCCTTCTCGTAACTTGCCATTTGAGTTATACTCCAGACTGTCAGCATAATTGAAGTTATTAGAAAAAACATCATTAGTGAGTATATAGTTCGTCTTTGCCATTTTTTTAACTTAGAAATATTGTCTTTTTCAATATTGATTAATGTTTTATCTATTTTTTCTTCTCTTTTCAATTCATCTGACGTTAATTCTTCTATTTTTTCTAGTAAATAATTTTTGTCTGACTGTTTACTTTTATCTACTTTAATTTTATTAGCTTTATCTTTTATTTGATGATAAATATTAGGATAATCATAAGAACCAAAATTAAAAACGCCTGTATATAATGATTCATTTGTATTATCATCTATCACAGTAAATTCAGAGGACATTGTTATTTGTTCATTTCTACACTTCATTTCTAATTCATTTGTTAATTCAACTCCCTTTTGAAAATCAATTTTTTCATGATTGGTAATTAAATTATCTTCTACATTAGAAAACCAAACTTTTAGCAATTTATATTTACCCCTTTCAATAAAAAAGCTACTTCTAATTAGAAGTAGCTTTAAAAAATTATAATTTATATTATTAGAAAATTAGAATGAAATATTACTATCTACACCTTCAGCAATTCCGTAGGCACCCATAACTATAACCAATCCGACAGCTCCACCTATAAACCAACCAACAGCACGACTTCTTCCTCTATCACCACCGAACATGAGAAAGTACCCTCCGATTGTAAATGCTATCGCTGCTCCTATCAATCCTAAGCGTTGTGCCCATTCAAGTAAACCTATACCTGTTTCGATTAAACCGCCCATTATTTGTTACCTCCTTTATTATGGTGAATTTTTCTATTATCAGGATCTATGTTTTGCTCGTTATTTGAATTGAACTTTTTATCACTTTTATTATCAATCGCTTTTTCAAGTGCTTCTAATAATAATTCACTGTTTTCTTGAATGTGTTCTTCGTGCTTTTCATTTAACCATTCATCATAATCTTTATTTTCAACTAACAATAATTTTTGAACAAACTCTTTGTTTCTTTTTTGTTCTTTTTTCGTTACTTTCTTTTTAGCCATTTATAACACCACCTTTCAAAAAATAATTAGTAACACGTTCGCAACAATAGTAAATATTACGAATTTATAGCTTGTTTATTCGTTAACTCTATAATGAATGCAATGAAAAATATTATTGCTCATTAATGTAGATGGTTTTCAGATAACCAACAACTAAAGTAATAACGAGGTTAATCATAGCAAGTTTTAGGAATCCCTTGAAACAACCTTATTTTTTAGTATATCTATTACCATAACGTTATTTTTACGGTTAGACACTCTATATGAAGTTTTTAAAATAATACAATAAAAATAAAAATTTACTATTGTTGCGAACGTGCTACACAAATCTATTATGATTCTTTTATTCTCTTTTTCTTTTTCACTTTTCTTAGTTCATCATCTTTGTTTTTTCTTTTTGCAGTTAATAAGGAACTATCATCTACTACTGATCTAACATCATAATATAGGTCTGTTATATGCTTTACTTCACCTGTTTTTGTTTCTACCCCTACAAAACCTTTGACTTCATATGTCTTTCCACAAAAAGTTTTAACTGAATTCGCTTTTGAAGGTAAATCATATAAACTAAATCTTTCAGTCAAAATATCACCCCTTTGAAAGTAAGTTACACTTTCTTTATTACCTGTTATTTTAAAGTGATTAAAAGGAACTGAATTAATACTAATATCTAAGGCTTTTATTATTTCTAACACATTGTTAAGTGATGGTATTTCCACAACCCTTTTTTCCCACATAGATATAACACTTTGAGAAATTTTTCCTTTTGTTTTAACAGATAAATCTTTTTGCGTTAATTTAAATCTCTCTCGTTGTTCTTTTAACCAATCACCAAAAAAGTAATCTCCCAAATAATCACCCCCCTTTTTAAAATTATTTAATTTCTATTACTTCTAATATATCAATTAACTTATATTTTGTCAATCGTTTTACTGTTATTTACCTTAAAAACACTGTATATATAACTGTTAATGGACTTCGTTTCACTAATTTTTTTAAAAATATTAAAAAAAAGAATAATGATACCAACTGAATAATATATATACGTTGATATTATTGTTCTTTTGGTTATATCATATGGAGTACATAAAGATTGTATTTATACCGTTAGATTGGAGGTCTTATATTTAAATGAATGTTCATGAAGCTGTAAGAAAAAGAATTGAAACTTTATTGTTAGAAAAAGGGTGGGGTTTAAGCGAATTATCAAGACGGAGTGGTGTTAATCAGTCTACTTTATCAGAAATTATGAGTGGAAGATCAAAACACCCTAGAGTTATAACATTAAAGAAAATAGCTTTTGCTTTTGACTTAACTTTATCTGATTTTTTTGACTATGAAAGTTTTAATTTTACGAAATAAAAAACTCTAGTTTATTATGTGAAGAAATAAACTAGAGTAATTGCTGTTATGAATAAAATGACTATCATTATAGATAAATTTAAAAAGAAATTGCCAATAGTTTTGAAAAAGTTACCTGTTCTTTCAAAGATATTAATCATAATTAATCACCTCTTTTCCTAAATATCCATGAACTAAATAAGAAAATATATAACGAGAATATCTTGGTGGTAAATTATTTTCTTTGCCAATCACTTCTAGCAACTTGTTTAAATGTTTTGATATTCTTATACTTTTAAGGTTCTCTTTATCTATTTCACTTATATGATTTTCTATTTTTTCTTCTTCTAATTGGAAGTTTTCATCTTTTATAACTTCATATAAATATTCCGTTGTTTCTAACAAAGTCATTCTATTGTGATATGCGAAAGAACGAATGATTTCATAATCATCACTATATATCTTTCGTGGTGTTAAGTTATTTTTGTTTACTTTAATTTTTTTATTTAATATAGAAGATTTTTTTCTTTTATCATTTTTAAAAACATCATCTATTTTTTTCATTTTTCATCACTCTCACTTATTTTATAAAGTAATTCATCAGATAGTTTTTCAAATGTACTTAAAATTTCTTTATCCCATCTATCATATTTGATGGCTGACTTATTATTTCTAGAAAACATACCTTTGTTTGCATATTTAACGATTCTTTTTCTTTTAGGTATATAAGTAGAAAAAAACATATCTTTGTTATCCATGTTATATTCTTGATCTAATTCAGCTAAAACCTCTTTATCATCTTCTCTCATATTGATTAAAATTCCTAAAAAGTCCAATCTACTATTAACTTCTGACATTTTTCTTCCTGTTTCATACATATCTATTATTCCTTTAAATGAAAAGCCAGACGTTTCTGTCAAAATGATGAAATAATCACTTGCAACAAGTGAATTGTTTATGAAGTCTGTAAAATTAGTAGGAGGTACATCATAGAAAATAAAATCATATTCATCTTCTATGTTTTTAATTAAATTACTTAAATAAGTATATTTATTATTCTCGTTGAGTAGTTCATTAAAATCTGTTGTGTTTTGTGAAGAAGGTATAAAATCAAATTTATCAGTAATTCTACTTATTGACATTCTCAAGTCTTTATTTTTAAGTCCTTCAAACAAAGTGTCATAATCCTTCTCTTTAAACTCATTAAACGTATTCTCTATCATTGTTGTTGCATTTGCTTGAGGGTCTAGATCAACGAGTAATGTTTTATATCCTTTTTCTGATAAAAAATAAGCTAACATACTAGATATTGTTGTTTTGCCAATACCACCTTTAGAATTTGCTAAAGTGATTTTCTTTGTCATTTGTATCTTCCTTTCTTTCTATGTGTGTACCCTTATCATAACATAGGTCTTTATAAACTACAAGTAGTTTTGATTAACTTGATTACTTTCGCTTAAATTTTTTCTAGTAAAAGCTCTTTAGGTCTTTAATATTTTATATTTATTGGAAAGGTTGTAAACGGACAAGGTTTTAATTGTTGTTAGTGTTATTAAAAGATGTTATTAAAAGATGTTATACATGTTATCAGTAGTCTGTAAGTATTGGTATTGTTGAGTTAAAGCAATCTAAAAGCCACATTTATAACGTCAAAAGCCACATTTATAACGTTTAAAAGCCACATTTATAACGTTTAAAAGCCACATTTATAACGTCAAAAGCCACATTTATAACGTCAAAAATATTAAAAGCCACATTTATAACGTCAAAAGCCACTCATTTTAATTTACGTGGTTTTATTTGCGTTTAACAGTAAATTGATATATAGTTTTTTTACACACATTTTTTAGAGAAAGGAAAGATACAAATGAATGAAATGAAATTTAATAAGAATTTTATAGTTACGTTACACAATGATTTAATTCAAGCTAGGTTTACTGATACATTAAGTTCAGTAGAACAAAAGATACTTTACACAGTATTAAGTAATGTTGAACCACCAAAAGAAAAAATAATTAATGGTGAAAGGGTATTAGAAAAAGTCGAAGAAATTAGTAATTTTAAAGTTCCTATCAAAGAGTTTACAGAGTTTCTAGGAATTAAAGATCCTAACTATTCTTATTTTAAAGCAAACATTAAACAATTAATGAAAAAGGTAATAGAGATTGAACAACCAGATGGTAGTTGGAAGCTTTTTCAATGGGTTACTTATGCTGACTATATTAAATCAGAGGGTACAATAGAAATAGAAATAGCACCTCGATTATATCCTTATTTAATTAATCTTGAAAATAACTTCACTAAAACAAGATTAGAAGTTATTTTAAGTTTTAATAGCCTTTATTCTTCAAGATTATATCAGTTACTTAAAAAGTGGTCTAAATTAACTAAATGGACTGTTGAATTAGATGAATTAAAGCATTTAATAGGTGTACCAACCACAATAGATAAAAACGGTGCAAAAGTGTTTAAATTAACTAGATATAATCATTTTAAAACAAGAGCATTAGAAAAAGCACTAAATGAAATCAACAAATATTCAGAATTAGAGGTTACTTTTGATGAAAATAAAAAAGGAAGAAAAATAACAGCGATAACCTTCTATATTAAAAATAAAAATTCTAATAAAATAATAAAAGAAGTCGAAACACCAAAGAAAGAAAAAGGTCAAGAAAAAAAATATTATGGTGAAGATTTTATTAAGAATTATACTTGGGATAGTGGAAATAAAACTTTCATAGATAAAAACAATCAATCTGTTAAATTTGATGGTAGAGAAAGAGCTAAAGCTATTCTTATTTATAATAATATGGAAAATATGAATACAACCTCTTTATATAAAATTGAACAATTATTAGTGGATATTATGGAATTTAAAAATTATGACTTAGTAAGTGAAGTTAATGCATTATTTACTTACACAAAAAATGAATCAAGTATAAAAAGTAATGAAGCGTTTATAATAAGCAAATTAAATATTATATTAGATGATTTAAAATTAGGTAAATCTGTTTCAGTAGGTGAAATGTTAAATATAAAACTTGAAGTAATTCCAGATTGGTTTTTAGAAGGTTTAAAAAGTAAAGAGGAATCAGAAAGTAATGAACTTGATGAAGAAGAACAAAGAAGAATAATAAAAGAAATAGGTAAAAAAATAGAAGGAGTTAAAATTTAACAAAACAAAACATTTTATTAGAAAAAAGGACAGTTTGCTGTAACAAGCAGACTGTTTTTTTTTTTCTTAAAATATTTAAACTACTTGTAGTTGATACAAATAAACATTGATTAAATAATATAAACTACTTGTAGTTTATGTTTATATATGCTATAATATATATATAATCAATAGGAGGTAGTTAAAAATGAATGAAAATAATTTTGTAAATGGAAGATCAGTGCCAACCAATCCCATTGTTTTAGAAAACACATTACTTTACAGAACTCATGAAAGTAGAGAAAAAGCAAGACAAGATTTTATGAAAGTTTCGGGTGTTTTAACAAAGCAAGGTTCAGAAGAAAAAAGAAAACAAAAAGAATTAAAAGCATTTTATGAAAATAGGTTCATTGAATTAAGTAACGTGTTATACGAACATACAAAAGATGAAGAATATCAAAGGGGTATCATTTAAAATTTACTAGAAAAAAGGACAGTTTGCTGTAAAAGGCAGACTGTTTTTTATTGCTTAAAATATTTAAACTACTTGTAGTTTTAAACCTAAAAACATTGGTATAATAACATAAACTACTTGTAGTTTATGTTTATATATGCTATAATATATATATAATCAATAGGAGGTAGTTAATATGTATAGAAGATTTTTAAACAAGGAAATAGTTTTTGAGGAAATGACGATTGGGGAATTTGCCGAATGTATTAATCAATGGAAACAAGATTTAATTAGAATGGGTTTTGAAAAGATTGAAGCAAATGAATATGTGAGGGAAGTATTAAGTTATCACGTTAATCATGATGTAGATAACGAACATGAAAAAAAGTTAGTTAATCATTATTTAGCGAATGAACTTTAAAATGTTTGGGGGAATAGCCCCCATTCATTTTTATTTACTTAATATAAAATGGAGGTAATAAAATATGATTTTCTATAAAAATAAATTACATGAAGAAGGAACAAAAAAATTATTAAAAAAGTTTCAAACACCTTCGATTTCTGCGAATAAAGAACGTGCTGCTTTTTCTTATCTTGTGGGTGCAACTAATAGAATAGAAAGTGTAATAGCTTGTTTTGATGAAAATAACATGATTGATCTAAATTTATTAATTGAAACAATAGAACGAAAAGATTTTTCTAGTAGTGAAAAAAGTATGTTAAAGTTTGCTATACAATTTATTAATCAAAATATCAGTAATATAACATTAACTGAAGTGATGAACACGTTAGATGATATTAATATAACAATAATAAAACAAGCGATAGACATAAGATATTAAACATTTATTTAAAAAGGGGTTAATCTAAAATATGAAAAAAATAATTGTAGTAATGTTCTTTGTATTATTAACTGTTTTTGGTTGTAGTCAGTTTGAAAGTGAAATAAAAGAAATAATGCCAGAAGAAGTAAAAGAAATAAGTAAAACAGAAAAAGAAGTTGTTGAAATAGAACGTGTTATTGACGGTGATACTGTTGAAGTGAAATTATCAAATGGTGATATAGAAACTATAAGATTATTACTTATTGATACACCAGAATCAGTACACCCAGAAAAAAAAGA
>Ga0079226_10003236_pt1 | contig 12513 bp, 13 predicted proteins | sample Poulit2014_FD_76345 | JGI IMG/M metagenome (GOLD analysis project Ga0079226, IMG submission 76345) | Agricultural soil microbial communities from Georgia to study Nitrogen management - Poultry litter 2014 | ecosystem: Environmental > Terrestrial > Soil > Agricultural land | place: USA: Georgia... | reverse complement strand
TGTGGGGCGATTGCATGCGCTGAGCCCGCGTAAGATGGCCAGTGCCTCCTCGCGGCGATGCAACGGCACCAACAGGTGGTCGTGGTAATAGCCGGCGATGACGTTACAGCTGATGCCCACCTCGGCCAGGGCTGCGCTCACGGCCGCAGTCAGCCCGACGGCATTCAGCGCGGAGTGCACCTGCAACGTGATCCAGCCAGCGAGGAACTCGTACCGCAGCCCCAGGCGGTCAGCACTCTGCTGGGAGATCAACAGGCTCAGTCCTTCGACTTCGACGACACTGGCCAGAATCTCGACGTCAGGCGGCCGCTCGTCGATCGTGACGAAGACGAAACTGCCGGGGCGGAGTTGTGGAGACATGCTGCTCAGCAGCTTCGTCAAGCTCGTCTCGCCGCTCATCCACGCCAGATTGCCAGAGCCGCACGCTATCTCCCTTACGGACACCCATCTCCTGCACGAAACGCTTGAACCCTGCCCATGCTGAGAGATGCGGGCCGCTCCGGGTGTCCCCGGCCCGTCGAGCGGGGCGCCGTTACTCAGCACCGCGCCGCGTTTGATGAACAGCGCTGTTCACCAAGCGCACTACGGAGCCCACTACACGCTCGTGCACATAAACTTCACGTGTAGTTTATGTGCACGAGCGTGGGCGGAGCCGGCGTGGGCAGCACCGGAATTCGGTGGATACGGTTCCCGCCCCGAGACGCCCGACAAGGGCGGCTCCCTCACTCCCAGGACACTTGGTGAACAATGCTGTTCATCGCAGGTCACACGCCTTGTCGAGGAAATCGACGGGCCATGCGCGAGTGTCTGTCCCGGTTCCTTGAAACTAGGACAGGGGTAGTGGCGGTGTGCACGCTCGGGCACAGGTGTGACGTTCGGCGGTGCGTGACGGCGAGTCTTGAGCGTTTACCGGCCGATTCCAGCGGTTGAACGTACCTGGCAAACTCTTATGCGGTCATGTCGAACTCTGCGAGCACCTTGGTTGGTCGTAGTCGGACGAGAAGTTCGCCGGGTACGCCGTTGCGGCGACCGAACTCCTCGGCACGGTGTGGCCCCATGTAGCGGGCGGCGATCTTCGTTGCGGTGCGCACCAGGTCGTCTGGGTCCTCGGACAGCATTGCCTCGGCTTGTACTTGCACGAAGCCATATGGTGGTGTTTCGAGGTCGATGCAGAGCGCCACGTGCGGGTCGCGGGCCAGCGCTTTGCCTTTCGCGGTGTGCTTGCCCGTGTTGAATACCAGCTCTGGGCCCTCACGAATGAACCAGATCGGGGCAACCAGCGCGCGCCCGTCCGAGGCGGTGTAGGCGAGCTTGCCTGTGCGAGTGCCGTGGTCGAGGAATCCACGCACATCGTCGTCGGTGATTGATCGCATGGCGGGGCCCTAGGGGTTCGTGCTCGTCGTCAGTTCGGGGATGGTGAAAAAGTTGCCGTCCACGAACCCGAGACAGTCGCCGCGCCGGTAGTCGAGGTGTTCGACCTTGCCGAGAAAGAGGGTGTGATCGCCGCCGTTGTACTTTTCCCACGGGGTGCATTCGAACCAGGATGCGGTCCCGGACAGGCGGGGCGCGTGCTGGCCTTCGACCCAGGCGGGTTCGGCGTTGGGTTTGCCTGCGAAGTGGAGTGCGACGTCGCGCTGTTCGGCACCGAGCACGTTGACGGTGAATGGACGATCGACGAGCAGCGTGTGTGCCTGAACGGACCGTTGGATGGAGACCAGCACCAGTGGCGGCTGCATCGACACCGAGGTGAACGAGTTCACCGTCAGGCCGTGTCGTTTCGAGGTGCCGTCGTCGCTGACACCGTCGAAGGTGACCACGGTGACGCCGGTGGCGAACCGTCCCAGGCAGTCGCGGAAGTTATGCGCCTGTGGGGGGCGCGCAGGCGAGTCGAGAGAGGAGCGGGGAGTTCCCGTGAGGGAGGCTGCGGTCATGGTCGATCGGCTCCTGCGTCACGTCGGGCTGTCTTCGTCGGTCCGGTGGACATGGCGTCGCTGACGTTAGAGCTGGGCTGGCACGCGTCGCAACGGTCGGTGACCGTGCTCGCCGGGCCGTGCATTGGGTGTATAGAGCCGTGCGGTGGCTGGACAGCATGTCCTGGTAGAGCGGGCAGTTACTCTGGCGCAGAGTTGACAGTCAGCGCGGCGGTTCTGTCACAGAGCGCGTAGTGGTGTGTGGCCCCTACCGAGTTGGTTGTTGGCTGGGTCACCATGGGCCTGCTGACAGGAGGTCGGCATACCGACCGGCGCACGATCAATGAGGAGACGCAGATGCCCGATATCGGGATCATCGGAGCCGGCACCGCGGGGCTGCACCTGGCGCTGCTGCTGCAGCAGGCTGGGGTGCCGACCCGGATCTATACCAATCAGAGCGCGGAGCAGGTGGCCTCGGGACGGCCGCAGAACAGCGTCTCGCACCACGCCCCCACGATTGCCCGGGAAGAAGCGATGGGAGTGAACTTTTGGCCGGCCGAGGAGTACGGCTACCAGACGCACTTCCACTACCTGAACCTGCCGGACGGCCCGCCGCTGTTCCGCGGTGATTTCCTGCGGCCCTCGCGGGTGCTGGACTATCGGATTTATCTGCCACGGTTGATGGCCGAGTATGAGAATCGTGGTGGCACGATCGAGCAGCGGACGATTGAGACGACGGATTTCGAGCAGCTCGCCAGCCAACATGACTTGATCGTGGTGGCGGCGGGCAAACGCTCGTTTGCCGAGTACTTCGGCGAACGCCCGGATGTCTCGCCGTACACGACACCGCAACGGCACTTGGCTGTGGGTTTCTGGGATGGGGTGGCTCAGACCGAGCCACGCGCGGTGACGATGAGCATCTCGCCCGGCCATGGCGAGCTGTTGGATCTGCCGATCACTACCTTCGACGGTTGGGCGAGCGCGCTGCTGTGCGAGAACGTCCCCGGTGGTGATCTGGAGATCCTGATGACACAGAAGGAATCCGATGACCCGGAGGCCTACCGTCAGCTGACGCTGGACAAACTTAAGGAACACCACCCGACGGTCTACGAGCGGATTGACCAGTCCCGGTTCCAGCTCATGCGTCCCGGCGATGTCCTGCAGGGCGCCCTGCGCCCGGTCGTGCGCGAGGACTACCGGCTGCTGGACGATGGGACCGTGGTATTGGCGCTGGGCGACGCGCACGCGACCATCGACCCGGTCACCGGTCAGGGTGCCAACTCGGCATCGTTCGAAGCCCAGGTGGCCGCGGACGCGATCATCGAGGACGGTGTCGTGGACGAGCAGTTCGCGCAGAAGGTGGCGTTGCGCCGCCGGGAGCGCGTGGACAGGTTGAGTACCTGGGTAAACACCATGATCGAGACGCCGACCCCGCCGCATCTGCAAAAGCTGCTCGGGGCGATGTCGGAGACGCGCACGCTGTGTGACGAATTCACCGAAAACTTCAGCCATCCGCACCGCAACGGCGACATGGTCGCCACCCCCGAGCGGGTGGACGCGGCGATCGCCCGCCACGCCAGCATCGGCACCGACCCGACCAGGTGAGGTGAGCGGTCTGATGCATAAACTGGTTGTGCTCTATCCTCATCCGACCGATCCTGTCGCGTTTACCTCCTACTACGAGAGCACGCACCTACCGCTGGCGGCGCAGCTGCCAGGAATGCTCGACTGGCGCTACAGTCTGCACCTCCACGCTGAACCAGAAAGCCCGTATTTCGCGATCTTCGAGGCCGACTTTCCCGACGCCGAGACGCTCGCTGCCGCGATGGCCTCGCCACAAGGGCAGGCCGTGCAGCAGGACGTGCCCAACTACACCTCCGGCGGGGTGGTGGTGATTGACTACCCGGTCGGCACCTACTGAACCCTCTCGCCGTGCGGTCTCGGTTACCGGGACTCCGTGCGCGGCACGGAGTCCAGCGCTGCCTTCCGGAACGCACGCGGTGCGAGGCCGACCTGCCAGCGGAAGGTGCGCGAGAAATGCGACGCGTCCGGGTATCCCCAGCTGGCCGCGATGTCGGCGATCGTCCGGTGCGCGTGCATCGGATCACTGAGTTCGCGACGGATCGCTTCAATCCGTTGCTCGCGGATCCATGCCGACACTGTGCTGCTCTGCTGGCGAAACAGCTCGTGCAGCTGTCGGGTGGAAATGAATACGGCTCGGGCGATCGCCGTCGGGTTCAGCTCGCTATCGCCCAGGTGCTCCTGGATGTATTCACGGATCCGCACCATCAGCCCGAGATGATCCCGGTCGCCCTCCGCCGTCCGGGTCAGGGCAGCGGTGCTCAGCAGTGCCGAGATCAGCTCGACCGTCGTTTGCACGACTCGTGCGGCAGCCGGACCTTCCAAGGAGGCGAAGTCGGCCGAGATCTCGGTCAGTAGCGGTGTTACTAGCCGAGTTAAGCTTTCCTCCGGCGCCAGAGAAATCGCAGTGACCGCGCGGATCTGATCAGGACTCGGGTCAATCAGGTCCCGAGGAAACATGATCACCACGGCGACCACCGGGTCGGCAAATCGTAGCTTGTACGGACGTGCCGTGTCGTACACGCTGACACTGCCAGGCGGCATCACTGCGGTTCGGCCGTCTTGGATCAGTTCGCCGGTGCCCTCGATCGTCAACATGATCTTGTAAAACAGGCGCTCCGAAGCGTCAATCAGTGCCGGAGTACGGTGCACCTCGTGCGGCGAGACACATAGCCGGGAGAAAAATACCCCGTCGAGCACCCGACCGCTGATCGTACCGGCGAAGTGGCCATCGCTGAGATCGTCCACCACCAGCGGCACGAAGGACGACGACACCACCCGCTGCCAGGCCAGTACCGACTCGGTCGCAAACGCGACCGGCGGGCTCGCCGTGGTCCGGGAGGCGGCGATGCGGGTCACTGCGACCATGATTCCTCCCTCGGGTGTGCTCCCGACGTGAGAACACTTCCCAATCTAACTCCCGCGGTGTTGCCGCCCCGGTACGGTGGCGCGGTCGGGTTCCCAGCCCACGAGTGCCTGCAGCACCGTCGGCAGCATCTCGTCGTGGCACGTGGTCAGAACGACCGCAGCCGAGCATCCTCTCCTCGCTGACCGCGAGGCACGTTGGGCACGCACACCACAGGTGATCGTCGGGATCAGCCGCTGATCACCTGTGGCAGGGCGACCGCCTTGAGCCCGTCGACGCCGAACTCCAAGCCATACCCGGAACCCTTTACCCCACCAAACGGGACCCTCGGGTGGAGGGTTCCGTGCTGATTGATCCAGACAGTCCCGGACTGAATGCGCGCGGCGACCTCCCTGCCGCGTTGCGGATCCGCGGACCAGACCGACGCGCCGAGCCCGACCTCCAGCGCGTTCGCCTGAGTGATCGCGTCCTCCAGCTCGGTGTACTTGACGATCGGCAGGGCGGGGCCGAATTGCTCTTCGACGACCAGCGGCTGGTCAGGGTCAATGTCGGCGATCAGCGTGGTCGGATAGAAGTTGCCCGAGGCTTCCCGGTCCGGGTCGGCGCCGGTCACCACGCGCGCCCCAGAATCTGTCGCTTGCTTCACAAGATCGTCGACGATGCCGAATTGCTGCTTGGTCGTAAGCGGGCCGAGGGAATTGTGCTCGTCGGTGCCTGGACCCGTCGGCATTTTCGCCGCGATGTTCGCCAGCGCTTCCACCACGGCGTCGTACACGCTCTCGTGTACGTACAGCCGCTTGAGGCAGGCGCAGGTTTGGCCCGTGTTGATGAAAGCGCCCCAGAAGAGGTCTTCTGCGATCGCGTCCGGGTCAACGTCGGGCAGCACGATGCCGGGGTCATTGCCGCCGAGCTCGAGAGTGAGCCGGGGCAGTTGTTCGGCGCTTGCCTGCACGATGGCCTTACCGGTGCGGATAGACCCGGTGAACATGAGCTTACCGAACGCAGAATGCTGGGTCAGCGTCGCGCCCATGTCCCGATCCCCAGCGAGCACGGTGAACACGTCGACGGGCAGTACCTGGTTCACGATCGCGGCCACCGCCAGCACCGACAGTGGGGTGTACTCCGACGGCTTCATGATCACGGCGTTGCCCATCCGCAATGCCGGCGCGAACTGCCAGGTGGCGATCATCGCCGGCCAGTTCCACGGTCCGATCGCCCCGACCAGGCCGACCGGCTGGTAGCTGAGGGTGGCATTGGCGGTGTCGCCGGTGGGGAGCTGCTCGGTTTCCAGCGGTGTCGTGGCCGCGGCCCGCAGCCAGGTCGAGACCGCGCTGGCTTCGAAACGGCTACCCGGGCCGCTCAGCGGCTTGCCCTGCTCGCGGGTAATCAATTGCGCGAGCGCGTTGGCGGACGCATCGACCGCATCGGCGGCCTCGTTCAACAGTCGTGCGCGTTCCCCGTGCCCGAGCGCGGCCCAGGCGGGCTGGGCCGCGCGGGCAGCGTCGATAGACCGTTCGAGGTGCTCGGCGGTGTGCTCCGGCGCGTAGCCTACGACGTCGTCGGTGGCCGGATCGGTGATCGGGCGGCCACCCTGTTGCGCCACGACCGCTGCCAACAGGCTGTCGTATGTCTGCATTGACTCGCTCCTTCGTTACACCAGGTCGGTTTCCATGGTCGTCGCGGCGACACTGCAACAGCTTGTTCCCAGGGCACACCGTTCACGCCGTCGAGTGCGCCTTGAGATTGAACCCACCGTCGGCGGCCTCATCAGGAGTGATCGTCTTGGCTGCCCCGAGCAGGCGGCGGGCGGCGATGTGGTCGCCGGGGGAGTTGACGGCCTCGGCGGCCAGCAGTGTCTCGCCCCGGAAGCACCAGACGGAGAATTTGCCGTCGGCGGGGTCGCCGCGGGTGACGAACCGGTCGGCGTCGCCGGAGAGGCCGGCGATGGTGAGCTTGTCGGTGCCCTGGTGGCTCCAGAACCACGGCACCGCCGTGTACGGCTGTGGTGTTCCTGCCAGCCTGGCTGCGAGGCAGCGTGCCTGGTCGGTGGCGTTCTGCACCGATTCGAGCCGCACCGGGCGTGCGGCGAAGCGGGTCGGGAACCGGGCGCAGTCACCGAGGGCGGACACCGAGCGATCTGCTGTGGACAAGTACTCGTCCACGAGGATCCCGTCGGCGACCGCCAGGCCTGCCTGGGTGGCGAGTTCGTCGTTCGGCCGCACACCGGTGGCCACCAGCACGAGGTCGGCGGGATGCACCGTGCCGTCGCTGGTCCGTACTCCGTGGACCGCCCCGCCCTCACCGACGATCTCGGCGACTCCGCAGCCGTGCCGGAGTTCCACGCCGTTGCGACGGTGTGCGTGGGCGAACCACTCCGCCGTCGGTGGGGACACTGCTCTGCTCATCGGTCTATCGGCCGCTTCGAACAGCGCCACGCGAGTGCCGAGGTCGCGGGCCGTCGAGGCCACCTCGAGCCCGATAAACCCGGCTCCGACCACGGCGACAGTGCGGGCATCAGCGATCCGCTTGCGTAGCTCGCGCGCATCTTCGAGCCCCCGCAGCGACAGCACACCGTCCAGCTCATTTCCTGGCAGGGGAAGGTCGCGATTACGGGCCCCGGTGGCGAACACGAGATGGGTGTAGTCCAACCGGTGACCGTCCGCGAGATACACCCGCCGTGCGCTGCGGTCGACGGCGGACACGCGCCGCCCGGTGAGCAGCTCCACCTCGTGCTCGACGTAAAAGCGTGCGGCACGCAGCGGCAGCGCCGCCTCGCCGTCTGCGCCGGAGAGGTAACTCTTGGACAGCGGCGGTCGCTGGTACGGAGCGTCGTCCTCCGCACCGACCAGCGTCACCGCGCCCGCGAAGCCTTCTTCTCGCAGCGAGGCGGCGAGCTGGGCTGCTGCGTGTCCGCCGCCTGCCACGACTACGTGCTCAACCATCAGACCTGCGCCTTCGGCACGTCCACTTCGAGCTCGGGAAGCTGCCCGCCGAGGGTGAGCTGGCAGCCGAGCCTGCTGCGCGTCTCGTCCCGCTCGGCGGCGGCACACTCCAGCATTTCCTCCTCCTCCTCACTGATCTCCGGCAGTGCCGCGAGGTCGGGTTCCCGGACGTAGACGTGGCAAGTGGCGCACATGGCCTGGCCGCCGCACTCGCCGACGATGCCGTGTACGCCGCTGGTGACTGCGCTGCGCATCACGGTGCTCCCGTCGGCCACATCCAGCACATCCTGGGTGCCGTCGTCGTGGTGGTAGGTGATCTTCGGCAAGATTGCTCCTTCAGGTAGTGCTCGCACTTCGGGTAGCAGAGCGCTCAGCGGATCCAGGCGACGGGTAGTTCCGCCATCCCTCGGAAAACCCAGCCCGCCGCGCGGGCACGACGATCGGGGTCGAGGCGCAGGCCCGGAAGACGGTCGAAGAGCATCGGCAGGGCGACCGTGGCCACGGAGGCTTTGGCCGCCCACGCGCCGAGGCAGTAGTGCGCGCCACCACCGAAGGCCACGTGCGGCTTCTTCTCCCGGTGGACGTCGAAAGTGTCCGGCTCCTCGAACTGCCGCTCGTCGCGGTTGGCGGAACCGGCGACCACACCCAGCTTCGCGCCGGCAGGCAGTACCGTACCGCCGAGCTCCACCTCGCGGGTGGTCTGCCGCGGATACATACCGATCGGGGCCACGTAACGCACCGCCTCGTCGAAGACGGTCGCGAACAGCGCGGGCTCAGCCAGAACCTGCGCCAACTGTTGCCCCTCCGATAGCAGGGCGTGCACCGCGACGCCGAGCACGTCGCGCGGCTCGTTCAACCCACCCCCGATCGTCATCTTGACGTTCGCGCGGATCTCCTCAATGCCCAGCGGGTCGTCGGCATGCAACATCGCCGAAACCATCGAGGCATCCGGCTCCGCACGCAACCGCGGGATCATCTCGTCGAGCGCTTCGTTGACCTCGTAGTAGGAACGTTCGGCCCGCTCCCAGACATGCGCATCGTCCGCATAGTTGCCGGTCCCGTCGATCATCGTCTGCGACCATCTGCGCATATCCTGTGCCGAGGCATTGGGCAAGCCAATGATCTCCGCGAGGTTGCGCGCCGCGAACGGCGCGGCGAAGGAGTCGATGAGCTCGGCGGCTCCGTCGCCGCGAATGCCACCGAGCAGGGCTTCGGCATTGCGCTGAAAGATCGGCGTCCACTGCTTTTTTACCTGATTGGGGCGTAGCGGGGTTCCCGCCGCTTTGCGCTCGCGCTGGTGCGCCGGGTCGTCCTTGCGCAACATGCTGTGGCCCATTGCGCGCTTCATCAGCGAATCGGACTCGTCGGCGGAGAACGTCTCGGCATCCGTGTCGACGGTGTGCACGTCCGCGAAACGGGTCACCAGGTAGCGTCCCACCGCCGGCACCCAGGACACCGGCATCTCGTCGCGCAGACGACGATAGATCGGGAACGGGTCCGCGTGAAGCGCACTGAGGGTAACCCAGTCGGCGATCGGTGTGTCGGACGTCTGCTGCGGTGTGACGGTCATGGTCGCGTCCTTTCGACTCCCTGCCGGACGGTTATGACATCAACGTGACACGCGGCATAAGCTCAGGTAAAACGCGGAATTCCGAGGAGACTCATCGGTGCAACTGAGGAATGAGCCAGGCTACACATTGCGTCAACTGGAGTGTTTCGTAGCCGTCGCGGACGCTGGCACGATCAGCGCGGCCGCCGAGCGGCTGCACGCGTCCCAATCCGCCGTCTCGCTGGCCGTTAATGAGCTGGAACGCGGACTGCGCGCGCAGTTGTGTGTTCGGCGCAAGGCACATGGCGTTGTGCTCACGCCGACGGGAACTGAGGTGCTGCGCCAAGCACGCACGCTGCTGCGACACGCCGAGGAGCTACAAACAGTGGCTTCGGGGAGCGGGCCCGAACTGTCCGGGCCACTGGCGGTCGGTTGCTACCTGACACTGGCACCGACGGTGCTGCCGAGATTACTGGCCGAGTTCGGCGAGCGCCATCCCGCCGTGTGGGTGGACTTCGCGGAGGGCACACAAGACACACTGCAGCAACGGCTGCTCGCTGGCGAGCTGGACCTGGCGGTGCTCTACAACATGGAAGTGCTACCCGAAATGGACAGCACGGAGTTGTATACGACACGTCCACACATCCTGCTGCCCACCGACGATCCACTCGCTGACTCCGCCGAGATCTCGCTGCGAGACCTCGCGTCTCGCCCGATGGTGTTATTGGACTCCCCGCCGAGTACGCAGCACACGATGAAGGTTTGGCGTGAAGCCGGCATAACACCCACGGTGCGGCATCGCACCACCAGTTTCGAAACCGCCCGCGCTCTCGTGGGACGCGGGCTCGGCTACGCCCTGCTCGTGCAGCAGCCATCCAACGAACGCACCTACGAAGGACTCCCCGTGATACGCAAGGAGATATCCGAACAGGCAGGCGACGTAGCAGTGCTACTGGCCTGGCCACGCCACTGCAAGCTAAGCGCGCGAGCGGAAGCGTTCATCAACTACGCCACCGCCCAGCAAAACAGCAGCTAGGACGACGGCCAAGCCGCTCGACCTTGATGACAAGGAAGGGCATCTCGTCATGTATGTCGGGTCGGCGGCCGTATTCGTACTCCAGTCGGACAATTCCTGTAAGGACACAGTCGAACAAGCAGGCCGAAGGAGTCGAGCCACCGTTCGGCGTTTCCCCGGGCGGGGGTCTGGATGCGATGGCTCGGGTCCGTGCGGTTGACGAGACGCACTCGGCCGGATTCGCTCACGAGTTCGATACTATCAACCGCGCATCCCTGTCCCGGTTCCTTGGATCTCGGACAGCTATGTCGCGTGCTGTACTCGAACTCATGAACGAATCGCAGCGTGTGGGTGAGCAGCTGTGTCTGCTCGTGCTCTAATGCGATGACGGAAACACATGCCGACCCGGTAGGGTGCACTGGCAATCAGTGCATGGTCAGCTGATGTGCTCAGGCTCAACTGTCTGGGGTGTTCACCCGTTCCCATTGGGCGCGGTTCCACTCGACGTACTCGACCTGGACCCCGTCGGCGAGCCTGGCGGTGAGGTTCCGCCCGGTCGGAACATCGTGTGGCCCGCGCACCAACTGGGCGTCTGCTGCCGAAAGCATCGCCTGACACTCGTCGAGATCGTCCACGACCAACGTCGCCTGAGTCGCCCGAACCGGGGCCAAGGTCTGCTCGTCACCAGCAACAACGAGCACTCGACCAATCATGGCCAACTCCAAACCATTCGGCATGCTGAACCGGGCCTCCACCGGTTCACCGACGAGAGACGCCAGCACCGACACGAGAGTATCCAACTCGGCCGTATAAACGCGCGCGTAACTACGGAACACCTGCATGATCACGCCAGCAACACGCACCGACCACCTATTCCACCCACAGCGGTCTCCCGCCAACAGCCCCAGCACTGTTCGATAAACCCGTTCCTCAACCGAGCCTGCGCCCACAGGAACACGAACGGGTTCCCGAACAGCAGACCCTGCGGAAACAATCCCTCAGCATCCCCGCCGAACGCTGTTCGGGAACGGACCCATTTACAAACACCCACACCAGGCGCGGCACCCCGGCTCCCGGATGATTCGCGGTAGCGGAAGGGTTTTACGGTGGGTGGTGGCGGCTCGCTCCCGGTGACCCCCAGGCCGGTCGAGCGGGTCGCCCCCACTCCGAATCGTGGCCGCAGAGGGTGCGGTTCGATCCCATGTCAGCAGACAGGGCTGACCAGCGCGTCGCGATATCGGTGTCTGCCGCGCAGGGGTCTATGCGCTGTGGAGGTAGTCCTGCAGTGCCTGACGGATCACCTCGGAGACCGTGATCCCGTCGTCGGTGGCCCGTTGTTCGGCGGCGGCGCGCAGCCCGGGGCTCAGGCGTACCGACTCGACGGACTTGGCGGTTCTGCCCAGGGGAGGACGCCCCGGACCACGCCGCTTCCCTCGTAGTTGCCCTGGTTCATAGCCGCGTTCGGCCTCGTCGGCCAGCTGTTCGATCGTCGTGTCGGTGATGGGCTCTCCCGACGAGGTGCGCCCATAGGTGTGCTCGCTCATCGCTCCGTCCCTCCAAACAATTCGCGTTGGGTACTGCGCCGCAGCGCCATAGCGTGAATCACCAGCTCGCCGACCATGACGTCGAGGATCACCAGTTCCACCAGGTTGCCCGCACGGTCCGGCCCGGCAGTGAGATACCGCGGCGGATCGTCGCCCAGCTCGACCCACGCGAGTGCGTGCCAATACGCATGCTCGATGTCCGCGTCCGCAACACCATGCCGACGAGCCGACCGATGAATCTCCACACGCAATAAGTGTAATACGAAAATGCGGCTGGTGGCAGCCCCATCCGACACCCGCACTACACTCGAACTTGTGAGCGAATCACCGCGTGTGCGGGTCGTGAACCGGGACGACCCGCACACTGGCTGGCCAACCACTCCCCGGCTGAGTGGCGCATCGAACCTCTCGACGACGCCACCGCCGACCACGGACCGAACAACGGCACGCCGGCGAGCTCGACATGCTCGACACCCGCGCTCTGAACACCCGCAGCGTGACCGCCGCCTGCCGCCGCCACACCTACCAACAACTCCGCGACGCGGGCTGGAGCGTGGCCGACATCGCAGCCCACACCGACACCAGCACCAAAGCCGTCTACAAAGT
>Ga0079226_10003235_pt1 | contig 12515 bp, 9 predicted proteins | sample Poulit2014_FD_76345 | JGI IMG/M metagenome (GOLD analysis project Ga0079226, IMG submission 76345) | Agricultural soil microbial communities from Georgia to study Nitrogen management - Poultry litter 2014 | ecosystem: Environmental > Terrestrial > Soil > Agricultural land | place: USA: Georgia... | reverse complement strand
CATTCGGTTGACAGCGTTCACGCCGCCGCCGCCGACACCAACAACTTTGATGACGGCCAGGTAGTTCTGGGGTGAGGTCACGATATGATCCCTATTCTGCGTTCGTGGTGGGACGAAGTTCCATCTGCGTCCAAGGTTCCTTCATTAGCACACGATATGCCCACTGCATCGGCTGGGCAATGACCATCGGACGTGTGTCGGCACGATCTTACAAGATCACTGCTAAAAACTATCGCGTGACTGGGAAATCGGGCGCAGAAACATCGTATTCAGCAATTTCAGCGGCCTGCGACTCTTCGAGGCCTAAAAGAGCTTTGAGTACTTCTGTCTTTTTCTCTGCCTGTTCGGTATTTCCCCACATCACAACTTTTCCTGAGCTCAGCTCCAGTTCGATAGAGTCGATAGATCCGCCGGAAGCTGCTCGCACTTGATCTCGTAGGTCTTCTGGTAGCGAGCCTAACACTTCCGTGATGGCGTCGAAAACGTCTTGGTCTACGACGTCCGAAGCTGAAGCAACAACAGGCAGATCGAATTCCTGGGCTTTCTTTGAAGGTATTTCAGCTAGTTCTGTACCCTGTTCAGAAAATACCACGTACTGTTTGCCACGCGGGCTCATCGCAATGGGGGTGTGTTCATTGACGGTCACAACCAGGCCATGCGGGGGTTCTGCTCGTACTGTGACATCATCGACGGCTGGGTTATCCGCAAACAGTTTGGTGACCGTCTGGTCGGTCACCTGTGGTAGTGGAGTGCCGGTCAAACTGGCCGTACGTTCTTCTGCTTCAGACACAGCCACCAAGTCTAATCCCTCGTGTGAAATGTCTTCGATGGCCAAGATCGGAGTGAAATACAAGAGCGCCCAACCACCGGTCAGCACTACCACGACCGAAATAGTAATGATCCAACCCATTTTCCGACGCTTGGCCTTCCGATGCTCCGGACTGGGTGGTAGCTCCAGCACGGTATGACCGCTGGCCGCGTTTTCAGCTGGTTTCGAATTACGCTTTGTGCTTCGTGAGGTCTTAGGCTTATTTGCCGCCGCAGTCGAGTTCGTGGCCCCACTTGGCGTCTCAACGGGTTCTAAATTGCTTTCAGTAACCGTTTTTTCATCGGTGTCGAGCGGGCGTTGCACCGAAATGGACTTCACTGGCTTCTTGTTCGCCAGGCCGGGAAATTTATTGCTGATATTGTCAGCGGGCTCATCAGGTGGTGTTTTTGACATGGATTTTAGCTAGTGCGGGTGGTCAATCCGGTCAGGATGTTGTCGACCAATTGATTGACGTCGCCAGCACCGAGGGTCAGGATAATGTCACCTGGGGTGGCGGCTTGCACCACCGAGGTGACTGCTTGGTCTGGGGTAGCCACTTGAGTGGCATGCGGATAACGAGCGGTGAGTTCGGCTGATAGTTGCGAAGTAATCAGTTCGGCGGTGACGCCATCGATGGGTGTTTCCCGGGCCTGATAGATGTCCAGGACCCGACAGGTCGACGCGTTGGAGAGGGCGTGTGCAAATCCGTTGGCGAAGTCCTGGGTGCGGGAATACAGGTGGGGTTGGAAGATGACGTGGACCTTATTGCCTGCGGCCATGCTGTTGGCTGCTGTGATGGCCGCGGTGACTTCAGTTGGGTGATGGGCGTAATCATCATAGACGCGTATCTCATTGACGGTGCCGTGGTATTCGAACCGGCGTGCTGAACCGGTAAATGCGGCCAGTCCTGCAGCAGCATCCTCTGCTGGTATTCCTGCCACGACGGCGGCTAAGAGGACGCCAGCAGCGTTCAGCGCGTTGTGCGTGCCCGGCGTTGCGAGGCTGACCACCTGGTGATGGCCATCAGCGAACCGGTAGGTTACCTGTTGGCCGGTGCCGGAAACGTCGGGCTGAATATCGGTCACCGCCAAGTCCAAGCTCTGGACATGCGTGTGGCCACTATCCACCGGATTCATGCTGGTTGCTAAACCATAGGTGTACACCTTGGCACGCGGTTTTTGTGCTGTAGCTGCGTCACGGTGACGTTGTCCTAGAGCGGCGGCGCCAGCATCATCGGCACAAATGATCAGTGCGCCGTCTTCGCCGATGTTATTGGCAAAGTCCGTGAAGACCTGATGCACCGCTGCTTCCGTGCCGTAGTAGTCGAGGTGATCGGCTTCAATATTCGTGATGATTGAGATATCGGGGGCGTAGTTCAACAGTGAGCCGTCCGATTCATCAGCTTCAGCGATGAACCACTCCCCTGCACCGTGGTCTGCGTTGGTGCCCAGATTTGCGATACCTGCGCCGACCGCAAAGGTGGGTTCAAAACCAGCGTGGGCAAAAGCCACCGCGGCCATGGATGATGTGGTGGTTTTACCATGGGTCCCGGCAACGGTGAGCACTTTTTTGCCGTCCATCGCTGCCGCGAGCCCCTGGGACCGGTGAAAAATCGGAATGCCTGCAGCCTCGGCCGCCTGACGTTCTGGGTTTTCTGGACCGGCCACCGTGGAAGCGATAATGACGTCAATGGTTTGGCCGGTTTCTTCGTATGCCCGGGTAATGTTGTCGGCGGCGTAGCCGACATAGATTTTGGCGCCCCGTTGCCGCAGCTGGTCCATGACGGGGAGATCTTTGGCATCAGTCCCCGTGACGGTGATACCCCGGGCCGCCATAATACGTGCAATGCCGGAGACACCTACACCCCCGATTCCTAAAAAGTGGGCGTGGGTGATGTCGTGGAGGGCAGGAACGTCGTGGTGCGTCATCGAGCGACTTTCGTTTCGGTGATGATGGTGGCCATGGTTTCGGCGGCATCAGTGATGCCTAGGCTTTTGGCGGTCTGTGCCATGTAGTTCAGCCGCGGTTGGTCATTGAGCAGTTCTGGCAGCCGAGTAGCGACCCATTGCGATGTAAAGTGTTCATCGGCAACGACAACAGCGGCACCAGACTCTTGCAAGCCTGCTGCATTGAGTTCTTGTTCCCCGTTACCTACCGGCAGGGGCACTAGCACCGACGGTAAGCCGATGGCAGCAATTTCGTGGACAGTGCCGGCACCGGCGCGGGCGACCAGAAGATCTGCCGTTTGATATACCCTCGCCAGTCCATCGATATATTCCGTTTGAACATATCCGGGTTTTTGAACCAGGTTGCCGTCGGCGTCCATCACGGCTTTGTCTCTGCCTGTCAAATGTAAAATCTGTGCTCCCGAGGCGAGCAGTTCATCGAGGGCACCGCCGATAGCTTGGTTCAGATTCAAAGCCCCGGAAGACCCGCCAGTAATGACCAGCGTGGTGCGGTCTGGCTCTAATCCTAGGGACCGTCGGGCTTCAGCTTGCATCGTGGGGCCCACGGGGAGTTGGGAGATTTCTGTGCGCATCGGCATACCAACGTGGATGGCACCGGGCAGGTCAGTATTTTCGAAAGCGCATGCCACAACGGTGGCGAAGCGTGCTGCGAGCTTATTAGCCAGTCCCGGACGGACGTTTCCTTCGTGGACGATTACAGGGATTTTTTCAGCGCGTGCAGCAAGATACACGGGAGTGGTTGCGTAGCCACCGACACCTACGACCACCTGGGTCTGGTGCTCACGCAAGAGCACGCGAGCCTGTTTGATGGCTTTGCGCAGCCGAAATGGCAATGAGAAGAGATTTGTTGACAAACTGCGCGGCATGGGAACTTTTTCAACGGTCGAAAATGCGTATCCTGCGTCGGGAATGAGCTGGGCTTCCATTCCTTCGGCGGTGCCGATCATCAGAATATTGGCATGAATATCAGTGTCCTGGTATTTTTTGACCACAGCGTCTGCCATGGCCAGCATGGGTGATACGTGCCCGGCCGTTCCGCCGCCGCAAAAGACTACGTTCATGGTCGTGTTCATTCTGTCGATTGTACGCTTTCTTTGGGAACAGGTGAGCCTAGATGAGTATTCGTGTGCTGTTGGATTTTGTGGGCTTGTTCGCGAGCAAACGATAGCACGACTCCGACAGCCAAAATTGCCATGAGTAAGGCAGAACCCCCGGCCGAGATGAATGGGAGGGGCACCCCGATTACGGGCAGGAGTCCGGTAACCATGGCGATGTTCATAAAGGCTTGGCCTAACAGCCAGGTCATGATGGCGCCAGTAGAGATCCGGACGAAGTGATCATTGGTGTTGTATGCCACCCGGAACATACCGATGCCCAAAACGATGAACAGTCCGATCACGAGCAGGGCACCTAACAGACCGAGTTCTTCGCCGAGCACCGTGAAAATGAAGTCGTTGCCAGCTTCAGGAATATAGGACCACTTTTGACGCGACTGGCCCAAACCGACTCCAAACCAACCGCCGGAGGCTAGCGCGAAGATACCCTGTTCATATTGGTAGCAAGGATCGGCAGCGTGGTCACATTGTCCCAGCCAGGCTTGGATGCGCAACATTCGGTTGCTGGATTGAGCGGTCACAATGGCCACACCGATTAAGCCAATGACTGCGGTGCCGAGCAGATAGCTGGTGCGCATACCGCCCAGATAGAGCACGGCGGCAATGATCATCAGCATGATCAATACGGTACCCAGGTCCCGTCCGGCCATGATGAGTAAAACGATCACCATGCCGAAGGGGAACACTACTGGTATGAGGAGATCTCTACCGTAGGGCCGGGTTTTAAGTTTTTGACTCAGAGCATAAGCGGCCCAAACGCTGAATGCGAGTTTGGCCGCTTCAGCGGGTTGGAAGGAGAACCCTGCTATGAAGATCCAGTTTCGGTTGCCGTTAATCTCTAGGCCAAGCGGGGTAAAGACTAAGGCCAGCAGCACAATGGAAGCGATCAGTGTCACGACCGAGAGCCTATGGTAAGTCGCCCGGGTCCACTTGCCCATCCAGAACAACACGATGATGCCGACTGCCGCGTAGAGGCCTTGTGACCGTAGGGAGGCGAACGATCCTTGCCCGCCGATGTACTCGACAGAAGATGCGGAAAGCACCATGACTACGCCAATGAATGTCAGCGCCAGAGTGGGCCCCAGGATCAACCAGTATGCGGATTTAGTGGAGTGTGCCCCGGTTATCCAATCCCATGCGCGAGCTACACGGGGTACTGGACCATTGGTCATAACGGACTCCTGGTGGTCGGCGGTATTAGTGTCCCGGGTAGTTTATGTCGCTGAGCAGTTGTGCAATGGCTTCGGTGAATGCTTCACCACGGATATTGTAGTTTTTGAACTGGTCCATGGAAGCAGCCGCGGGAGACAGTAACACGGTATCTTCGGGTGCTGCGATGCGGTGCGCCAGGTTGACCACGTGTCGCATCACCGCTGAACCGTCTGCGAAATCCACTGTAGTGTCTTTGAGGTAGTCGGCGTGTATCGGCACATCGGGCGCGTGTCGCTGGAGTGCTTCAAGAAGCGGCTCTTGATCTGTTCCGATCAAGATCACTGCTTTCAGGTGGGCTTTATGGTCTCGCACTAATTGGTCGTATGACGCGCCTTTCGACAGGCCGCCGGCGATCCAGATGATGGGGTCGTAGCTGGCTAATGCGGCATCTGTGGCGTGTGGGTTGGTGCCCTTGGAGTCATTTACCCACAACACATCTTCGAAGTGGGCCACTGCCTGGATGCGGTGTGGTTCTGGTTCGTAGTTGCGCAAACCGGTCCGGACTGCGGCCGGTTCGACTCCGACGGCACGCACCAGCGCAGCAGCGGCCAGGGCGTTGAAAACCATGTGTTTTGGGGCCGGGCTGCCAATATCGGAAAACTCGCCCAGTTCTAATGCTTGTGTGCTTCGGTTGGCGAGGTAGGCGCGATCTACGAGTAGATCGTCCACAACCCCGACCATGGAGCGTTGCGGTGTGTCAGTGGTCACTCCGATAGCACGGCAACCTTCGATAACATCGGCTTCTTCAACCATGCGCATGGTGTCCGGTTCGTGGTCATTGTAGATAGCCGCGATCCGAGTATTTTCGTAGATTTTGGCTTTTGTTGCCGCGTAGTTGTTGAAACCACCGTGCCAGTCCAGGTGGTCTTCGGCCAGATTCAACACCACGGATGCTTCCGGTTCGATGTGTTGGACCCAGTGCAACTGGAATGACGACAACTCCACGATTAACAGATCAAAACCATCTGGATACCGGATCGCGTCAAGGATCGGGGTGCCCACATTGCCCACGGCTACCGCGTCGAGGCCTTGCGCTCGGGCCATGGACTGTGCCATCGTGGCCACTGTCGTTTTTCCGTTGGTACCGGTCAGCACCACCCATCTAGCGGTACGTTTGCCTTCGCGCTGGCGAACTCGCCAGGCGAATTCGACATCACCCCAGATGGGGATGTTGGCTTGTTGTGCTGCATGCAGTACGGGGTTATCGGGTCGCCATCCAGGAGAGGTGATTACTAGATCAATGCGGCCCCCGATCGCGTGAGCATCGGGCAAGCCTTGAACCGCTTCGTCTCCCAGGAGCACGTCTTTCACTCCGACAAGTTTGAGGGTGTCTGCCGCGTGTCTGTTGTGGGCAGTGTCTTGGCCATCGACGACTAATACGGAGGCGCCTAATTCAGCCAGGGTGTCCGCAACCGAGAATCCGGTGATGCCGATGCCGGTAACCAGCACGGAGAGTTGTGACCAGTCTGCGTCCCAGGTGGTCAGTTGGTTCAGGTCTGTGTTCATCGGAGAATCACCCATTCGGCATAGAACAGCGATAGAGCGGCGATGACGAAGCCCAGCCCGACCAGCCAAAAGCGGACCACCACGGTGACTTCGGCCCATCCTTTGAGTTCAAAGTGGTGTTGTAGAGGCGCCATCAGGAAGACACGTTTGCCGCCGGAAAGTTTGAAGTAGCCCACCTGGATGATCACGGATGCAGCAATGACAACCATCAGTCCTGCCAGGATGACGAGTAGCACTTGGGTTTTCGAAAAAATCGCAAAGCCAGCCAGCGCACCACCAAGTGCCAAGGAACCTGTATCGCCCATGAAGATTTTCGCCGGTGCGGTATTCCACCAGAGGAACCCAAGCAGCACGCCGGCCAGGATGGTCCCCAGCAGGGCCAGGTCCATGGGGTCGCGGACTTCATAGCATCCACCCGCTGTGGTAGGGCCATAGCAAGATTGGTTGTTTTGAAACACGGTCATCAGCACGTACCCAACAGAGACCATGGCCACCGCACCGGTTGCCAGTCCGTCAAGCCCGTCGGTGAGGTTGACGGCGTTGGTGGTTGCAGTCGTAATCAGATTGGACCAGATCACAAACAAGATTGCGCCGATGATCGTGCCGAAGAATGCAAAATCCCAGGACAGGTCTCGAAATACCGAGATAGCCGTGGATGCCGGAGTGAGCCCGTTGTTGTCAGGGAAATTCAGCGCCAAAATGGCGAAGGTAATGCCGACGGCACCTTGGCCAACGATTTTTCCTACCGGGGTGAGACCCAGAGATCGCTGGTTGGAAATTTTGATGTAATCGTCGAGGAACCCTACGAGTCCCATGCCGGCGGTCAGGAATAATAAGAGCAGTGCGGAGACGGTCAGGCCCGAGTTTTCGAGTCCCAGCAGCATCATGATCCAGTGGGTAAGGAAGTACACCACTACAAAGTTGCCAACAATGACCACGCCACCCATGGTGGGGGTGCCGCGTTTTGTGGCGTGCGTGGTGGGGCCGTCGTCGCGAATAATCTGTCCGTAACCGCGTTTATGGAGCAGTCGAATAAAGAGCGGTGTCCCTACGACGGTAAAAATGGCGCCCAGTACAGCACCGAGTAGTAGACCAATCACTTGCGCATCTCCTTGTGCCCCACCAGCAAGTCATGGGTGGTGAGTTTATCGGCGAGTTCCCACAGGCGGGTGCCATTGGACCCTTTGACGAAAATGATGTCTCCTGGTGAGGCATGTTGTGCTAGCAATTCAAACGCTTCATCGTTGGACTGCACGTGATCAACTTCGTCGCCCCAGGATCCTTCATTAACGGCGCCCGTATATAACGCTCGTGCTTGGTCCCCGACCACGACGAGTTGATCAATATTTAACCGCACAACGACTTCGCCGAGCAGAATGTGTTCCTTGGCATGTTGGTCTCCCAACTCCAGCATGGGGCCAAGCACCGCCCAGGTTCGGCGACCAGTATTTCGTCCCAGCATGGTCAAGGTTTTTAACCCGGCACGCATAGATTCTGGGTTGGCGTTATAGGCGTCATCAAGAATGGTGATGCCATCTGGTCGGTCTGTGCGAGCCATACGGTGAGCCGATACCGGTTTGATGCGCGGCATGGCCGCTGCGATCGTATCGAAATCGACACCGGCCGCAAAAGCCGCGGTGGTCGCCGCGAGCAGATTGGTTGTGTGGTGTTCGCCAATCAGTTGGGCGGTCACGTCTCGGCCGGTCCGATCGATTTCCGTGGATTCCGGCGCATGGTATTGCAGGGTGAACCGTGGATTCTCATTATCGGTTGTAGCGGCATCCGCTGCGTACACCAGCCGCTGGCGTTGGGGTGCGCTCGACGCCGCAGAGAACCAGATGATGGAGGCGTTTGCCGGCAGACGATCGGCCATGCTGGCCACTTGAATATCATCGGCATTGAGCACCGCGATACCGCCGTCTGGTAGTGCTTCCACGAGTTCGCCCTTGGTTTTGGCAATATTTTCAATCGAACCAAAGGATGCTGCATGTGCGGTTCCGACGTTGAGCACCACAGCAATATCCGGGCGGACGATGTCGGCAAGTTCGGTGATGTTGCCCAGCCGATCAGCACCCATTTCCACTACCAGATAGCGGGTGTCCAGTGCTGCGGTAAAGATGGTCAGTGGGACGCCGACTTCACTATTATAGGAGCCCTGTGGTGCCACCGTGGGCCCGTTGGCAGCCAGCAGCTCGGCGAGAGCATCTTTTGTGGATGTTTTCCCCGCCGAACCGGTGATACCGATCACCGTGGTTTGCGAGTGCTGCCGGATCTTTTCCACAATATATCGGGCGAGGTCGGCCATGGCGGTTGTGGCATCGTTGACAAGAACGGCCGGGTCAATATTGCCCTGCTCGTCGGTGGTTTCACGTTCTGCCAGGATCAGCGTTGCGCCGGCTTGTCGGGCTGAGCTAATAAAGTTATGTCCATCGGTGTTTTCCCCGCGTCGGGCAATAAACAGTGAGCCCGGGACCATGAGCCGTGAGTCGGTGTTAGCCGAAGTGACTTTGGTGGCGGCGTCAACGGTAGACGTCAGTCGGCCGCCAGTGGCTTCAGCAATCTGGTTCGCTTTGAGTTCAATCATGTCGCTTTTGACCTTACCGTCTTAGTCCGTCTCTTGTGATGACGCGGGGCCGGTTGTGATGAATCCGTGATCCACCAGTGCCTGATGTAACACCACGCGGTCATCGATGGCGAATGGCACTCCGGCAATATCTTGATGTGTTTCATGGCCTCGTCCCGCGGCGAGAATGGTGTCCCGGGCCGTTGCCAGCTGTACCGCATGGGCTAGCGCATCAGCGCGTGGGGCAATCTCCAAGACTTCTGGACGATGCGCTAGGGTTTGCGCCTGTGCTTGCGCTGCCTTCGTCACGGCGCTACGAATATGCATCGGATTTTCGTAGTGTGGATCATCATCGGTGACAATCACCACATCGGCGTAGCGTGCCGCGATACTCCCCATAAGTGGCCGTTTAGCGGTGTCACGATCACCGGTCGCCCCAAAGACGACGATGGTGCGTCCCGCCTGTCCATGGTGCTGCTTGCTAGACCGATTGACAGCCTGCAAAGCCTGAGTGAGACCATCCGGGTTATGGGCGAAGTCGACGATGACGGTCGGCTCATTGGAGATCACTTCCATCCGTCCGGGCACCGCAGATTCAAACGGTGAGTGAGCGTGTGATTGCAGCACCGCAGCAATGTTGTCCCAGTCTTGCGGGGCGTGGCCGGCAAACACCATCACCGCAGCTAGCGCCGCGTTCGCGATATTGAATTTCCCGGGCATCCCAACCCTGGTGCGCACGGTAAAGTTGGAGTGGTGGCGCAGCGTAAATGCGTGGCCTAAGCCGGCGGGCTCGATTTCGGTAATACGCCAGTCGCTCTCAAAAAGTGGCGTGGGTGCTACGGCTGCTGGCCCAAGGTCAAGGGTGACGGCCCCGGGGGTTTGTGCTGCCAGTTGCTGCCCCCAGTGCGGTTCAGCTCCCCCGTTAAGAGTAATTACCTGAAGCATCGAATGCTCTTGCTGAAACAGCAGGGCCTTAGCCTGAAAATAGGCTTCCATAGTGCCATGCAGGTCCAGGTGGTCCTGTGTCAGGTTGGTAAATCCTGCCACGCCATAACGCAGGCCAAAAGTGCGTCGGTAGTCCATCGCGTGAGAGGAGACTTCCATCGCTGCGACTTCTACTTCGGCTTCGCGCATCCGTGCTATCAGACTATGGAGCTCTGGTGCTTCAGGGGTGGTGAATTCTGAAGGCATTGAAACCCCGTCAATGCGGGTTTCAATCGTGCCGATGAGCCCTGTTTTCTGATCAATTGCGGCCAACAGTGCGTTGAGGAAGTATGTCGTGGTGGTTTTCCCGTTTGTTCCAGTGACACCATATACTTGTGGCGTTACAGCATCAGTATTGCCATAGATGACGGCCGCAGCATCGGCAAGGGCAGTCCGCAGATCGTCGACGACAATATGGGGGACCTCAGCCGGAATGCGTGAAATGCCACTGTCATCGGTCAATACGGCAACCGCACCGACTTGTCTTGCCTGTGGTATGTAGTCTGCGCCGTGATGACGTGCCCCGGCGACAGCAACGTATAGGTCGCCGGGCTCGACGGTTTTAGAATTCATGGAAATGCCGGTTACGATCTGTTTTGGGTCGCCAAAAAGTGTCGGACTATAGCGTGCTAGCCGTTCGACAAGTGCTTCGAGTTTTGTGTTAATTTTCGTTTTAGGTCGTAACATGGTCAGTGCGGTATACCCGCCGTCTTGGGTTACCAAGGCCTTTCCTGTGGGTCTTCGGTAAATACATCATAATGCTGCGGTCCCGTTTCGGATGGAGGCACGGAATATTTACTTAGCAGGTATTCCATCACGTCTGCTGCGGTGTCGGTGACCTGCCAGGATTCCCAATCGCCCTGCGGTCGGTGTACGGCAACGGACACCACAAATTGGGGATCATCTAGCGGTACGATACCAGTAAATGACGTGGTGTAGCCGTCATAGCCGCTAGCCCCAGCAGCTTGGCCCGTTCCGGTCTTTCCGCCGACCCGATAACCGTCGATTTTTGCGGCTTGCGCGGTGCCTTCCTGGACGACGCCTTCCATGAATTTCAACATTTCATCCGCAGCGTCTTTCGAAACCACTTGTCGTGGCTCTGTGGGTGGCTCCCAAGACGTCTCGATACCGTCAGCATCTATATAGGAGTCAATCAGACGTGCTGGCATCATTTCGCCTTCATTTGCCAAGGCCTGGAAGATTCGTGTGGTGTGTAGGGAGGTGAGGGAATAGCCCTGCCCGAAGGTGGTGGTGAAGTGCTGTCGGCGGTCCCAACTTTCCCAAGGGGTGAATAGGCCCTGGTTGACTCCGTTGAGGCCAATGTCGATTGGCTCACCGATACCAAAGTCTTTCATATATTCCCAACGTTTTTCAGCGCTAAGCTGTTCGCCGACTTGTACGGTTCCGGTGTTATAAGAGCGAGTGAAAATACCGGCTGTGGTCATGTCATACGTGTCGTGTGGCATCGAGTCGCTGATGATTTCGTCATTAAACGTTTGTTTATTGGGGACGGTCCATTCTTGTTCCGGTGTCACTTTGCCAGCATCCAGGGCCATGGCAAAGGTGACCGCCTTGCCTGTGGATCCTGGTTCAAAACTTTGGGTCACTGATGTTGGTCGCCAGAATAGTTGATCGGTGGCGGAGGGATCGGTCGGATCAACCGTTTGGGAGTCAGCCAGTGCCAGAATATCTCCGGTTTTGGCATCCATCACCACAACATTGCCCCACTCCGCGTTGTATTGGTCGACTTTCTCGGCGATAGCTTCCTGGGCGTACCATGAAACGTCTTGATCAATGGTGAGCCGAACATCGTCACCGTCGACGGCTGGCGTTTCGGAGAAAGAAGCATTCGGAATACGCACCCCGTCGGCTGAAATTTCGAAGACGCGCTCACCAGCCTGACCACTGAGTTGTTCGTTTTGCGATTGTTCAATGCCTTCTAGCCCTTGACCGTCGTGCCCGTTAAAACCTAGGACGGATCCAGCCACGGCTCCGTTAGGATAGATTCGTTCAGCTACGGGTTCCGATAGGAGCCCTGGGATGCCCACATCTAGGGCCTGTTGACGTACTTCAGGGGTGACCCGTCGAGAAACCATCCGATATGGCCGATCACCAATCATGAGTTCTCGCAGCTGGGCGTATTCCATATCCAATACGTCGGCAAGCTCATGGAGTTGTTCCTCGATGTCTAGCTCAACATAGCTCGACTCTTCTGGATCCCACACTTGGGAATCTTTTACCAGGCGCTGATCAACAACAAGATCGTATCGTTGTACAGACTCTGCCATGACGTTGCCATCACGGTCCAAAATAGAGCCTCGTTCAGGGGCCAATGTCACAGGTCGGGTTCGCCGGTCCAT
>Ga0079226_10003234_pt1 | contig 12517 bp, 5 predicted proteins | sample Poulit2014_FD_76345 | JGI IMG/M metagenome (GOLD analysis project Ga0079226, IMG submission 76345) | Agricultural soil microbial communities from Georgia to study Nitrogen management - Poultry litter 2014 | ecosystem: Environmental > Terrestrial > Soil > Agricultural land | place: USA: Georgia... | reverse complement strand
CTGTTCTTTAAATTCTTTTGAAAATGCTCTTCTTGCTCGTTTTGTCATATTGATTCTCCTCTGTTGGTTGAATCAAGTTTATCTGACCTTAGTAAATTTGTCTAACTTAGTGTAACCGGTCCATGAAACAAGTTATGAATTGATTGTTGCTTTAGAAGATATAACACACTGTGTTCATTTAGATTTTCCAATTGTGGCAACTTTACAGGATAAGTCACCTTACTCGCTTGATCGACATATTTGGGAATCGCTAAAAAGTAAAGGATTAGTGATTGAAAAAACACATGGTGACTATTTAGATAAGTGTTATATGTAATAGTTTGAAAATATAATTAATCAATAGATTATCAACATCATTCAAAGTAATCCAGCATATAATGAAGTTTTTAATGAATTTTGTATTTAATTATAAAATAATATTTTAAAATAAAACACTTTTTAGTTAATATACTAAGAAGTGTTTTTTTGTTTACGAGCCCTCAAATTTAAAAATATATCTGTGATACAATTAGGATGGAATTTTATCATTTATTGAGGAGCAAACTAATGTCTAAGAAAAAATATTATGATGAACATGGTAACGAAATTAGGTCAAGACCAGAAAAGGCAAATTATAAAAAAGTAAGTTTTTGGTTGATTATTATACTTAGTATAATAGTTGGAGCAGTGGGAATGTTCATTTTAACTAATAACGGCGAAATAGCTGATGAGACGAAAAACGAAAATATGAATCTTGCAGAAGATACCGAGACAAAAGAGAAAGAGAAAGCTGAAGAAAAAGAGAACAAAGAGCAGGAATATAGTGAAGAATCTGAGATAAAAGAAACCGAAGAAAAAAACGAAGAATTAAATGATACTACTTCTGACTTTGATAATTTGTCTCAAGCTATTCAAATACATTTAGCAGCATCTATTGTTGATGAGAGAGCAAAAGAGCATGATTTAAAAGGTTATACTCTTAATTATAATTTAATAGAGGATATATTGTTTGTTCAAGTGCACTCTGGAGCAGGTGTTGGACACCCTATTTATAAGCTTCAAATTGATTCAGATAGTATTACTCCACTTGAAGGAATAGTTCGTGTAAGTGTTGAAGAAATTGAGCAAGCAACTGTCGATACTAGATCAATTAATAAAACAGAGTTATATAATCATTATTTAGAACATAAAAATGTTTATAAAGATGGACAAGGTAATATGATGCAAGCTGACTACCTCACAAAAGAAGATTATGAAGAAACAAAAAACAGAATAAAATAAACTAAAAATCATAAAAAAATCTAATTTGAAATATCTTAGGAGGCATTAAATTGATAGCTTTTTTTGGTGTTATAAGCTTTTTTATTTTTATAATTTTTGCAATTATGTTTGTTTGGTCGTTAATTAAAAGAAATGGAAAAGCAAAAAGAAATATTTTAATTTCTGGAGTTAGTTTTATACTGTTGATTTTTTTAGTAGTGATTGATTCAGAACCTTTAGATTCTGATGAACTTGTAGATAAAAAAGCAGAAAAAGAAGAAATAGATCAAGAGAAAGCAGAGAAAGAAAAAGAGGAAAAAGAGAAGGCAGAGAAGGAAAAAATAGAGAAAGAAAAAGAGGAAAAAGAAAAGGAGAAGAAGGAAAAAATAAAGAAAGAGAAAAAGGAAAAAGAGAAAGCAAAGAAGGAAAAAATAAAGGAAGAGAAAAAGGAAAAAGAGAAGGCAGAGAAGGAAAAAATGAAGAAAGAGAAAAAAGAAAAGGAGAAAGCAGAAAAAGAGAATTTTAATAAAAGTAATATTAATGACTTTATAAGTGAGGAGGAAAATCATGCAGATATATCAGGTAAAAATATCCTTATAGATAATATTACAACTAAAATCCAAAATGGTATTTTAACAATTAAATTCCGTTCATTTAATCAATCAGGTGAATTAGCTGTTTTAAACAAATTAGTAACTGTGACAGCTGAGCAAAGTAATGACTTTTTAGACGAAGCATTTGATTTGTATGCATCTGATTCCGACAATTCATATATGCATATGATAGAAAATTCAGTTAGTTATGTAATGGAAGCCCAATACGAAATAAGAAATACTAGGGATCCTATAGAAATAATGTTTGCTTTAACTCCTGCATCTGAAGGTGAAACATGGACTGAAGAAATAATCGAGCTTGAACTTGATTAAAATAAAGCACTGCTTAGTTAAAAATCTTTAAGACACAATTGTAATTAAGTTTTATTATATATTGAAGAGAAAGCTAAATTGATAAATATAGGATCAAACTAATTTATGAAAATAAATTTCGATTAACTGCACTTCTTAGTCTAATAGTAAGTATATGTAAATGAATATCTTGATAAAGAAAATAAAAGAAATTGTAGATGTGAAAGATAAAAAGTATAAAAGAATCGCTTTGAAGAATGAAAGATTTGAATAAATTAGATAAATCTAATAGGTTACTATTGATAGGATTTTACAATAGTCCTGGAAAGTTTAATTTTATTTAAATAAATAAGTTTTTGAACATATAATTTTGTATCTAATATAGTAAGCAAAAGAAATATAATTGTGAATATTTTTTATATATTATAAGATAAATATAACTATGTTCTTAATATTAATAAGAAAATTAACTTTAACTTAATGATTATAGTATATCTATAAAATATTTAATTTTAAAACTAGTAAAGAAAGGAGATTTTAAATGAGTTATTTTTATAAATTTTTAGAAGATGAATCAACAGAATTAGCTCATATATTATATGAGTTAGAAGATGAAATTTATAATAAACCTAAATATATGTTAACTCATAGTCGTACTTTTATAGAATTATTAATGGATAAAGTAACGATTTATGAAAAACTAACACTAGATACACATACGACAATTTTATCACAAATTCAAAAATTAGATGATAGTGGTTTATTGACAGATGAAGTTAAAAATGCATTACATAAGGTTAGAAGACTGGGGAATGAAGCAGCTCATGACACTCGACGATTCCGTTACTCAGAATCATTAGTAGCTTGGGAACAATTGTATATAATTGTTAAATGGTTTGTTGAAGTGTATTTGTCATTCGACATAAAAGTACCAGAATATGTTGATCCTGTCGTTCAAGGTGAACAAACTGATGATATTACATCGAGGTTTGAAAAGCTCGAAGAATTATTAAAACAATCTATTAAAAATGATCAACCACAAGATGTCCAAAACGACTTTAAACAGGAGCAAATAAATACAAGTTCTAATTCAAATACAGAAAACCCTTCTTTAATGAAAGAAACGAAGCAACAAGAACAATCTACTCAGATTGAATTAAGTAGTCATAATGATGAAGTAATCGCAGTTGAACCACAAGAAGATGAGTTTACAGATGGAGAAAAGCTATGGAGTCGTTTAAATAAACTACGTTTCAATCAATCAGAAATTCTTCCTTATCGTAATATAAAAACGAAAATTTTAGAAAGTCCAACTAAGTTTGTTACATTGTTAGATGGTTTATTTATAAGGTTATCGAAAGATCGAATGGAAGATTTAGCTAAATATTATCAAGTTGAGAAATTATCTGAAAACTATTTTTCAATGGATAAATTAAGTTATGGTTGGAGTTTGATTAGAACTCAATTAAATGGCACACTTGATGAATATCAGGCTGCTCAAAAATTCATTACAATTAGTGAAATTAAATTCAAACGTGATTTGAGAAAGAGAGAAGCTCGTCAAGCGCTAAAAAACTTATTAGACATAGCTAACGTATGGAATAATAATAAAGAATTATTCGATGAAACCTCACCTCATCAAGTAGTAGATGAAGTAGATGAACCAGAAATAAAAACATCTTCAGATGAAGAGAAAATTAGCAGCACAACACAAGATGATGGCTATCAAGAAAATATATCTCAATTACAAAGAGAATCCTCTAATGAAGACGAAGAAACAAGTCAATTTATCAAGAGATTAAATGTACTAAGAACATCTTCACAAGAATCGGTTGTTCATGCTGATTCATTTGGTTCTTTTAGAAAATACATGCATGTTGAAAGACCAATACAGCATGAATTTGAAAAAGTCTTAACAGATATTAAACAATATGATGAACCTCAATTAATCTTACTTTGCGGAAGTGTAGGGGATGGAAAAAGTCATCTACTTGCTTATGTTAAAGAAGAAAAACAAGAACTAATGGAAAATGTGATTGATCATAATGACTCTACTGAATCATTTAACCCACATGAAAATTCATTAGATACATTGGAATATATTTTAGAACATTTTGATGATTATCAAACTAAATCTAATAAACAACATACAGTAATTGCCATTAATTTAGGTGTTTTACATAATTTCTATACACGTCAACGTGAACGAAATCGATTTAATGCTTTATGTGATTTTATTGATTCAACAGGAGTCTTTGATAGCTCGAAAGTAACTGTGAAACACGAAGACAATTTTCATATGTTAAATTTCGCTGAAGAACAACCTTATTTGCTGACGGAGCATGGAGCAAAATCTCCGTTTTTTATGGATTTAATGGAAAGAGTGACAAAGCCAAGTACTAGAAATCCATTTTATAATGCTTGGAAATCTGATAAAGAAAATGGTTATCAGTCAATTGCACATGAAAATTATTCCCTTTTACAAAATAAAACCGTTCAAGAATCAATTGTGCAATCACTTATTGAATCAATCATTAAACAAAAAGTGTTTATTTCAACACGTGCTTTTTACAATTTTATATATGAAATTCTTGTACCCGTTTCATTCGAAACAGAATCTTTAGAGACACAATTTAATATTAATGATATGTTACCTAACTTAATGTATTCACATCCTGATCGATCAGAGCTTTTAGAAGCCTTGCATGAGAATGATCCGCTAAAGATAAGGTCACAAGAAATGGATCAATTGAATACAGCTTTTGTTCTAGCTTCGTCACCCAAATCATTTATACAAGAAAAACTAGGTGAAGATACGATACTAGGAGCATGGAAAGATATTAATTATCATTTCAGTGAAAAACAAAAAGAATATTCACGCTTGTTTATTCGCCATTATGAACTAATGCATAAACATATTTATGACACCTATTATCAAGAGTTTATTTGGTACTTATATTCATATTATAGAGGAGATGCAAATGAATTCGGTCAATTATTCGATTTAATTGAAGATGTTATATTCAAGTGGAATGGTTCACCGAAAACAAATTATATATACATGAATCCCGTCACAGATAAATTCCGATTAGGTGTTGAAATTGATATTGAACCAGAAGTTGATGACAATATATTTGGTTCAGTCAATGAAGAAGAAATAAGCCGTTTTACTCCTTCAATTAATATTGGTTTTAGTCAAAATTCACAAAAATTTTTATTTGAGCTAGATTATCAATTATTCGTATTATTGAAAAAGATTTCTAAAGGTTACCGACCTAATCTAAATGAAGTTCAAGATGCCTTGCAATTTTCAGAACACCATGACCAATTAATTAAGTCAGCTGATAAAACTAAAAAATTACTAATTGTTCATAGTATTGATGGAAGTATGTTAGAAGTAAAAGAACAACCTCGTTTTGCAAAAACTAAGTTTCAAGTTGAGAAGGTGAATGAACGTGGAATATAAACTTGATTATGAGAAAATTAACAAAGCATTTGGAAAGAATTATCAGATTTTTAGACGAAAAACGACTTATGTTTTACCATTACCGACACGTGAACCAGATCGTGCTAAATTTGAACGAGGATTTATTTCTGTTGTTGGTGGAATTGTACGAAGAATTAATGAAAAATCAATCAATGAAGAGAAAGATTATAATATTGATGACAAGTTAGACAACAATGTTAGTTTTATTAACGAAGATAGCCGAAAATTATTTAATCAATTTGTTCAAGCACAACTAGAAGAACTTTATTCTGGACAAATAGATTCCTTACAACAATTGGAACAAGTGCCTTTGGCAGTTAGTACAAATGAACAAAAAGGTGAAAAAGACTATATTAATTTCTTTTATGATACATTTATACGTGGAGACGAGGACTATGTAAAAGGTATATTGGAACGGATGGATAGTTCGCATATCGTCAATGAAATATTAAGCTATATTGTATCAAATGAAGAAAATTCACCAGTTAAAAAACAACATAATCAACTCTATAAAACTCATTTTGAAGAGTTTAGAACACAATTTCTTAAAGATCTAAATCTACTTGCAAGTAGTGAAACATTCTTTTTTGAAAATATAGCTAAATTATGTGTGCATTATACAAGTGTTGCGATATCTCAAACAGTCTTACAGACAAATCATATGGCTGACTTTAATCAGGAAGAATTTGTTCCTGTTTATTATATTATGTACTGGGAAAAAGCAGCTAAATGGCGAGCATCTTATGAACAAGGATTTAAAATGTTACGTGAACAAATATCTGATTTTTATGCGCACGAGCATGCTTTAAATATATTAGGACTTAATACATTCACATCTGAATCAAATATGTTTTATCATGATTTAAAACAATTTTTACATGAAGCTGGACCAGATGCAGAGAAAGAATTTACAAAATCTATCTATAATTTAATGAAAGATGTATATGAAAAAGAAAAAGGAATTGAAGTGACAGATTACGAAGCTGATAAGACATTAGATGATGCATTTTTTGATTTATTTAATACTGTAAAACAAACAGTTTCTTCAGAGATTAATTCGAGATATCCAAAAGCATTTGAAGCGTTAATTACAGGATTTTTTCGAAAGAATGGCGGACCTCTTGGCACACTTATATCACTTAATCGTGATCAATTACTCTTATTAGTAGCACTATCAGTAGGTCCAAATCGAATTGAATTAAATCAATTATGGAAAGAATTAGAAAAACATGGCGTCTGGCTTGATTATTTATCAAAAGAAGAAGTGATCAACGTTCTTGATAAATTAAATTATATGGAAAAGAAAAGTGATAGTGGGGATGCACAATATGTTAAATCAATTTTATGAATATATAAGTAGTCAAATCTTATCTTTTTTTGAGAAAGAGTCTGCTAAACCTGGAACAAATCGTTATTATTTACACTTGCCTTCAAATGAGCATGTAAAAGAACTTTATGATGTTTTGGCAAATCATGAAAAAAGTGAGCAATTTAATTATCAGCACCCAGAAGGTCTGAGCACATATGCAACAATATCTTTGCCATTTAATGGTAAATCTTATGTTATAGCCACAACTGGACCAGATATTACGATCGATTTCTTAGTAACTCTTAGAAATGAAATGAGTGAACAAATAGGACAGTGGAAAGATACGGCGCTTTTATTTATATCTAATACGATGAATGATTCTATTCGTGGTGGGAGTATCGATTTAACGAGTGAAGGTCTTCCATTACATGTTAAAGAACTCATCGGTAATTTAGACGAAATGGTTCAACAAAGTACAATAAGTGGAGCTGAAAAGGAAATGATTAGGCATTACTTAAATAATCGTCTCTCAGATTATGCGATTGAAGATGCTTCATTTTTAGATTTTGAAGATATTTTAGCTATATTGCATAAAGAGAATATGTCAGAAACAGATTACTTAAATTTACATTATTTTCCTGATGCAACACTTAATGAAAAAATTAAAGAAAGAGATAGTAATCCTTTTGGTTCAAAAGGTTGGAAAGACTTACAAAAAGAAATTAACAGTCGTCTTACAAAAAACAATCTTCAACATGAAGAAGTAGATCGTATGCGTTCATTAGGAAATGGTAAAGAAAACTTGATTGAGAAATTTGATAACGGTGGAGAGTCTTTATGGGGTGAGGAATGGTATACAATAGATTTCTCAAGCATAGAGAAATGGGAAGAAAAAGTAAAATCCACTAAAGATATTGAATTTCTCCCAGAAAAAATGACTGTTAATAAGCAAGATAATCATGATTCAGAGATAAAAACAAAGTTGGAATATTGGAAGCGACCAAAATCAACAACAGCTGCCGGCCGTAGAAACTGGAATATTATCGTATTTCATCCAAATTATCAGGTAGAAGATGAGATTGAAATAACATTGCCATTTGATAGAAGTACAGCAGAAAAATTCTTGACTGGAGCAAGTCAAAAAACAACGAAAAGAAAAGGCCATTCTATAGTATCGACTGTGAAACTGAAACAAGCTGGATCTACTTTCCAGCGTGTGTCATATAAACATGAAGATACAGCCAAAGGTAATTACCAATTTAATATAGCTGTAATTGCGTGGCAACCAAATATGCTAAAGAATCAAAGTGATTCTTATGAAGTAAAAACAACACCCAAACATGAACAGGCTATTCAATTTACACTTGATGAAAGTACATTGAATTTAGGTAATACAGAAGTTAATAATTCTGTTCAATTAACAGAAAATCAACAAGTACTAGAAATTAAAGATGGTGCGGAGATTACATTTGAACCAGGAATATTAGAAGAAGGAGAAATGAGTCTCCGATTTATTCTGAAAGATGGAAAAAATGAGCTACCGATTGAAATAAAAGATGATATTTTAAAACGTATTCCGATAAGTTCTCAAAAATTATGGGAGCACAAACGAATAAGACAGAGTTCATTTTATATTGATCAAGATGTATCAAAAGTCGAAATTGATCATATCCCATATTCAACATTTGATAAAGACCGCCCATTTTTAAAAATGGAGTTTGATTGGTTGAATCAACGTATGCGCCAAGCAACTATTTCATATGATGATTTGATTTCAAATGATTTAAATTTACCAGAAAATGTAGCGGTAGCGTATGATGATTTTTTAAATGCTGTTAATGAAACAGGAACAATTCCTTCACTTTTATATTATTCAGAAAATGTAAAAGAAAAAGCTGAGGATTACATTCAATCTTATATTGACGCAATTGAGGGAATTGAAGAAAACCAAGTTATGACAAGTTCACAAAAATCGTTATTTTATCTTGGAACCATTCTGCATCATCAAAAAATTTATATGACCCCTTTCTCGCCTTTAAATGTTGTTTATCAATTAGAGTTAAATAAAGAATCTAAAGGCGAATCTATTGATGTAAATATATTACAGCGTTTAAATGCTGCTTTTACACTCCCTTATTTGGTCGATGGAAATGGTAGTCTGTTCAAACCAACAACTGAGTATCCATTGCCAGAATGGCATACGTATTTACCACACAGTAATGTGACGATAGGTGAAACAAATTTATACTTGGCAAAGGTTGTAGAAGAAAAATTAGATCAATTTACTAATCATTATGATTATTTATTCCAAATGGATCCAACTGTTCCGATTTTATTAAATGTTATTCATATACCAAATGATGTGGAGGTTTTACGGGGTATTGTTGAATGGCTCAAAAAAGAAATTAAAAGAAAAAATAGCTTATCAGGTATCCGTAATGTTGAAATTACAAGCTATAATGATTTTGCTGACCAAATTAATACATTCGATTTATTAAATAATGCGTCAAATGTAATTGAATTGAAGGAAAGAACAGGATTGACATTTGCTGTAAATGATTTTCTTGAAGAAGATGTATTAAGAAGCATTCAAAATTCATTGCATTATACAAAGAGAGCTATTAATGATGAAGTTAAATATGCACATATCACATTGTATAAAATGAAAGGTGAAGAACATGTTGTTAGACAAATCACACGTGACTTACCAAGTAGTTTGAACTTAAATGGTTTATTGACAACTAATGTGTTTAAAAAAGAAAATAATGCATATCGTATAGGATTTGGGACAGGTGAGAGTGAATTTAAGAGAACACAGCTTACACATTTTGCAACAAAGATGAATGAACTAGCCCTGAATATGGAAAATAAAGGTCAAAATCCATATGTAAAAAATGAAGCCATTGCCCTTCATTCGGATACGGAAAATCAAAATTATCTATCCAAACTATATGAACAATCAAATTGGGTAACATTTATTGATCCCATTGTCGATTTGAAGTATTTCCAAAATACATCAAGAGATCTTGTTATTGTCCATTATAGTGACCAATACTCCCCGTCGAGTTATTATGATGCTATTACAGTCACTGACAAAGTTAATCAATATGCTCATGTTATTGATGAATTTTTACAATCACAAAAAATCGAAGCTAATAATGAAGAAATTGAAGGAATCATACGTACGTTTAATACTTTTAATGGTGAATGGTTATTACGTGCTGTCCAAAATCGTAGTCATGATAAAAGAGAAAAAATGAGTGTTGTATCAGCTATAAAAATCGCACTTAACTTCTTTGATAAATCAGATATCCTTTGGGTTCCATTATCAATGGAAGAAATAGTTCGAGTCACTGGTAATGTTAAATTAAGTAGAAAATCTGGCATTTTTTCAGGAAAAACGATTGGTGATAAAGGTAATTGTAGTGATGATTTATTAATGATGGGCTTAGAGCAAACAGAAGGAAAATTATATGTTCATATGTATCCGGTTGAAGTAAAGATAGGTGATAATTCATCAAGTGTCATTGATAAAGGTATCAAGCAAGTTCACGAATTAAAAAGACGTTTAGATGATTATCTTATTAATGATTCATCGTTTGATGCGAAGTTTTTACGTAATTTCTTTATGAGATTATTTATTAATAATGCAGAAAAAATCGTACAAAATAAAGTATGGCCTGAACGAGATTATCATTTAACCTCATCTGTTATTGATAAATTACTCAATGATGAATTTGAAATTGTAAATTCTTTACAAGCTGATTTTGGTTCGGGATTAATTATCTCATTCCGAAAAGAGACTGAATCTCATGTTCATCATCGAAATCAAGGTGTGGTTATATTAGAATATCCAGAATACTATGGTTATAAATCATTGCCTCTACCCATAGGAGAAATAGATAATTTATTTACTGAATACATCAATAAACCTGTTCATCACGAAAAAGAAGTTAATACGGATGATTTAGAGGTAAAGGAAATCAATAAAGATGATCATCAATATGACAGTGAAAATTATGAGACTCGTGATACTGATGAAAATGAAAAACAGATAGAATTAGAAGAAGGGACTAATTTAGTTAAGAAGGTACGTCCTTTAATCGGCTTAACTAATAAAACACCTATTCACTGGGAATTTAATAAACTACCGAATCGACATTTAGTCATAGGTGGTCGATCTGGTCAAGGAAAGACTTATTTCATGCAAGCATTGCTCCAAGATTTATCTAAAATGAATCAGTCTGCTGTAGTGATTGATTATTCGAGTAGTTATACACCTAATCAATTAGATCCAGCATTTGTTGAAAAAGTTGGTTCAAACTTAAGAGAACGATTAGTTTATAATGAAGGATTCCCTTTAAATCCGTTTCTTTTAAGAGATAAAGAAGTTGCAGGCAATATATTTAAAGAAACACCATTTGAAGCGGCAGAAAGAGTGTCAGGTGTATTTAGTTCTGTCTATCGTACATTTGGACCTCAACAAAAAGCAGCGCTGTCAGATGCGACTTTAAATGGAATTAAAAAACATAAAGAAAAGATGACGATGAGTTTATTACTTGAAGAAATAGAAGCATTAGAAAATTATTCTAATCAAGTGATAACTTCTATTAGTACGAGATTAAGACAGTTTATTCACAATGACCCATTTGATTACGAAAATGAAAATCAATGGGATGAATATTTTTCACCAGGCGGAAAAATAACGATTATTCAACTAGCAGGATATGATCAAGATGAAGTCAAAAGACTCTTAGCTGAATTTATCCTATGGGATTTATGGTATTACAGCCAGGATCGAACTGAAGATAATCCTTTACCTGTTATTATGGATGAAGCGCAGAACCTTGATTTCTCTGATGGTTCACCTGCCGCGAAAATACTCAGAGAAGGACGAAAATTTGGTTGGTCAGTATGGTTTGCTACACAAACATTTACTAACTTTAAAAAAGAAGAACTATCCATTCTTGATAATGCTGCGACTAAAATATACTTTAATCCAGCTGAAAGTGAGATTCACGTGATAGCCAGTCGGATTGGTAACGCTGATCCTGAAGAGTTGAGACTACTTAGGAAAGGTCAATGTTTAGTAATTGGTCAATTCGCTCAACAAGATGGAAAGTTAGGTTTACCGTCATATCATGTTGTCGATGTACTAGCGATAGATAGTCCAGAGAGAGAATGATATAATATATTAATTAAAATAAAAAATAGAAGGGAAAATCTATTAACATAATGGATTTCCCTTTTTTAATGATAAATGGGAAAAGAAATTAGTTAGATATAAATTATTATTATATTTTCTCGAAAAATTAGTTTATTCATCTTATTTCATTATCGTACTAGTTATTTATTTGAAGTAGTGGTAGATTATAAGATAATGAATATTATAAAATAAATTAAGCTTAAAATTATACAACAATCATAAAGGTTGGTTGAAGCATATAAAGGACGTCTCCTTTATTTCAAATGATTGTGATAGGGTTAAGACTTTTAGATGTCAGAGGTGGAAAATGGATAATATCGAATTAGTCATTATTGTAGCAATATTAGCACTTGGTGTATTTTCACAATGGT
>Ga0079226_10003232_pt1 | contig 12517 bp, 9 predicted proteins | sample Poulit2014_FD_76345 | JGI IMG/M metagenome (GOLD analysis project Ga0079226, IMG submission 76345) | Agricultural soil microbial communities from Georgia to study Nitrogen management - Poultry litter 2014 | ecosystem: Environmental > Terrestrial > Soil > Agricultural land | place: USA: Georgia... | reverse complement strand
CTCCTTCGGGTTCGGCAGTTCGAATCTGCCCCCCTCCACCATTAATGGGCTATAGCCAAGCGGTAAGGCAACGGACTTTGACTCCGTCACTCGTTGGTTCGAATCCAGCTAGCCCAGCCATTAGAGCCATTAGCTCAGTTGGTAGAGCATCTGACTTTTAATCAGAGGGTCAGTGGTTCGAGCCCACTATGGCTCACTCTATAGCATTCCTCATATGAGGAATGCTTTTTTGTTTTATAAAGGAGTTAATTATCTCTTTAAATATTAGGATAATAAAAAAATAACAAAATTTCATATACATAATTATGATTAGAAGCCTTGTTATTTGCTGTTTTAGGGCTTTTTTTTGAATTATAAATCATTATTTTGGTTTTATATGAAATAAAGAATTTTAATGGACAATTATGAACTTACATTAACTTGAAACGCTAAGCGCTTTAGATTATTCTAGTAACAGATTAACACAAAGGGGTTTTTAACATGAATAAAAAAATAGAAATAATCGGAGCACCATCAACTTATGGTCAAAGAAAATTAGGGGTTAACTTTGGCCCAGATGCAATACGTTATGCTGGGATTGTGGATCGTATTCGAGCTATCGGTCTAACTGTCGAGGATTCAGGTAATATTGAAGTACCAGCAATAGATTTAGATAAGTTTAATTCAGAACAAAAAGGTTTGCGTAATTTAGATGAAATTAAAATAGTTTCTAATAATTTAAGTGATGCTGTTTCAAAAAGTATCGAAAATAATAACTTTCCTTTAATTCTTGGAGGTGACCATTCAATTGCAATAGGCTCAATATCTGGTGTTAGTAAGCATTATGAAAATTTAGGTGTTATTTGGTATGACGCACATGGCGATTTAAATGTACCTGAAGAATCACCATCAGGTAATATCCATGGCATGCCATTACGCGTGCTTGTTGGTGACGGGGATGAAAGATTAGTTAATATCTCAAATTATTCACCTAAAGTAAAACCTGAGAATATTGTACTAATTGGTATGAGGGATTTAGATGAAGGTGAAAAACGTTACATAAAAGATAATAATATAAAAACATTTACTATGGCTGAAGTTGATAGATATGGTATCAAACAAGTTATGGAAGAAACGTTAGATTATTTAGAGGACAAAACAGATGGTATCCATTTATCATTAGATGTAGATGCATTAGATCCAGTTGAAACACCAGGTACTGGTACGAGAGTGTTAGGCGGATTAACTTATCGAGAGAGTCATTTTGCTTTAGAGTTATTACATGAATCTAAATCTGTGACATCTATGGATATAGTTGAGGTAAATCCATTAATTGACCATAAAAATGATACTGCTAAACAAGCAGTGGGGTTAGTAGGCAGCTTCTTTGGTGAAACATTGTTATAATAATAGATAAACTGATGTGGGATTATCCATATCAGTTTTTTAATTTTAAGACTAAAATTTAATACTAAATATGACAGGTAGCGTTATGATTGGTATAATATATAACATGGGAACAGATAACCGGAGGAGATGTTATGGATTTATCCAACTTTTTTGATGACTGGAGTACAGTAAAAATAATTGCTAGTGTACTCGATTTGCTCATAGTATGGTATGTACTTTATCTTCTCATTACAGTTTTTAAAGGTACCAAAGCCATTCAACTATTAAAAGGGATTGTTGTAATAGTTATTGGTCAACAAGTGAGTGAAATGTTAAATTTAACAGCTACATCTCGATTGTTTGATTTAGTTATACAATGGGGTGTATTAGCGTTAATCGTAATATTCCAACCAGAAATTCGACGCGCATTAGAACAACTTGGTCGTGGAAGTCTATTTAGACGATACTCAACAAATTTAAATAGTGACGAAGGAAAACTTATAACTGCTGTATCAAAAGCAGTACAATATATGGCTAAACGTCGTATTGGTGCGTTGATTGTTTTTGAAAACGAAACAGGGTTACAAGATTATATTGAAACAGGTATTGCTATGAATTCAGAAATTTCTCAGGAACTTTTAACTAACGTATTTGTACCAAATACGCCTTTGCATGATGGCGCGATGATTATACAAGAAAATAAAATTGCAAGTGCAGCAAGTTATTTACCATTATCTGATAGTGCTAAGATTGCTAAGAGTTTAGGAACAAGACATAGAGCAGCCGTGGGTATTTCAGAAGTATCTGATGCTTTTACTGTCATTGTTTCTGAAGAGACAGGTTCAATATCTGTAACATTTGATGGTAAATTAAGAAAAGATATTTCTAATGAAGCTTTTGAAGAACTATTAGCTGAACATTGGTTTGGCACACACTTTGATAAGAAGGGTGTGAAATAATATGTTAGAAAGTAAATGGGGATTGAGATTAATTGCATTAGTGTTAGCACTTGTCTTTTTCTTATCTGTAAATAACGTGTTTGGCAATATTTTTGAAGGTGACAACTTAGGACAAAAATCTTCAGAAACAATTGAGGATGTTCCTGTGCAAGTTAGATATGATAATAAGTCACTGTATGCGAGTGATGTTCCAAATAAAGTTGATGTCGATATATCTGGACCACAATCACAAGTCTTGAAAGCTGAAAATGGAGACAGTATTAAAGCTGTCTTAGACCTGAGTGATGAAAATGCAGGGAAGCATACTGTTCAATTTCAAGTGAACGGATTAAATAAAGACATTGATTATAATGTAAAACCCAAAGAAGCTACAGTGAATCTTGAAGAGAAAGTAACAAAAACTTTAAAAGTAGAACCAGATGTAAGCAATAATGATTTAGATCCTGATTATAAAGTGAAAGAACAAAGTGTTTCACCAGAAACTGTCAAAGTGACAGGTGGTAAAACTCAAATTGATAAAATCGCTTACTTAAAAGCAACTTATAAAAATAAAGGTGAAATTTCTGAAGATACTACAGATGTCGCTCAAATGACTGCTTTTGATAGAAATCTTAATAAAATTGATGTGATGATTCAACCAAATGAAGTTAATTTGAGTGTTAAAGTAGAAGATTATAGTAAAAAAGTGAAAGTAAAAACGAAAGCAGTTGGTTCATTACCAAATGATCGTGAAGTAGATAGTATTAATTTAGACAACAATGAAGTAGAAATCTATGGTAATAAAGAAGATCTAGAAGATATTGATGAAATTACAGCTAGTATTGATTTGGATGATGTGACGGGAACGACAGAAAAAGAGGTCGAATTTGAAGTTCCTGATAAAGTTACTAAAGTAAGTCCAAAAGACACAACTGCAACAATTAAAGTTAAATAGATTTTTTGAAAATAAAGGAGATATAAAAATGGCAAAATATTTTGGAACAGATGGTGTAAGGGGAGTAGCAAATAAAGAACTTACCCCTGAACTTGCGTTTAAATTAGGTCGTTATGGCGGCTATGTATTGGCGCATAATGAAGGTGAAAAGCATCCTAAAGTACTAGTTGGTAGAGATACTCGTGTTTCAGGAGAAATGTTAGAATCTGCTTTAATTGCAGGGCTTATTTCAATTGGTGCAGAAGTTATGCGTTTAGGTGTGATTTCAACACCTGGTGTTGCCTACTTAACTCGTGCAATGGAAGCTGATTTAGGTGTTATGATATCTGCTTCTCATAATCCAGTTCCAGATAATGGTATCAAGTTCTTTGGATCAGATGGATTTAAATTGTCTGATGATCAAGAAGAAGAAATTGAAGCACTATTAGATCAAGATAATCCAGATTTACCAAGACCAATTGGAGAAGATATTGTACATTACTCTGATTACTTTGAAGGTAGCCAAAAGTATATAAGCTATCTAAAATCAACAATAGATGTAAATTTAGATGGTATGAAGATTGCATTAGATGGTGCAAACGGATCTACTTCTTCATTAGCACCATTTTTATTCGGAGATTTAGAAGCTGATACTGTAACGGTTGGATGTAATCCAGATGGTTATAATATAAATAAAGATGTAGGTTCGACACATCCAGAAACGTTAGCTAAAGAAGTTGTAGAATCAGAATGTGATTTTGGTCTTGCTTTTGATGGAGATGGAGACCGCCTTATAGCCGTTGATGAAAATGGAAACATTGTTGATGGAGATCAAATTATGTTCATCATTGGTCAAGCAATGTCTAAAAACCATGAACTTAACAACAACATGATTGTTTCAACAGTGATGAGTAATTTAGGCTTTTATAAAGCATTAGAAAACGAGGGCATCCAATCAAACAAAACTAAAGTTGGAGATCGCTACGTTGTAGAAGAAATGAGAAGAGGAAATTATAATTTAGGTGGCGAACAGTCTGGTCATATTGTACTTATGGACTATAATACAACAGGAGATGGCTTATTAACCGGTGTACAATTGGCAAGCATTATTAAAATGACAGGTAAAAGTTTAAGTCAGCTTGCAGCACAAATGAAAAAGTACCCTCAATCATTAGTAAACGTACGTGTCACAGATAAGTATCGTGTAGAAGAAAACATTGATGTTCAAGAAGCTATGACAAAAGTAGAAGTTGAAATGAATGGAGAAGGTCGTATTCTAGTAAGACCTTCAGGTACAGAGCCACTTGTCCGTGTTATGGTAGAAGCAGCAACTGATGAAGATGCGCAACGCTTCGCACAAAACATTGCAGATGTGGTGCAAGATAAAATGGGGTTAGATGAGTAATATAATTTGATTTTTTATATCATAAAAAAACTACCACTGTGGCTGAATGCCATGGTGGTAGTTTTTATTATAGAAAATAGAATTAATCGCAGTAAATTAAAGTACGTTATATTCTTTAACAATTTCTGAAGTTAATTGTTCATCCGTTTTAGCATAATTTTTTAAAAATGCCTCAACACCATTTGTTTTAATATAATCGTTCATTTCTACAGTCTCTTGATCATTAGTATCATCGTATTTCAGTAATAAGGCTGCCGCTTTAACTAAGCCTTCATGTGCTAAGTCATTTTGATATAAATAATTTAATGGTTTGATAATACGGTCTTGTGGTCCGATTTTACGTATCGTTCCACGACCTACACGAGTAACTTCATCTGATAAATTAGGGTTTTTAAAGCGATTAATGATCTTTTCAACATATTGCGTTTGTTCGCTTTCTGTAAAATCAAATCGATTTGTTATATATTGACTTGTTTCTTTAAGTACTTTTTCTAATCCATGTTTAATTGTTTCATCGTTTACAGCATCTAACACAGTAGGTTGATTATAATATCTTCCTGCATAAGCTAGATATGCATGGCCAGTATTGACAGTTAATAGTTTTCTTTCAATATACGGTGTTAAGTTGTCTACGTATTTAATGTGATTTAATTCAGGGCCGAACCAAGCATCTTTCTCAATAACCCATTCGTAAAATGGTTCGACAATAACATCTAAAATATTGTTATTGCTGTGCATTGGCACGATTCTATCGACGGCTGAATTAGCAAAGTGAATGTGCTCTCCAAGTGGACCAGTGATGTCTAAAATAGCTTCTTTCAATGTATTCGTTGCCATAATTGCGTTTTCACAAGCAACAATATTTACGGGTGTTTCTTTTTCTTTTAAATAGGGCGCAAATGACTTAGCAATAATTGGTAAAATATTAACACCTACTGCAGTTGTAATTAAGTCTGCCTCTAATACTGCTTGCTTTAAACTATCAGAAGGAGAACCTGAATTAATTGCATCTACATTATGCACTCGAGTTGTTGTTTGAGCTTCGTCAGCTAATATTACGTCGTAAGATTTTTCTTTATCTAACGCATCGATAATATCGGCATTTACATCTGCAAATGTTACTTTTATGTCATTATCAGCTAGGATGTATCCGATAAACCCTCTACCTATATTACCAGCACCAAAATGTAATGCTTTCATTATACGTCAGCCTCCTCGAAGACTTGCTTAATTTCTTCTGCAGACGAAGCATTGATGATACGTTCTACATTTTCTTCTTCGCTAAATGTGATGGCGATTTTTGATAATAAGTCTAAGTGTTCACCATCTTTTCCCGCGATTCCAACTACAACTTTAACTTCTTCTCCATCCCAGTCAACACCTTCAGGAATTTGGATTAAAGTTAAACCTGATTTTAAGACACTTGTTTTTGCTTCGTCAGTTCCATGTGGAATTGCTAAACCGTTACCCATGAAAGTCGTTACAACTTGTTCACGGTCTTTCATTGCTTGAATATATGCTTCAGTTACAGCACCGCTTGACACTAATGCTTGTCCTGCTTTTTCGATTGCTTCGTTTTGATTTTTCACCGTTTGGTTAATAAAAATATTTTCGTTACTGAATAATTCGCTCATTTTCTTCACTCCAAGTTTAATAGATTTTGTAATTGTATAAGATAACTGTGCTTTAAGATATCTGATAGTTGTTCTGGATGTTCCATAAAATCATCAATATTATCTAAATGGTTTACCATTTTTCCAGATATGTCGCTTACAAGTTGGGACAATGTATCATCTAGTGGTACAAACATATTTAGTAAATATTTTACTGGTAGATTGTCATTTTGATTACTTTTCAACAAGATGGGCTCATTTAATATAGTGATAAGAATAAATGGTTTTTGAATCATATCATTTTTTAAATGAGGTATGGCTATTGGATATGGGTCTAAAACAAACCCTTGTGTATCCATATGATGATTAATAAGTTCAGCGAATGACTGTCCATCAGCAATGATTTGATGAGATATTAAAGTTTCAGTTAGATAATTAGTCCAATCAGAAACGCTTGTATAATCAATATATACCGAATCAATTAATTCTAAACCTTTTCTAATATAAGCAAGTTTAGCTTCGAGATTTGTAATGCTTTGGTTTGTATCCTCTTCATGTTGTACTGAGTGTACATCTTTTTGCATATTTAGAAAGGATGCAACGTGATTAACATCAGAATCTGGTAATAATGGATTAACAGTTAGGTAGGGTGAAGTGATATCCAAGTCTACAGTTGAGATAATCGCGTCAAATTGCTCTAGATCTAATTCATTTAAATCACCCACAGAAGCTTGTGTTGTTTTTTGAATTTCGCTAAAAGTTTGCTGTAAGCGAGTAGCTAAGAGACGACTTGTGCCAATACCACTACTACATACAACTAATACACTGTAAAAAGGGCCACCCTGATTTTGAATTGCGCCACCAAAATGTAATACTATAAATGCAATTTCACTTTCTGGAAAATTAAAATCTGGCCATATTTTGGTCAAACCGTGGTGGACACTTTCAAATAATCTTGGATACTTATGTTTTATCATTTCTGTTAAAGGATTATATGTTTCAATATTTGCGTTTAACCGATTAATAGCAGGAATAAGATGTAGCTTTAATCCTTCACTAAGTGTCTCCCAATCTTTAAATTCTTGCTGTGAAAACATAGCTACGGATTGTATAAGTTTATCTATTCGTGCTTCATCATTTGCGTCTTGAAAAACTTCTTCTGATTCCTTACGCTTTGCACCCCGCAAATGAATCGTGATAAACGTTACTTCTGCTTGGTTGAACTGAACACCATAAATATGTTCTAAATGTAAGGCCAGTGCAGTAGCAACTTTATGTTCAAATGAATCTTTAACGCTATTATAGATATCTTTATTAAGTGCTACGTATTCATCATTGAGCATGCGATCAATACTTAAAACGATATGCACCGTCAAAGTAAGATAACTAGATTCAGTCAATGAATAGGGTAGTTGATCTAAATGGTCCATTAGTATGCGTTCTACTTGGAAAATTTTATCCATATCAACCATAGATAATTGAGATTGATTAATGGATTGATATACAAAGTGATTTTCAATTACTGAATAAACACTTGTACTATTTAAGTTATTGACCATTAACTGACTTAATAATTCACGCTTTTTTGATTCAGCACCGTTTAAATGAATCCCTTCGCCACGTTTTTTGTGTAGATTTAATTGGTACTGTTCAAGTTCTTCGTCTAATTCATCCAATAGTTTAGTTAAAGTTTGAGTAGATACGCCAATTTCATGTGCTAAACCGTATTGTTTGATAGGCTCTTTAGCTTGAATCAAAGCATACAAAATAATAACTTTTTGTTCTTCCTGTGATAAATCAATTGTATGTTGTTTTAATAGCGCACGCTTCAGCGAGGTAATAGATTGCTCATTTGCATCTAATTGTATGCCTTTTTTAGTAACACGTTCTAAATTTATATTAAAAGTGTTAAGAAACGATTCTATAGATTTTAATTCTCTATGAATAGTACGAGAGGATACAGCTAAGTGTTGAGCAATGTCATAAATAGTGACATATTGACCGTGATACTTAATTAACATTTCGATAATTTCTTTTTCACGTGTACTCAAAAACATAGCCATACCCTCCCGTATCGTTCTGCATAATGATTAATTAATTTTAGCTTTGGTCTTGCTTAAGGTTTTCAAGCAATTCATCATATCTAGGTGAATTTAAGAAGTTATCAACTGAGATATGAATTGCATTAGGAGCTTGTTTAATCGCTCTATCAGTAAGTTTTTTCTGTGTAATAACAAGTTGTGCATCTTCAGGTAGTTGGTTGATTGCTGTATTTGAAACATCGACACCTTGTATATCTGCTTTTTTAAATTTATTACGCAACATGCTTGCCCCCATAGCACTTGACCCCATGCCAGCGTCACAAGCGAATATTGCATGACTTACTTTACTATAGTCATGTGCATCCACATTTTCAGTATCATAGTCATTTAATAAATCTGCTTCTGATTGTGGCTCACTACTTTCCGAAACTCCATCAGTAGTCGAAGCACTAGTTGCTTCAGCAGTATTACTATCTTCATTCCCTGTTAGCTTAGAAGATACACTTGATTTTTTACCTTTAGAAGCTTCCATTTTTTCCGTAGCAGCTTCTATATCTTGGTCGGGTTCTTTTGTGAATTTCAAGATAATAGCAGCAATAATAAATGATACAAGTGCTGCTAATAACACACCAATGAGCATGTGTAAAAATTCGCCTTTAGGTGAGTTGATTATATAGACGATGAATGACCCTGGTGAAGCGGGGCTCTTGAATCCAAAGTCAAATAGTGAATACGTTGCTACACCTGTCATACCACCTAAGATTACAGCAATAAATAATAACGGACGCATTAATACGTATGGGAAGTAAATTTCATGAATACCACCTAAGAAATGTATAATACCAGCACCATAAGATGTTGCTTTTGCAGTTCCAGTACCAAAAATCATATAAGCAACTAAAATACCTAAACCTGGCCCAGGGTTAGACTCAATAGTATATAAAATTGAGTGACCAGCAGAAGCTGCTTGATCAGCGCCAAGTGGAGTGAACACACCGTGGTTAATTGCATTATTTAAGAATACGATTTTTGCAGGTTCGACGATGATGCTTACTAATGGAAGCAAGTGAGCGTTTACTAGTGTTTCTACTGCTAATGAAAGGATATACATAATAAATTCCATAATAGGCGCTAAAAGTTTAAAGCCTACGATAGTCATAATGAAACCTAAAATACCAGCAGAGAAATTATTAAATAACATTTCGAAACCTTGCGGAGTTCTTGGTTGAATAAACTCATCAGTTTTCTTCATTAACCAACCAACAAGTGGCCCCATAATCATCGCACCTAGTAACATTGGTGTATCTGGTAAAGCAACGATAACACCCATTGTAGCCACAGCCGCAATAATACCACCGCGCATTTCATGAATTAAACGACCACCACTATAAGCAATAAGTAGTGGAATTAAATATGAAATCATAGGTCCTGCCAATTCACTTAATTCTTTATTTGGCATCCAGCCGCCATCAATGAAAATAGCAGCGATGAAGCCCCATGCGATAAATGCACCAATGTTCGGCATAATCATACTACTAAGAAATGAACCAAATGCTTGGACTTTACGTCCAATTCCATTGTTTTCTTTAGTCTCTGTTTGTGACATAAATTGCACCTCTTTTTCTCTTTTTATTTATAATTTAATTGTATGGTGGTTCTTACTAATAAACAACTTAAAGTAATTTCAATTTTGTCATAAAATTTTTGACAAGTTTAGGACTGTGTAACTTGTTAAACCTGTAACTGAAATTACGCGGTGTATCAATATATAATTAATTTTTTAACTGTGTGTAAAAATAATGTTAATAAATGATTTGCAATATTACTTGTTTACATTGTACAATTGTAATTATTGAGGGAAAGGAGGATAGTTGAAGTGATTAATTCAATTATAGCGCCTGTGCAAGTTTAGTGATAAAGTGTTAACGATTTAAAGTTTAAAACAGAAACTTTAATAGATACTAATGACGACTTGTAGACGAGGAGGATAGTTATCGAACCATCGGCGGATGCTATCCCGGATGTGGCTCATTCGTGAACTTATTAAGGAAAACATTAGGGCAACCTAGTGCACAAAGTTAATAAGATAGCCAAAATAAATAAAAATTACTAATATAAGGTGTATGGGACCAGTTTGCCTATTTTAGACGATGATTTGCTTTCAATTATGCAAGGCATAAGTCTGTCTACGATGACGTGTATACTATTGAACAGGTTCGTATACGCTGAACGTTCAATCCCCATCACCATTACATTGGAGGAAAATGAAATGTGTGGAATTGTTGGATATATTGGTCATGATAATGCCAAAGAATTATTATTAAAAGGTTTAGAAAAATTAGAGTATAGAGGTTATGACTCTGCAGGTATAGCAGTAGTTAATGACGAAGGTAATTCAGTTTTTAAATCTAAGGGACGTATTGCAGAACTTAGAAAGGTTGCTGACAGTGAAGATACAGACGGTAACGTAGGTATTGGTCACACACGTTGGGCAACCCATGGTGTGCCAAATTATGAGAATTCACACCCACATCAATCAGCAACGAAACGATTTACACTTGTACATAATGGTGTAATTGAAAACTATGAAGAACTTAAAAATGAATATTTAAATGATATATTATTTATCTCAGAGACAGATACAGAAGTTATTGTCCAATTGGTTGAATATTTTTCAAATACAGGTCTTTCGACTGAAGCAGCATTTACAAAAGTAGTCTCATTATTAGAAGGGTCATATGCATTAGGCCTAATTGATAGTGAAGATAAAGAGACTATCTATGTAGCTAAAAATAAATCACCATTATTAATTGGTGTCGGAGACGATTTCAATGTGATTGCTTCTGATGCAATGGCTATGTTACAAGTCACAAACCAATATAAAGAAATTCACGACCATGAAATTGTTATTGTAAAACGAGATGAAGTTATTATTAAAAATCAAGACGGAAAAGCTCAAGAGAGAGCATCATATACAGCACAAATTGATGCTGCTGATACTGAAAAAGGTGTTTATGATCACTATATGTTAAAAGAAATTCATGAACAACCAGCAGTAATGCGCCGTATTATTCAAGAATACCAAGATGAAGATGGTAACTTAAAAATGGATAAAGAGATTATTAAAGACGTCTCAGAAGCGGATCGCATTTATATCATTGCTGCAGGTACAAGTTATCATGCAGGTTTAGTAGGTAAAGAATTTATTGAAAAATGGGCAGGTGTACCTACAGAAGTCCATGTATCTTCAGAATTTGTGTATAACACACCTTTACTTTCTGAAAAACCATTATTTATTTATATTTCACAATCAGGTGAAACTGCAGATAGTCGTGCTGTATTAGTAGAAACGAATAAATTAGGTCACAAATCTTTAACTATAACGAACGTTGCAGGATCAACACTATCACGAGAATCTAATCATACATTACTATTACATGCTGGACCTGAAATTGCAGTAGCTTCTACTAAAGCATATACAGCACAAATTGCCGTATTATCAATATTCGCTCAAATTGTAGCGAAAGAACGTGGTAAAGATGTAGACGTGAGTTTATTACGTGAATTAGCTAAAGTAACAACTGCAATCGAAACAATTGTAGATGATGCAGATGTAATGGAACAAATTGCTACAGATTATTTAGAAAAAACAAGAAATGCTTTCTTTATTGGTCGTACAGTTGACTATAATGTCAGCCTTGAAGGTGCTTTAAAGCTTAAAGAAATCTCTTATATTCAAGCAGAAGGATTTGCTGGTGGCGAGTTGAAACATGGTACGATTGCTTTAATTGAAGAAGGGACACCAGTAATTGCATTAGCTACTCAAGAAAAAGTAAACTTATCTATCCGCGGTAACGTTAAAGAAGTTGCAGCACGCGGTGCAAATCCATGTATCATTTCTATGGATGGGCTTAATAAGGAAGACGACACTTATGTGATTCCAAAAGTACATGAATTATTAACGCCGTTAGTTTCTGTAGTAACAATGCAATTAATATCTTATTATGCTTCATTACACAGAGGCTTAGATGTAGATAAACCGCGTAATTTAGCAAAATCAGTTACAGTAGAATAATTACTAATATAATAAGTATATAAATGTAGGTTTGAAATAAAGTCGCGACGTTTGTAAAAAAGATGCGATGTTTAAAACAAAGTCGCGATGTTTATAAAAAAGTTGCGAAGTTTCACCCCTTTGGATATGATTGTCTAAAGGG
>Ga0079226_10003231_pt1 | contig 12524 bp, 10 predicted proteins | sample Poulit2014_FD_76345 | JGI IMG/M metagenome (GOLD analysis project Ga0079226, IMG submission 76345) | Agricultural soil microbial communities from Georgia to study Nitrogen management - Poultry litter 2014 | ecosystem: Environmental > Terrestrial > Soil > Agricultural land | place: USA: Georgia... | reverse complement strand
CTGGTGACGAGAAACCCTCAAGTTATTTTTCTTTGTATCTGATGTCGTTAAGTAGTGAGGCTGTGCATTAAGCACTTGCATTTAACCATATAATATGGCGCAGCACCAACAGAGAGTAATGGCGAGGAAAGCGTATAAAAACTGCGTTAAGGGGTGAGCCTAATTACTTCATGTGAAGTTCTATACGAGGAACTGGATTCTGTCAACAAAGACACCCATAAGGCAGCAGGAAGATATTATTTTGTCGAGAGCATCATCGTCTCCGAGTTTTCTCCCATTTCTGTAGATGGCACCACCATTCCCTCGAGACCAGAGTGGACGATGCTGTAAGGTCGAATTTTTTATAAAAATACCTGGTCTACGTTGTTTTAGCATCAGTTAACGCTGATATTTGCGTTTACTAGTAGTGACTAAGGGAATGCCGTGGCAATAAACGTAGGAAGTAACCATCGAACGTATCTAGAGCGGCACAAGTCCAACTTTGGTGCGATGTAAAAGTAGTGAGATCTGACAAAAGCTAATCAAACAAATCTGACTCTGGAGAGGCTGACCTCAAAGCCATCCCAGAGCGTTATCACAGCTTCTTCGATACCTTCAGGGTAATGATCGATGCTGACTGTGGCTTGGACGTGCATCACTTAGGACCTTATGCTGGTGTGCAGTCTCAGTGATGAGTGGTGAGTCACATTCAGTATTCTAATAAATCTTGAAAGGTTTTCGGCTGCAACAAGTTTCGTCGTTCAAGTCGTCTAACGACGGGGTAAGCATTAGCAATCTGTCGTCGTTTGTATGAACTTTCTAGTCAGCAGAAATCACACCAGAGGAGAAGTTATGAAAAGAATAAGAACTGTATTTGGAGGGGTAGTTGCAACAGTACTCGCTGTAGCAACTTCCGGTTGTGGGGCCACGCAGTTTGGGGCGCAGGCGGATAACTTGGTACTCGCTATGGCTGCTGAGCCAATAACCTTAGACCCTTCTGGTTCCGCTAACGGAAATGGAAGCAGATGGTTTGTTGATCTTGCCTATCAGTCATTAATTACGATTGATGCGGAAGGTGAGCTCTCTCCCGCACTCGCAGAGAGTTGGGAATTCGAAGATGATGAAAATACGACGTTACGAGTCAAGCTGCGTGAGGGCCTTGAATTCTCTAACGGTGAGCCGCTTGATGCTGACGCAGTGGTAGCGTCCTTCGAGTACTTCAAAGAAGAAGGATCCGGGCCGACCGTAGGTTCCTTTGCAGCTATTGAAGTGACTTCAGACGGCAGTCACGAAGTGATCTTTACAAGCGCTAACCCGAACCCTTTATTGCCAGTTCTGTTGACTCCCCGCTACATGGGTGGGGCTATAATCGCGCCTGAAGGTCTTGAGGATCCTTCGCAGCTCAGCACCCAAACCTTCGGCGCTGGGCCATATCAGTTGGATATAGAACCGACTATTAAAGGCGATCAATATGTGTTCGTGCCCAATGAGAACTATCACGATGAAGACCAACAAGCATTCGATCAGATCGAGATTCAAATAATCTCTAATATCACCTCGCAGGTCCAAGCGCTAAAAACCGAGCAAATCGATGCCATGCTGGCGGACCCGAATGCAGTAACAGAGGCGCAAGGAGAAGAGCATATTTCAGAAGTCAGTGGACCTGGATTCTGGAACGGTTTCTATCTCCTGGATCGAGAAGGTGTCACTACCCCCGAGCTTGCTGATAAACGGGTTCGCCAAGCTCTTAACTACGCATTAGATCGTGAGGCCATAGCTACGGCTGCATATGGTGACTATGGCACCGCAGAATCTCAGCCAGTAAGCCCGGGAGACGCAAGCCACGGTTATGATGAGTCCCTTAAGCACTACTACGAATACGACCCTGACAAGGCTATGAAACTTCTAGAAGAAGCAGGGGTGGAAAATGGCTTTTCCATGGAAGTTCCTTACAAGTCTCATATTGTCGGAACAACGACAATGGTGGAAGCTGCAATTTCCCAGTGGGAAGAAATCGGAGTTGATGTCAGCCTTGTCCCGACCAATAGTACTGGCGACTGGTCTCAACTGTACAGAAGTGGCGATTACCCACTAACTCAGCAGAACAGCGGTGGCCGACCTATGTTGAGCAACCTGGAGAGCCACTTCCTGGCACATTCCACCATGAATCCTTTTGAGGTTGAGGTCCCTGAAATAACCGACGCATTCCATGAACTATCAATGATTGACTATGCAGACTCAGGCCCCAAATCCGCAGAAGTTTCTAAACTTCTTGTCGAAGAAGCAGTAGCAGTCCCAATTGTCCTCGCAGAGGAAATCGTCCTGTACAACAACGAGAAATTGGAAAACATCCAGTTCCTCGGCAAAGGTTCGGATATCTCGTTTGTATATGACTGGAATCCAGTCGCTGAATGACGTTGATTATATTCGGATCGCAATTGATTGAGGCGCCACAGTGCTGAAAACGCTTTTCTATCGAATCATTGTTTCCATCCCATTGATAGTACTTGTCTCTGGTATTACTTTTGTTCTTCAGTCCATGGTTCCCGGGGACGCTGCACGATCCATCGTGGGGGAAGAAGCCTCTGAAGAGGTGTATGAGAAAGTACGGACGGAACTGCGTTTAGATGACCCTCTCCTTGCTCGTTGGGGAAATTATCTGTCTGACATGGTTCAAGGTGATCTGGGTTTATCTTTATTTTCTTCCATGCCAGTCACCACCCTGATAGGTCAGCGTCTACCCGTATCCTTAACTTTGATGATCGGCGCGACATTACTTGCTGTTGTGTTCGGGGTTTTATTAGGCGTGCTTAGTTCTACGAAAGGGAAAGGCCTTAGCAAAGTAGTCGATGCTATTTCAATGGTTGGCTTCGCGACTCCAAACTTTTGGCTTGGTCTAATTCTGGTAGCTGCGTTCGCGATCGCGATCCCCATCTTCCCTGCCACCGGCTATAGGGAGTTTGGAACCGATCCGGCAATATGGATAATGTTCCTCATACTTCCATTTCTGGCATTAGCGGTGAATGGCATCGCCTTGATTGCTAAAGCGGTTCGCGACGCGATGCTTACGAATTTAAATATGCCCTACATTCAGACCCTGCGGGCGGCTGGTGTGGCTAAAAGGTCATTGATTTGGAAGCATGCCCTACGCAACTCAGGGGTATCTGCTGTAACCGTTATGGGTCTTGTTGTGGTTAGTTCCCTAGCTGGCACTGTCTTTGTTGAGAATGTGTTTGCATTGCCAGGCTTAGGCTCTCTAGCAGTATCTGCGATTAATGAGCATGACATGCCTGTAACTCAAGGCGTAGTCCTGACCTACACGATCCTCGTAATTATAGTGAATCTCCTTGTGGACTTCTTGTACACGCTAATTAACCCGAAGGTGAGAGTCTGATGTTTGCACTGAAGACTGTGACGAGAAAAAAAGATAATCCTCCTAAATCTCCGAGTCGCATATTACTCAGGGAAGCGATTACGGGGATGCGCAGGCAAAAGATTGCGACGTTATCGTTTTTCGTAATCTTGCTGATGGTTCTGGCGGTAAGCCTGGCTGACTTACTAGCACCCTATCCCCCATTACAACAGAACCTTAATCGCATTTTAGAAGGTCCGTCCCCTGACCACCTACTCGGCACCGACGCGCTCGGCCGTGACATACTCAGTAGATTGCTCCACGGGGGTCAACCGGCGCTGTCAGGCATATTAATATCATTGTTATTTTTTGTAGTGGTAGGTGTAACCACAGGTCTTCTTGCAGGGTATCTAAGGGGGTGGACAGACCGGATTATTAGTGTCATTGTTGATGTTTTCATGGCCCTCCCAACGATCATCATTCTGCTGGCTGTTTTAGCTGTATTTAGTCAGAATATGACAGCAGCGATGTTCACCTTTGGGATATTGGCTTCGGCAAACTTGACTCGTATCGTGCGCGGGGCCGTACTAGCTATCCGCGAGGAACTATATGTTGATGCGGCGATGGTCTCAGGCATCACTCCTCTACGAATCATGCGAAAGCACATATTTCCCGGAGTTGTTGGTCCGGTGCTAGTGCAAGCATCGTTATTTAGCGGTATTGCTCTCGGCATCCAGACTGGTCTAGGCTTTCTCGGAGTTGCTGACCGTCCACCTCAACCTAGTTGGGGAGGCATGATCAGTGAAGCGTCCAAGGAAATGGCTAACCATGGATTTTTCCTTCTCGCGACGGGTTTTACTGTCATCGTAATGACTTTCGCATTTGGATTTCTCGGCGATGGGCTACGCGATATTTTTGTGGGCAAAAGGCAGACTAGCGGAACATGGACCTTACGGCGCCCAAAGTCTCCTCGCAAGATAGCTCCCGAGGTTCGCCCTGATAGTGGTATGCGTTTGTCGGTACGTAATTACTCAGTAATTTTTCAGTCATCGGAGTCGGCTGGAGCACCTGTCGTCAATAACATCAGTTTTGACTTGCAAGAAGGGGAGATCCTCGGACTAGTCGGTGAGTCTGGTAGTGGAAAAACTGTGACAGCCAAAAGTTTGCTTGGGCTGTTACCGAGCAATGGTCATGTATCTGCTGGGCAAGCCTACTATGAGGGTCGAGATATTACGGAACTCAGTGAAGAACAGTATGCTTCTCTGCGTGGTAAACATATTGGATTAGTTTCCCAGGAACCAATGGTTGCATTAGACCCTTGTTTTACAGTCGGTTCCCAACTGTTGGAGGTACTTGCGATCCACCATCGGGGTTCGAAAACCAATTTGAGAGACCGTGCGGTCAAGCTACTGGAGCGGGTTCGACTACCTGATCCACATAGCGTAATGAAAATGTATCCCCACGAACTTTCAGGCGGCATGGCTCAACGTGTTGTGATTGCGATCGCTCTTGCGGGAGATCCTCGTATCCTGATCGCAGACGAGCCCACCACAGCATTAGATGTAACCGTACAAGCTGAGATCTTAGATTTGTTAAGAGCACTGCGAGAAGAGACAGGCATGTCAGTACTTCTCGTAACTCACGACCTGGGCGTAGTCGCGGATCTATGCGATCGAGTAATTGTAATGAAGCAAGGAGAGCTTGTTGAATCTGGGGGCGTCGAAGACATTTTTTATCGCCCAACGAACCCTTACACAAAAAGACTCCTCGAAAACACCCCGAGCATAATAGAGAGTACAACATTATGACCCCGGTATTAAGCGTGAAAGATCTTGGTGTGAGGTTTCGGACCTCTAGCTTTCGCCCTACGTTCAAAGAAATCATTCGACAGGTGTCTTTTGAGGTGCACGCTGGCGAAACCGTCGCATTAGTGGGGGAATCTGGTTCGGGTAAAACCACCATTGGTCGCGCTGTCCTAGGGCTGAACGAAATCCATGAAGGTGAGATCTACTTTAAGGGCTCCCGGATCGATAATTTTACTCGTCGAGAGCGTCGCAGATTAGCTGATCAACTTCAAGTGGTGTTCCAAGACCCATACGGTTCGCTTAATCCTGCACTCACCGTCGGGCAAATTCTCAGCGAACCACTCTACGTATCTGGAAAGTACTCGCAGGAAACAGGGATGCGCCGCATCCGAGAACTGCTTGACCGTGTGCACTTACCAATGGACGCGGCACAGCGTTATCCGAGCAATTTCTCTGGTGGACAACGTCAACGCATTGCAATTGCAAGAGCACTAGCCCTCGACCCTGAACTCATCATTTGTGATGAGCCAACTAGCGCTTTAGACGTTACCACCCAAGCTTCAGTTTTGGACTTACTCACTGAAATCCAAGAAGCAAGCGGGGTCGCTTACCTTTTTATTACCCACGATCTAGCGGTGGTCAGGGAGTTCTCCAATCGCACGCTTGTGCTTAAGAATGGAGCCATCGTGGAGGAAGGCGATAGTCGTAGTGTCTGCGACACTCCTCAACATCCTTATACCCAAGCCCTCGTTGCCGCGGCTCCAGTCCCAGATCCACGAGTCCAACGGGCTCGCAGATCCTCTCAACTCACCGTGTAGATAAGCAAAATAAAAACAAAAGGAGACTCATGAAAGAAAATCTTGATCCCGATGTGGCAGAAATGTTTCGATTGCAGAAACTGGCTGGCGCCGAGCGAGATGCTATCCGTGCACACAACATCGATATTGTCCGTCAGCAATCAGATTCTGCGCGTCGACGTTTCTCTCCACAGATCGGCCTGCCAGTAGACTCGATAATTGACGAAACCATTCCAGGTCCGGTAGAAGAAATCCGTATTAGAGTGATTCGTCCCAAGGGCATAGTTGAACCCCGCCCTACAGTACTTTATTTTCACGGAGGGGCTTTTGCGCTAGGGAATTTAGATAGCCATGAAGGGCAAGCAAGAAGAATTGCGAACCTAACAAACTCAGTCGTCATCAATGTGGACTATAGGCTGGCACCTGAACATCAGTTCCCAGCTCCTATTGAAGACGCTGTGGCTGCCTACGAGTGGGTGCTGGATAATATTGAAAAATACGGAGGAGACTCGAACCGGATAGGTCTTGCTGGCGACAGCGCAGGGGGCAACATTGCTCTCGTCACCGCGACTATCCTAGCGCAACGTGGCCTGCCAGTTTCTGCACAACTACTAGCTTATCCGGTCACTGACTGGACGAGTGCGGATCATGGAACCGTGGCAGAGACGTATTTCGGAGAAAACTTTGAGAATCTTTTAACGCATCCACATGCTTCACCAGTTGCAAGTGATTCATTAGATCGGATAGCTCCCTGGGTTCTAGGCGTGGGAATGCATGATTTTCTATATGAAGAAAATCTAAAGTTTGTCAATATTTCAAAAAACGCCGGAACTAAGGGGCAAGCGTTTTACTATCCGAATCTGCCACACGGTTTCCTCGGTATGACGGGAGTTTCAGAGGCATGCCAAAAGGCAGCCGACGAGATGATTACCGCTTTCGGAGAACTTCTAAACCGTTAGCTAGCGATGCAAAATACTTCTGTTGTACTAGGATGTTTACTTCCAGAAATATATCGGGTTATTCATATTTATAGCCTAGGCACTACCAAGAGAGTCTAGACTCGTTCCGTTGAGCTAAGTTGGCATCTCAGGTTAACTGTTTGCTATCGTACTGCACTCACTTGCCACGATCTTCTGAGAAATTTCGGTGTTTTGAAAACTGCGAAACCTGGAGGAAGCCATGTTCACACTAGACCAAGTGCGATGTTTCGTTGCAGTTGCCCAAGAATTACATTTCGGTCGAGCTGCCGAACGTTTGAATATGACACAGCCACCACTGAGCCGACAGATTCAAAAGCTTGAGCGTTCGATGAGGGTTCAGCTTTTGGAACGTACTCCTCGTAATGTAGTTCTTACTGCCGCAGGGGAAGTATTCCTGCGTGCCTCAATTGAGCTGTTAGATCTTGCAGATCAGGCCCCGCAATCGGCCCTATCAGTGGCACAGGGCTATGAAGGAAGCATCCAGTTAGGGATTACTGTTGGAGCAGCGGTTTCTGTTTTGGGAGATATCTTAAAACGCACCTCAGAAAGTCTACCCAAGGTTCACCTGGAGTTACTGGAAATGGTAACAGGCGACCAAGTAGATTCTCTGAGGTCCGGAAAAATTGATTTGGGCATAGTGCGGCCTGCTTTTGATCCAGTTGAATTTCATTCGCAAATCCTTATAACGGAAGATCTTGTTCTGGCCGTCCCCAGTGAGTCTGATTGGGGGCGTGACGGAGCTGTAGTGACAAGTAAGGAACTGAAACGAGCGCCGGTAATTATGCAATCTCCGAAGCAAGCTCGCTACTTCTACGATCTGATATTGCGGAAGTTTGAGATTGACCATAATAACATTACTCATGTGGTTACTCAGGCAGTCACTATGCTTGCTCTTGTAAGCGAAGGGCGAGGAGTAGCCTTTCTGCCCGCAAGTAGCCAAGCACTAACGGTCGAAGGCGTTCGTTATGTCAGCCTTGACGAAAGCGGCAAAGACGTAGTTGAATTACACGCGATTTGGAATCCTTCCAACTCAAACCCGGCATTATGGCGTCTACTTTCAGCGTTGAAATAACAGATAACCGTCTCAGATTGTGTGCCGATAACAGTACCGTGCTGCAGGACCTGGATATAAGCTACCTAGGAAGCTGCTTTGTATGCTTCTAGATTGGTTTTCCTATGCTTGTCGTCAAGCGGACGAAGCTGTATTGACTGCCCACATTTAAGTGTTCTTTATATAATGTTGGTTTTGCCAGATGCCATGAGCCTCTCGAACCACAGCACCCTCCAAAAGGAATCAGAATCAGGGCGATATGTAGGGTGGCCTGTGTTAAAAAGCGGGCTGAGACGGTATTGGATCGCACCGCTTCTTGATGAGTAGCCCCTTGTAGTGTTCTAACACCAATCGAATTGCTTACCCATGAACGGTGGGACGTATTTCCCCAGCCTAAGGGCACACTGCCCCATAAAGAATACGAGGCTAAACCGGTACAGTGCATTTTTACCATGCTCTACGATGCTCTTTCAGTATCAGATAGTGCAGTAAAGGGGTTGGACGGGTATTAGTTTAGCGTCGTAGTCTCTAGGTAAGTATGAACACAACGGCGCCAGTTACATAGCTGCCTATCAGATGAACATTGGAGCAATTCATGACAAATTTCACCCCAAAAGAGCTGGCTGAGCATCTCAAAGACGGCCTATTATCCTTTCCAGTTACAGCATTCGACGATTCTCTCGAATTCGATGAGTCTGCCTATCGTGAGCATGTGAGCTGGCAATCGAGTTTTGACGTAAGAGGTCTCTTTGCTGCTGGAGGCACCGGCGAAGGGTTCAGCCTCACAACTGAGGAAAATTATCGGGTGACCAAGTCAGCTGTGGAATCGAGCCGACCAGAGGTTCCGGTCCTAGGCTCGGCAGGAGGGTCTACAAAACAGGCTATCGAGCTGGCTCAAGGTGCGCAAGAAGCTGGGGCTGAAGGGATTCTGCTTCTGCCGCCCTATCTGACTGAGAATGATCAACAGGGTTTATTAGAACATGCATCTGCGATAATCGAATCGACTGATCTTGCTGTCATCGTATACAACCGTGCCAACGGTATATATTCGGCTGAGACGGTCGCAGCATTAAGTGACCGGCATGAGAATTTTATTGGATTCAAAGACGCCCTCGGTGATATCGCCCATCTATCCAAGGTATACGCTCGTAATGGCGACCGGCTTTTCTACCTAGGAGGGCTACCAACCGCTGAAACCTATGCACTCCCGCTACTTCAGCTTGGACTCAGCACCTATTCGTCGGCGATGTACAATTTCGTTCCAGAGTTTGCCCTTGAGTTTTACCAGGACGTTCGGAACCATGACCGGGACGCAGTCAACGAAAAACTGAACCGCTTTGTATTCCCCTATCTTGAAATTCGTGATCGTGGTCAAGGATTCGGAGTTTCAATTGTGAAAGCCGGTTTGAAGACTCGAGGGCGGAATGCTGGTCCTGTTCGTCCACCACTGCATGATCTTTCTGAACGTGATCTCGCTGATCTTCAGGAACTTGTGAACGAGGCTGTCCTCGCTATAGCTTGACGGGCATTTTCATCTGATATCAGCACGTCAGGAATCTTAAGGAGCTTTAACGATGCCAACACAAAGCGCTAATCTGAGGGGTCAATCGCTGATCGCCGGCGAACCTACGTTTGGCGAGGCCGGGGAGACGACAGGATGGAACCCATCTACCAATGAATCGTTATCACCCACATATAGTCTGCTAGCGATCGAGCAATTGGGTGCAGCTACGGAAGCCGCTGCGGAATCTTTCACCAGCTTTCGTTCGTTAGACCCGACCACTCGGGCCAATTTCCTTGAACAAATTGCGCAGAACCTCACCGACAGCAGCGAAACAATCATTGAACGCGCTAAGCTTGAAACCGGGTTACCTGAGTCACGATTACGCGGTGAAATCAGCCGTACGACAGGACAGCTGAGTTTGTTTGCAAGGTTGGTCAGAAGTGGCGATCACCACGGTGTGCGTATCGACCCAGAAAGATCAGAACGCGACCCAAGACCACGAACCGATATTCGCCAACGTAAGATCCCCGTGGGACCGGTTGCAATATTCGGCGCCTCTAATTTCCCTCTGGCTTTCTCAACAGCAGGTGGAGACACCGCTGCAGCCCTCGCAGCAGGCTGCCCTGTGGTTTTCAAAGCGCATAACGCACATCCCGGAACAAGCGAGTTAGTAGGGAATGGAATCATGGAGGCTGTCAAGAAATTCGAATTGCATCCCGGCGTATTCTCCTTGGTTTTTGGCGTTGGGACGGAAATCGGTCAGGCTTTGGTATCAGATCCAAATATTGCTGCTGTAGGTTTTACAGGATCACGCAGTGGCGGACTTGCCTTACTGAAGACCGCTTCTGAACGGCCTATTCCAATCCCCGTCTATGCGGAGATGAGTTCTATTAATCCTGTTTATATCTTTCAGGGTGCTTTGCGGGATGATAAAAGCGACATAAAAGCATTAGCCAACACCTACCTGAGTTCAGTGACCGGATCATCAGGACAGCTGTGTACTCAACCGGGTCTAGTCTTTGTCCCAAGTACCACGGAAGGTGATGAGTTTGTCGAGGCTGTAGCCAATGCTATTGAACATCACGAAGGTCAAACCATGCTCACCTCCGATATTCATAATGCGTGGCTAAATGGAATCCATACCTTAGCTACTCAGGAGGGCGTGGTGGAAATCGGGCGAGGTGAAACCGGAACAACTCAAAACTCCCCTGCCCCAACGGTATTCCAAGCTTCGATCGACGCTTTCTTATCGAACCCAGTTCTCCAGAGCGAGATATTTGGTGCCGTCTCCTTGATGGTGCGTTACAAAGATATTCATGATCTTTTACGTGCGAGCCAGGCTTTGGAAGGTCAGCTGACTACAACGCTAAGAATAGGTAAGTCTGATTTGGAAGGGGCTAGCCACCTTCTACCCATCCTCGAGCAAAAGGCCGGCCGCCTATTAGTGAACGATTGGCCAACTGGCGTAGAAGTCGGACACGCCATGGTCCACGGCGGACCGTTCACCGCTACATCCGACCCGCGAAGCACCTCGGTTGGTACCTTAGCGATTGAACGCTTCTTGCGACCAGTGGCATACCAAAATTTTCCACAAGAGTTATTACCTGCTTCTCTAAAAAATGACAATCCTTGGCAACTGAACCGACTAATCGATGGTGTCGTTACGAAAGTAGATGAAAAATGAGCAACCAGGCGCACAAGACTCCAGTGGTTATCAATGTTGAGGTAGTACCAGTTGCTGGTTTTGATTCAATGTTATTGAATCTTTCAGGCGCTCACGGGCCATTTTTCACTCGAAATGTCGTGATTATTACCGATTCTGATGGTCGCGAAGGGCTCGGTGAAGTTCCTGGGGGTGAAGCTATTCGACAGACCATCGAAGAAGCAACGGAGATGCTCGTGGGCCAACCGATTGCGAGATTTCGGACGCTTTTGCGTGACGTTGCCGCCCGTTTTTCTGATCGTGATACAGGGGGACGCGGCCTTCAAACCTTTGACATGCGTACCACAGTCCACGCAGTTACTGCCATCGAATCGGCGCTCCTAGATCTGCACGGACAGTTTCTGGGCGTACCGGTGGCTGAACTTCTTGGTGACGGACAGCAACGAGATACTGTGCCAATACTTGGGTACCTTTTTTATATTGGTGATTCCACTAAGACGCAGTTACCATACCTAAAGGAACCAAATGGTGAAGATGATTGGTCGCGACTCCGTCGTGAAGAAGCGCTCACTACCGAAGCTATAGTCCGATTAGCTGAAGCGGCCCATGAGCGTTACGGCTTTCAAGACTTCAAGCTCAAAGGAGGAGTCCTCGAAGGCGACCTCGAAGTAGACGCTGTGATCGCACTTAAAGATACTTTTCCTGAAGCTCGCATCACACTTGATCCAAACGGTGGGTGGTTCCTCGATGATGCGATCCGACTCGGAAAACGAATGCAGGATATCGTGGCTTACGCTGAGGACCCTTGTGGTGCAGAGGGAGTCTATTCTGGCCGCGAAATTCTGGCAGAATTTCGTCAAGCCACATGCCTGCAGACTGCGACCAACATGATCGCAACAGATTGGCGCGAATTAGTTCATGCTATCCGCAGTAACGCTATTGATATCCCACTAGCGGATCCGCATTTTTGGACAATGGCAGGCTCTGTTCGCGTAGCACAGCTTTGCCACGACTTCGGACTGACCTGGGGAAGTCATTCAAACAACCACTTTGATATATCTTTAGCAATGTTCACGCATGTGAGTGCTGCGGCACCTGGTGAAATCACTGCTATTGATACGCATTGGATCTGGCAAGATGGTCAAGGGCTGACTCAGAATCCCTTCCAAATTAAGGACGGACAAATTGCGGTGCCAGAAACCCCTGGGCTTGGAGTCACTCTGGATCGTGACCGTTTACAAGAAGCACACGCCTTATATATCAAGTATGGTTTAGGGTCTCGTGACGACAGCGCAGCGATGCAGTATCTGATACCCGGTTGGAAATTTAACAACAAACGTCCATGTCTCGTACGCTGAACTAGGTCTGATGGAGATCCCTCATAATTTAATGG